>Ga0210059_1016752_pt1 | contig 10542 bp, 4 predicted proteins | sample Ectturendosymbi2_FD_188042 | JGI IMG/M metagenome (GOLD analysis project Ga0210059, IMG submission 188042) | Ecteinascidia turbinata endosymbiont from Florida, USA - Sample 2 (SPAdes) (version 2) | ecosystem: Host-associated > Tunicates > Ascidians > Unclassified | place: Key West, Florida... | reverse complement strand
TGCAAAGTGCAGTCGTCGAAATTAGCTCTGGGAGCCAACAGCCGTTTTACATACGCGGCGACAACAAGCCTAGATGTGTGCTTTCAGGTACTTCATCAACCCGTTGGTGGACGAATCGTGACTCGTAACTTCTTCCGCGGAGTTCAACTCCGGTTCGATCACCTTTGCCAGCTGCTTCCCAACTTCAACATTGACAAAAACGTAATGAATAAAAGAAGAGATTGAAGTTTCGTCACTAACCTCTGCGAGGATTTATTCGTTTAAATGAGAACTAATTCTCAGCGCCAGGGCCGCAACCAGCTGATATTTTCGTGGGGAGGGGCAAAACCATTGTAATTTGTTTGTAATTTGCTGTTGTACCTAACAACTAAAGGTGTTATTGAAAATGTCGGGAGGTGCAATTGCCCGGTTGTCCAACCCCTGGCTGCGGGCCTGCTCTTCGCCACACAATGAAAGTATTTAACGACAATTGACGCAACGAAATCCGACGTCTACGTTGTATGACTACTGGTCCAACTCGTGTTGTAAAACAATGGGCCAAGGTCCGGCAGTTGACAAAAATTTAAAATCAGTGTTTTGTCTCAATCACGGACAGTGCAACTCGTGCTTATCTCACTATTATCCTAATTATATGATGTCCACGTTTTATTTTGCGTTGAGCCATACCACATCCTATCCCAGTAAAACCACGTACAGGCTCTTCAATACTTTCCAATGAAAAATTCATTTTGACGATAACTGCAGTTACAACGTATAAAAACGCTGGACAAAACTTTTTTTTAAAGGCGGACAAAAAACCTCTGAACTTTTATCTATTCCCTGCCTGCGTTTGCATATTAAGCTTCGCCTCGTGACGAAGTACAGAACCTACTGCATTTGTGGACACAACTACTGCTTGGCTCGCATCAGAGTGAGATGTTTCTTAGGCATTTTATGATCACAAACAATGGAGACACAACATTGCTAATGATTGGGCTTTAGTATTCGCTATTTATGTGCTGCGGCTTGGGCACGTGCTAGTACGAATTGCATGCAATTGGCTTATGTTAATTGACTGCAAAACTTCGATATGTTGAAACTCAAAGCGAACCACCACAATTGAGATGCGACAAAACAAGCATTAGATAACAATGGGTATTATTTATCCGCAAGGCTTACGCACATAATGACTCTTGGAGATTGTCCTTCGACAACTCATGTGAACGTAAAGTTAGTCAAGTTTGCTGATCAGAAACTCACCCCCATTGATCATAGGAGTTAATGTTCCAAATCACTCCTTGTGTAAATATTTTGTGTTCATACATTGCGACCAGCAGCCCCAAGACGAAAGGGGTCAACGATAGAATTCGTCGGACGGTTACCTTCGAAAACCTGAAAAAGCGGTAGGTTGCTGCATTACAGCGACAGGCATCACACGGCGTAACCAGGTTCATACCACACCGGTAATGTTCTGAAATCCTTAACCAAGGAGTGGTTGTTTTCATGCACCCAATTAGTGTGAACAAGCCTCTCACCTTATGACTCCATATTACCCTAACAAAACCCTAGGTTACAAAATACAGTAAACGCACGACATGTCGCTTTTTTCAATGCACGAAAGCATGTTATTGCGTGTTATATGAAAGCAAGCATGTTATACGAAAGCATGTTATATGTACGAAAGAATGTAATTTTTGGTTGAGCTGGGTCCTCAAGCGTAAAAGACAAACTTTCGGAAAAAAGCAGTTTTACCTTGTGGTGCTTTCCGTTGGTGATCGGATTGTGCGTTTGCGCCGAAGCGAGAAAGTCCGTGGGAACGATTTTCGTTCCTTGGTGGATGAGTTGGTAAAACGCATGCTGGCCATTTGTGCCCGTTTCCCCCCACACAATCGGGCCGGTTGAGTAATTAACTTTCGCTCCTGACCTTGTGACGTACTTGCCGTTCGCCTCCATGTCACCCTTAAAAATTGTTTTTAAACATCAAACCAATCGTGGTGCACCACGGATAGAAACTAAGTTGGCTTCATCACGATAGATTACCGGCATTTGACATGAAAACATACCATCTCTAGTGAAAGAAACAGATATTTAGGACTTTTTCGCGATCTTCACAGAAGACAATTAAGTTGTTATATTTGAAGAAAAAAGAGACAAAACAACATTTTCGCTTTTCCTAAAGGAGTCCGTCAGCTCCTAGACGACTGAACAGGGAATTCATTTAGCTGTAGTTACGCTTTTCCAATTCCCAAGCAGGCAGCCTAAACACAGCAGGGCCTTCGCCACGACCAGCATAAACACAATTCTTATGAATTAAACAATCATAAAAACAGACATCATGGACGCTAATCGAACAGCCATCTTCAAATAACAGAGCCCTTTCAGTAAACGAACTGAATACACAGCAATGGCATCGGACAAATACAACAGTAATTTCACCTCTTCAGTTCTGTTCGTAATTGCAGAAAATGAACTTGCAGTGTTCAAACCACACAATCACAAGTTCCCAAATTAGCGCTACAAATAAAGCGGCCGAAAGTTTTGACGCGACCAGGTCTCACCTGCTGGAAATAAGCCGCAAACCGGTGCATGTACTGCACCTGCTGGTCGTACGGCAGCAAAGCGTGACTTTGCGCGCCGTAAAAGTTGTTGGGAGAAGGGCAAGGATGACAGGAACGTTGGACTCGAGCGGCGCTGTGCAGTAATGTTGGTCCATTCAATGCGCGCCTGCCTGAAGAGCTTCGAAGTGTTCGAAGCCTGGAATGGAACGAAGGACATTTCGCCGTTGCAACGAGAAGCGATAAAAAGGCAACAAAGACAAAAAAACGTTTGAAATTACTTGGTCAAGAAGAGCCTCGCAAACAAAGCTGAAAGGTCCGTTCTAACAAGCTTGTCTTTCAGCGTCACTCGCCGAAATGTAGCGCTATCGAAAGGCCGATCGCAGACCACAAGGACTATCTTCCGCCTACCCACTGCAACAAGAAGTTATTGTTTGAAAGGTTCATTTCGAACCGGTGGTTAAACGAACGAACTTGGAGCAAGAAATCGATAGTGATAGCTTGTAATTCACGCAAAAATAAAGTAAAATGATAACTTTTTCAAAAAAAGATGAAAAACAATGAAGACACGTTCGACTAACGCCACTGGTGTTGCAGCACATTGCAATATTATGTGTCAGTGGAACGAACCGAAGAGACCGAAAGAGCATGGCCAACAACGCTCAGTTCAAATTCAGTTTCCGGTACGTCCCACCCATGACACACTATCGCGCATCTTGTGTTTACATCCTATAGCAGCAGTCGTTTACAAACTTCGTATTTTACTTCGCAGAAATGGAATTCGGATCTATATTCTACAGGATGGTTGCATAAAACGACTAACTTCAGTGAAGTTTATCTTTTCTCTAGAGAACATCTTATATCACATTTCCTGGACACCTCTGGCTTTAGCCTGCAACACAAAATCATTTATGTAACTTTATCTTTTTAATTTAAAACATATTAGAGTTTTCTCTCCACTTCTGTTGTAGACATAATTGCAATAGAAAATGACTCTATTTTGACTTCGAGTGCAACTAGATACAATGTCAAACTGCTCATAGAGTTTTGGAAAACTCATTGTCAGATTAGCTCGGGTTACTTTGCATTTTAGTAAACGAGTTCTTGCACTTACAAAGAGCTTCCGACAAATAGTTCTTTACAAAATCAAGTAATAATGAGCATTTGTGAACAATGAGTCGTTCATTTGGAAACTGGACATAAGTTTGCATCACATCACACACAGCAAAGGTTTTGAACTTTAAAAACAATCCACTAATCAGTGGTTCTCAAAATTTTTGTCGCTGCAGACCCCTTTCATTGCACCCAAAACTTCTGCGAACCCTTTCATTTGTCAACGTTTTTTTTCCAATTATTGATAAATTACATTTGGTCGCTTCTTAGCGTGAGCACCTCAACCGCCCCGGCAAGAAGTAAAATTCAGGCTTTGGCTTGCCGCCAATTGCTGTCACCAAAATCAAACAGAAAGACGTCAGTCGACTTGCAGCATGAACATGTCAGACTGCAATTGTGGCACGATTAAGCTGAATAATGACCCAAATAGGCGGATAAAAACTAACGACTTTTTTTGATTGGATCATTGTTTACAGGCCCGTTAAAATGCATTCACGAACGCCTAAAGGGTTCACAGATCCCAGGTTTATAACCTCTGCACTCAACGAAACAGAATTACTTACAGTAGTTTCCTATGGATAGAGCTGGACCATAAGAGGTTAATATAATAGAGTTAATTGCACATGAAAATTACTCTGAATAATTTCATGCTTAAAAACACCCATTGAGCCAAGTGCAAGATTGATAATTTTTTATATCTATTCCTCGCTATAACACCGAACACTTTTGTAAATACAATTTTGATGGATTCAGATTCCCAGTTGTTTCAATGGCTTGTCCAACCAACATAGATGTTCAAAAGTCTAGCCAGTACAATCAAGCATAAAACACTTTCCATAAGCGGCAGTACAACATTAAAAACATCACACTTTACATGGATTTATTATGCGGAAAATATGATATGAAGTTAAAAAACTCCTCCTGTTGCTTAGTTTATCGTCGAAAAGAAATTCACTACTTTTCAGCCTAACTCGTTTTTGCTGCTCAGGGTTAACAATAAAATTTTGTTACAAATATTTGCAATGAATTTTGGCCATTTGCAATTGTCGCTCTAGTGAAACTTTGAGCTGGTAAGGAATCAATCATGGCACTGGTATAACAGCACAATATTAATGATGCCAGAAATCTGTTCATTATAATCTGTACAGAGTGCAAGAGAAAACAAATCAATATCAGCACACTTTATGACCTCACAGATTGAACTAATGTTGGCTTGATACCACACAGGGAACTAATAGGCCACTACATGAATAGCTAACTAGGAGGAAAACTTTCACTATCCAAATAGGACAAAATTACTATGCACAACAATGGAATGCAAAGTTGATAAGCAAACAATACCAAAAAGGAAAAAAATAGTTTCAAAATCTGACTTTTATGTAAACCTTGCTTTGTCTAATTTACCAAACTAAAATACATATATACATACCAAATCAATCAAATGCTGTTTAATGTCATCACTTATTCTATTTTTTGAAAAATCAACAAGAATGGGTCCTTCAGGTGTATCCAATGTAATGCTGCAATGAAAATGCATTTGGTAAAGTGGGGTATTCTGGAGTATATAGTAAGTACCCTTCTTAACACTGAAAATGGATAAGATATCAGAGCTATGAGCACTGAAAAAACATCACTGGCAGAAACCTTTTAATGGCTGTGCGAGTCACAATTGTTGCTTGAACATATTCAGATATATGTTGCCAACTGACAGAGCTAGAGAGCTATTCAAAACCTCTAAAAGATGCAAAAAGTCTTATGGTTTCAATTAAAAAAATTGGGAAATGTTGGGTTTGAACTATTTTGGTGTGATGTCACAACTAGGGTAGGTCAAGGGCTGTTTAGATGACATAATCAGGGCCTGAGAAAAAAGTTCCAAGTGGCAATTTACTTGTTTTATCTTTAAAAATGAACTAGGTGAAAATCCACACCTTCAGAGCCCTTAATTGGCCATCTAGCATTAGTGGTTGGCAACTTATGGTCTAAAACCAGCAATTAATTAACTAATCCCTTGATTGGATTAATTAATTATCTGCAATAATTATATTAAAATAATGGCTGCAGCATGACTATATCGGAAACGGAATTTAAAAGATATTTCATATCAAAAACAATAGGTCTTCTGTGTCCTAAAAGCAAACACAAGCTGAAAAAATCAGATAACACACACAAGAAGTCAGTTGCAATGTGGCACTGATTTTCAAATATATAGCCAAAGAGTTATTGAGGAAGCTGCACTTCTGAATCATATGATAAAACTCTGGATAAAAGTAGTCCACTGCACCCTATCATTAGATTCTAACCTTCAGTTTGACTCTGTCTGATAAGACTCGAGAATGATTTTTATGAATGTGAACAAAATCATGAATGGTTTTTGTGCTCCACTTCCAGGAATTGTATTTCCAAACTTCCAGAGGATGGAACAGAATATGATGTCATTGTTTGACTTGAGGAATGTGTTAGACCAGATATTCAAAATCATGAACATTAACAAGTCTTCTGACAGGTTGAAGTAAACTGACCAACACCTCAGATCTATATTGAGAATGTTCACAACAAAACTATCTCCAAATATTGATGCACTGGTAAAAAGGGAGAGACCTATCAAAAGATCAACTATTCTGAAACAACACTGAAATTTAAATAGACTTTTTTTGATGTGTCGTTAAGTGAATGTATGTATAAGGTAGATTATTCAAAAAAACTACATAACCATGCTTTGTCACCTGTTTGAATTAAAACCCCGCGTCTCATGGCATTTGCATTAATTTATATTAGTTTGCACTTGGTGTGTCCAAACGCTTTTCAAAGAGGTCACATTTGATCACATGAAGGTGCCAGCTGGTTAGCAGTCCCTTTCACCATAAGGTTCACATAGTCAAAGCATTTTTTGTAAGGTTTAAAACAGAATACTCCATTTTGAAAGATTTTGTTATCATATTCACTCTGCACATCAAAAAGCAAGAAACATCCAAGTAGGAAGAAAGCATCATTGCTCCAACACAGAAGTGTGATACAGGCGTCTGGAAAGCTGTACACAAGGTAATCTGAAATCATAGCTGCAGCCATATGAAACTTGCCCACAAGTCTCATTTGGCCCATGGATTGCACTTTTACCATCCCTGATTTACACCAAATTCACCTGCACTAATCTAACACATCAAATTTTGGAATTCAGTGTGAACGAGTTTGCTCACTTGTGGTTTAAGCCAACTGGTGAAACTTCATATTACAAAAATCTTGTACACAAAATTTTTTTCTTGTACAGAAATGCTTTGTGCTGTGAATTTTGTATTTCCAAGTCAACATTCTATAGCAGGGATAGCCAAACTGCAGCTGGCGAGCCGCATGTGGCTCTTCGAACCTTTGCATGCGGCTCTTTGAGCTTTCCGAAAATTCATATATATTTGTTTTGCAAAGTGCAGAAATATTGTTAAGTGGTGCTGTGGTAGCTTGCTTGGAGTAAAATATTACTTCTGCAAGTCGTTCCAAAAAGAATTATGTCACAGAAGCGTAGATTACAAATAAATTCGTGTTTTGGGATATTTACATTGCGGCTCTTTGTAACTTGGGTTTTACGAATATGCAGCTCATACATAGAATAGGTTTGGCCACCCCTGTTCTATAGGGTAAAATTTGTTACAGGTTAAGCTTTGATATCAAAATATAGTATTGTCTGACCATCTTGTTGATAATATATATGTGCCTGGATATGCATGGGTGAGGGAGACAAATTCTAATAAACTTAATAAAAACAAGATTTTTTCAGTCTTAACATATAATATGTTGATTTGAAGTTTTATTGCAGGAAGTAAGTGTTTTCATAATGATATCTTGACAAAACATACCAAAAACTAAAACATTCGCGACTGAAGTCCAGCTGACCAACAATAATACAATTGTTTTCATTTAGGGACAAAAGTACCTATTCTTTTTGATTCGCTGTGCATCAGCATCAAACAGTTGCTTCATATTGATGGTATTTCCATGAGTTGAAAAATCAGCTTCAAGCTTTTTCCATTGCTGTGAATCTGTCAAGGCTGTCATATTGCAATAGCAATGTAAGTATCAACTTAAACAGACCTACAAGAAGATAAACTATTCTGCAAAGTAATGAGTTGGGTTGAACTATCAGAAATCGATGCTTTAATATCCAATGCAAGAAAGACAAATTCACAAGCATTTTCTGGCTTAGAGTATTTCTATACATCATTACATAACAGTCTTGGGTCATATTTGCACGGCAGGCATAAGCCAGCTAAACTAAACATTTGCATGGTCTGACATTGTTACCACCAGACCTATGATGAATCAGATCTTCGCTGAGCAACAGCCAGCTCAGTATGAAATTTTTAAGCACGATCCAGCCTGAGTGGTTCAACAGAGCAGGATGGTCCAGCTAGATCCATACGAAAAAGATCCTGATCTATACAACAAAGCTGGTTTCCCAGAGAATTCACGGTCACATAGGCTGACTTGTTTGTTGAGGTCTTCATATGGAATAAAATGAAGTATCTGAGCTTATGCTAAAATCATTCATGACATATATTCAAAGCATAGCGCTTGGTGATATTAGCCCAGCTCATAGTGATCCAAGCCAAGTGGTTCTCAAACGGGTGCTACCTGGCTCACTAAGGGATAAATTTTGTTTCAGGGAAGAATTGGGGAGGAAAAGCTGTGGCTAAAAAAGCCTTTTGTTTTTATTATTTGTTTATTCAACACATCAAAAAGCTGCACAATGAGGTTGGTTTAGATGGGAAGGTATACAGTATGCATGGAAAGGCTGCTTTAACTACAGTGATGATGTTCAAAAGTCTAGTTAATAATTGTCTATTATTTTATTCACAGTAGGTAGTGTGAAATTTTTGCAATTACCTTTTTATGACTTTTGTTAGAGAGGAATGGACAGTGTTTATAAGGGGAGAATAAAAAATGACTTGAAACCACTGTCCTCGCCCAAGATCCACATTTCAAAATATTTCCAGTTCATATAGGCCTCCAAGCTGTTACCAGCCTGGAAGCACATGACCCAATTGTTTTACCAAACAAGTGATTAAAATCATCTGCACAACAACTACCATTTTCCTCAAAGCAGAGGTGACCAATAACTTTCCAACTGAATAGTTTTACTAGCAAGGATATTTTCTGGTAAAGATTTAGTGAGTCATCACTGCATCTTATACTTGGAAAAGGTATCAAATTAGGTAAACTTTAATGATGTAAAATTTGAAAACCAAGTTATGAAAAGAAATTGCCGAAGTTTGACACAATATATCAAACATTAAAAAAAACAAAAAATGTAAGGCAGATATAGAAGAGAAATCTTTTCCGGCCCACTTTAAGTTGCACACAAGTACTTATTGAATAGAGCAGTACTAGCAACACAGTAGTCGTCCTCTGAATACATGCTACAAAATAAAATTGAGTATAATATTTCTGTTTCCACATGTTCAAAGTGGGTTAACAAAAGTGCTATATGTGAGGCAGATAGTGAAACAACAAAACATACAGGAAATGCAATACTTCATAAGTGAAGAATGCATCTTGCCATAGACAGCGAAAAAATTTTTAATTTGGCACATATATTAAAAAGTAAATGTGTTTTCTTTCTACTCTCTTTGGAATGTCATGAGCGGTCTGTGGGTACCAAACTCTGTTTGCTCTGCATCAACAGCTGGGCATGTACTTTCTACATTAGTAGAACCACCAAAGTCAGTGCTAGTAGTGCACATAAAATTTTCCTTTGCACCCAACCATTACTGCTAAACATGAAGATGGACCAGCTGCAATTACTATATTTCAGGTCTTCAGTACACACGAACCAGGAATCATATATACCTAACCTTCCAGCTTTGGAGGTGTGTGTTCAATCCACTGTGCTGCTTAGTCAATCACATACTATAAAAGTGCTATAAACTTTTTTTGATATTAACGATGTTTATTCTGAGAAGTGGAACATATCACAGTGCTGTTACTGGTCAGTACACTGAGAACTAAAATGAGATCAAATTTACATATAGGCCAATATGCTGGCAGCATTCCTTCTGACCACAGCCTGAGAGAGGTGCTGGTGAAACCACTGTTGCTCCTTAGGGTCACCAGGCACATCAACAAGTTCATTTGTGAGGCCACTCAAAAAAGGGCTGGTTGACTTGCCATACACACTGGTGGTTCCAGTTGCGACTTGTTGAAAGAAGTAATTCTTGAAGAAGTTATTGTATTTTCAGCATTTTGCAGCTTCAGCCTGTTGCTGCTAAGCCTGCCTATTGCTTGCTTTATTTTTGGTCATGGAGGATATATTATTTGCATACAGTATTTGTTTTTCCATTGTTTTCTGCTTTTTGGATTGTTTCTATTGTTTTTTATTGATTCTTAATCAATGTAGCTGTTGTATTTTCATGCTAAATTTGGTGATCTTGCTAAACACAGAGGTGGTCGAAACATTCATTCTAGGCGGAGTGTATTTTGCTGTCAAGATGCCAGCAGCAACAAGCTTGGCAAAAACAAAGTAAACAAAAAAAGATAAACCCTAAAGATAACACTAACCGCAAACTTTAACCCCTAACACTAACCCTAATATTAACCCCTAACCTTGATGCTAACCCCTAATGTTAACCCTAACACTAACCTCTAAACCTAATGCTAACTCTTAACCCTAATGCTAACCCTTAACCCTGACACTAGCCCTAATGCTAACCCTAATCCTAACACTAACCCCTAAGCCTAACACTAACCCCTAACCCTAATGCTAACCCTTACCGAATGTTAACCGTAAGACAAACGCTAAGCGAAGCCTAAACCTAACACTTACGGGAAAAGTTTGGAAAGTTATGAAAAAATTAAAAAAAGAAAAGGGAAGCCGCCATGATGAGAGTCGAACCAAAAAGCAATGGCATAC
>Ga0210059_1016751_pt1 | contig 10544 bp, 8 predicted proteins | sample Ectturendosymbi2_FD_188042 | JGI IMG/M metagenome (GOLD analysis project Ga0210059, IMG submission 188042) | Ecteinascidia turbinata endosymbiont from Florida, USA - Sample 2 (SPAdes) (version 2) | ecosystem: Host-associated > Tunicates > Ascidians > Unclassified | place: Key West, Florida... | reverse complement strand
GCCAGGCAAAGTGGGCCAAGGTGGCCTAAAAGTCCTCCACTTATGACGTCACTCACAGCCAACCCGCACCCCCCAAGAAAAAAATTTTTTTTCGAGTGCAATCTACTAGACTGTATGCGTTTTTTGAAACTTTCGCCGAGTCGCTAGAGCGAACAGGAGCGGAGATATTCATGCGCAAAGCCACGTGCGTTTAGGTGGTTTTTTTTGCCGAAAATCCCCAAAACCAGCCGGGTGCCAAAGTGGCACGCTCCACCAACGCTGGTGGTGAGGGTTCGATTCCCGGTCACGCCATGCCGAAGACTTAACAAACGGTACTTGCGGCATTTCCAGCCTCGTGCTCAGCGTTAATGGGACAGTGCAAGAAAACGATTCACGCGCGGTCCTGCCACAGACTCGCCACCAGTGAAGCATTCACAGCGAAAGTAGCAGCGTGGCCCACGGCGAAGAACGCAACTAAAATGAACTGCTACTGTTAACATATGTTGTGATGGACTGCATGTTTTTTTGCCCATATTGAACAAGCGAACTTCAAAGAACCTTTTCCTCAAAAATACGCAGAACACAGCTCGTCCCGACCAACAACATATATCTCACTTCTCGTCGATCATCTCTGGCGTAGGGATGGGTTCGTCCAACTTCTCTGATGACTTGGCCGAACTCTTTCCAGACTTTGACCCGGATTCGCCCGTTCGTGGGGGCTTTGCTGGGGTCTTCGGGGTTTTCTTGCCTTTGGGCTTTCAAAGCAATCGATAGATATATACGTTTTGACTTCATCAAAAACTTCAAAAAACAACATTGTTAAATAACCGGGAAAGTATCTGGTACGAACTAGCTTGGTGGTGTCAAATCAGTATCTCCTGTTTTATAGCATATGATTGCTTAACGCCAGGGCGTAAGTCCCACAAGAACATGCAAATGCTAAACTTGTAAAAAAAATGGCCAAATATTAAAATTTTACGTAAAATTTGGTCCATACATCAAATTTGCACAAAAAATATTGTTCATAAATATTAAATTCGTACAAAAAAGATTGTTAATGTAGAGCAGAGGTTCCCAACCTTTCTCTTACCATTTACCCCTTCAGCATTCCGACAGATGAGTATGTACCCCTTCAGCATTTCAACAGATTAGCATGTACCCCTAAAATTACCTATGACAAAATATTTTATCATGGTTATTCATAGATATATTTAACAATACGCAGATAACGATTTTTGAACATATTATTCACTGATACACGTATAACTAATTGGAAATAAATTGCATGTAAATATATTTTTCTCTTCTATTGCCAACCTCAAATGTGCCCCTTCGGATAGGCAAATGTACCCTTGGGGGTACATGTACCCCAGGTTGGGAACCCCTGATATAGCGTATCATTAATTTGACTGACATGGCGAAATTTAGCAAGAAGAAACAATTGCGACCAAATTTACACCAACCGCTTTTTCTTCTTCCAACTGCTTCGCGGCGAGTTCAGCAGCTTCTCTCTTTTTTCTCTCTTCTTTCTCTTTTTCTTTCGTTTCTCTTTGCTCCAAGAGAACGTTCACAGCTTCCTTCCTGATGTCGTCATCACAGAGCTGAGGAGCCAGCTCCAACGTCACGTGACATTTCTGAAACAATGCGACGTTCAAACCATTGTCACGTAACCGTGAGCCCAGAGAATGGAAACAACAGGAACAAATTAAAAACACAAGTGCAGAGATGAAAAATTACAGGTATTTGTCGTTTTGCCATTGATATTCGCTCAACTGATGGAGGTGAACAGATTTGAAGTCAATAAATTGCTTTTCCACGCGCCATTAAATGCGTTTGACTAACGTACGGGGGGTTAGTGTTTACAGCACCAAATGTCAAATGCAAATCAGTGTCAGGGCCGTTTCGATCAATAACGCGAAGCAAATTTTCAAACATCACTTCTGTTTATATTGATTATCATGACTCAGTGACAGACTTGGACCTTTTACCATCGTTCCTTCGGCCTTGAGTGACAAACAACAGCTGCGCAAATTATGACAAACTGAAGCTTACAGAAAGTGGAAAAGGGGAAAACAGCAGCTACTGTTTGTTTTTTTGTTGCTTCGATGTGATGGAAAGAAATAAATGCGAGCAAGAATAAAAAATCCAAACGACTGCTAATAAAGCTCGAAATCCAGCAAGGTGACAATCAGGATGCATTTAATGATCACCTATTGTGTCAAGTAATGACGGATGTCAACCAAAACTGTTCTCGTAAAGCCGAGCGCTTGACAAGAAAAGCAATCAAGACCTCACCTCTCCTGCGTTGACCGTTCCAACACAGGGGGTGATCGTGATCGGGGACCCTTCAGGCACCATGAACTCGAAGGACGTGGGCCCAACGGGGACAATGTCGCCCTTGCCTGCGAAAGACGAGGAGTGCGCGTGTTTCAAATCACAAGTTGTCGAAAGAAAACGCAACAAACCAGCATACACTGCGACCGGAAGCACCCACCTATCCTGGGGACGGGGTGAGTGAACTCGTTGGCGCTGGTGTGGGAGTTGATGACGTGGATCATCGCCGTGGATACGTCACCCAACGCTGTGGCAGCGAAGTGTACGACCTTGAGAAAGACAAGCCGTGACGTGACAGTCGCTTACACGACGTCATAGTCAAGAATTGACAAAGCATTTCTCGATGATGATCCAGTCCAGGGCCGGTCTTAAGCCGATGCAACCGATGCAGCTGCACTGGGCCCCACACCTCTGAGGCCCCGCGCCATGGTGTTTGGGTAGATTGTTCATTTTTACCAGATACACCTTGCGCTTGAGAATTCAGTAGAAACGCCACAGAAATTTCATTGTTAACAAACAACGCTCTCGTCAGAACTAGCAAATTTCCTCTCGAACGTTAGCAAAGGTGCTCGATTCTCGTGTTAGTGCTGTACTGCATATCTGCGCTCTACCACGATCGTAACACGGTTGAATGAACACGATGACGTCATAGAATCACTGCTCAGAGGGGTCCCCGCGCCTAGGTGTCGCATTGGACCCCGCATCTGCTAGGGCCGGCCCTGGCTGTGCCTGTGTCAAGTTTAAACGGTGATGAAACAAAACTTTCGTCAACGTTAGCTTTGCGTGTCGAGTTAAAAGAACGAAAATTAAACAGTGAGATTTGTCGATTTAAATTATGTGCATGCAAACTTTCGATAACAAGTTTAACGCGAAGTGATTTATCCGTCATCTCAAAGAGAACACTTTCCTATAGTTTCTCCAGAACGTTTGGTTTTCAAATCGGGGCGGTAGGAGATTGAGCGGACGCACTGTAACATGCTTGGAAACCTAAACCCTCTTGTAACCGGGAATTGTGAATTGGCAACGTCCACAGATTATGTGAACTTTTTCAGCAGTTATCGCTGATGTTGAAAACTAAAAAATTTTGTGAACCAATAAACATAGCAATTGTATGCACAAGGCGATTTGTACAGTATAAAAAGCATTTGGTGTTTGGCAAAGTAGCTTTATTTGATTTTTGCTGAACAGCAGAACGTTGAATCAGTTGCAGAAGACAAAAATAATGCGTTTTTGGTGCCTCGGTTAGTGAAAGTATAAAATCATTCAACGAAAATAGTTTCACACAGGAGGCAGATATTTTTAGTGAGTAGGAAAATTACTGATTTGCGATTCGTGTACTAGGGAATGTCACAAATTACGTCCAATCTCTAGCAGTATATCTTTTACTTTTTACAACACAAAGTAACGCAGATGCTTCGAAATATTTCAAGTGAAGAAAGAGGAGAGCAAACAAAATATGTTGGTAAGTGATTTCAGGAATATGTTTGCAAGACAAATATCAAAAGTACAACTACATCGGCGAAGATTGCAAAGCAAAGTGTGCAAAAACTTGAAAGTTGGTGCACAACGTTAAAAGCATGACAACTTTAACATTTGAAAGTAAATTTGTTCTGCGTATTGGATTCATTGTAAAGGCTTGATGCTCGATATCCAGTGTTGGGGTGATACCAGTGATGAGCATTGTACTGGACTTGGATTGGCCTGTATCCGGACTATAGCAAATTTTGTTGAATTTGGATTGGATCCGGACTGTTAAACTCTTCAAAACTTGGGATCCCGAACGGAATTGGACTGAGTTAATGGAAAAGAAATGCGGCATTTGTGTTGTGAACAGTCTGCATTTTTCAAATTTTTTAGACTTCGTTTGGACTTGGACTTTGCATTTGAAAAAGTTTTTGGACTGTGGTTGGGCTTGGACTGAGTTTTAACAAATCAAGACTGAATATGGATCGCAAAATATGCCAGTCTGCTCATCTCTGGTTGATACGCTACAATGACGGGCGTAACAAGGTTATATGGCGCCCGGAGGAAGAAGCAAGTTTGGCGCTCCCATGTTTGAAACTGAGAACTTTTGGAAGCAAATTTACTGTATTGAAGAATGTACATGTGACATTGTTGGGACTTTTCGGCGCCACTTGCAGTCATTTGGCGCCCCCGGCAGTGATTCGGTGGCCCCATAGCCCCCATAGTGATTCGGCGCCCGGGGAATTGTGCCCCCCCCTGACTCCCCTCGTTACGCCCCTGACTACAACAAACATGACGAGATGTTTCGGTACAAAAATGACCGGCTCCATTGTTTACAAGCAGTGCAACCTTCGGAATACACAGAAGCTTTGCTTTCTATGCGCGTTTATGCTAAGCCGTAAAAATATTTCATTTCAACTTGGTCGGTTTTGAAGAGCGTTTTTCGAGGTGCTTGGGTATATACCAGCTTCGATGCAAGTATAGGTGGATAGCCCATCGAGACCGTTGAATTGTGACATTGTAGCAAAAACATTTCGATTTGGGCAAAACACGTAGCGCAACAACTTATTTCTGTTACTTGAAAAGCAACAGTGGATGTCTGTAATCGCATAGATTAAGTTGCTCACGATTGACATCGCTTAGACCAGGGGTTCTCAACCTTTTCAAGCATGTGGGACGTGGCCCACTTAATAAACAAACAGAGAGTCCATGGCTCACCGACCAGGCAACTTCTCCAACGCGACAACTGTTGCACATGTAGGCTACAGAGCAGAAAAAAAACAAAAACAGCATCTAATAACTAGGGCCATTTTTCTGATGTAAAAAACTTGATAATATGACTTTATTTTTCAGAAAATATGACTGCAAATGATGAAACAAAAACAACTGAGCTAGAACATACAACTAGGCTACTGTGCAAAGAAGCACTACAAGCGAAAATAGGCATAAGAGAGGTAGCCCCATGGTTTGTTGAAGCGCCACTAAAATAAAAAGCTAAAAACATGAGCAAAACATATAGTTTGATTTGAAGCAAACTGAAAACATACATGTACACTGGTTTGTTTCTTTGATGCAGCAAGAACAGGCATTTTAGGCAGTGCATTACATTTCGTCCAAATGACTTGGTTCACCTATGTCTTTGCCAACATTTGCAGGGTGCCAAGTGAGTTAATTTTGCAGGATGCGGCTTAGACCTAGCGATATAGTAGTTTCACTTGATATCTTGAGATTGTTTAAACCCTTTGGCCTCAAGTTGAAAATATGCAAAATATGGCTTTATGACTTAACATGGAAAATACAACTTTATAACTTTTGTTATAGACACTGTAGGGGTGTGGTTTTTGTTTTAAAATTCGCTTCGTAGCTTCGAAGAACAGAAAAAAATACGACTTTTATGACTTTAAATAGCCCTTCTAATAACACAACGTGCGCTACAATTAATGAGAAGGCTGAGCCTGTTTTAGATATTCCAGAGTCAATTTATGATAATGTGCAGATCAAGTCATCTTTCACATTAAGCCTGTTTATAGATTTCGTTTTCATGGCAGTAAAAGCCGCCTCTCTGCCTTAAAATGCTTTCAGTAACTGCGTATAGTGCACAACAATGATGCCAGGTTATTTTGCAAAAACAAGATGAAAATAGGCAATTTAACCAAAAAACAAGCCCAAAAGGCGTTTGTCAGGAAACAAAACAAAAAGCCAGTAGAAAATTAAAAACAAAACAAGGGAGACAAATTCGCAAAACAAGCCCAAAATTAGCAAATTTACGCAAAGACACGCCCAAATTGCGTTTGCAGTGAAAAGCAAAAGCGCCATAAAGTTCGCAAAAAGTGCAATTCGCATAACAAAATCTGCGAAAAACAAGCCCAAAAGTAAACAACTTTCAGCAAAAACAAGCAACCGGCAAGTCTTCAAAAAAACTCGGTAGTCCGCAAAAAAGCCCAGGACAAATTCGCGGGTAAACCGCAAAGTTGGCAACACTGGTGCGCAACGTGGTAGGCAAAGTGGAAATTTCCATGTTGCAATAATTACTAAACATAGGTATACCATATTTTTTTGATTGGAAACCGGGACGCTTCAGAAGAACGAGCCTTATCAGAAAAACGTGGTTCATATCTTACTGAGCATGTAGTCATTTTGGATTCCTGTGGTTGAGGCACCAACAAAAACTAAACTAATGCATTTTACTAAGAAACAAAGCAATATTTAAGCATTTGTAAATTTACATATTCGGCCGATCATACTTTTCTGTAAAGGTAGACAAACACTTTCTTCAAGAAGTCTTTGTTCGATTTCATTTTCTCGTAAAAATCACACGAGGAAAAGTCAGTATTAATTTTACTGGTGATAAGGACTTTCACATTCTGCTTCTGTTATCAGACCGCATGTTATTCAAGATAGAACAAATTCTCTCAATGGGAGCCGATGCACCAAGTGTAGGACCAGTGGCGTAGCAAGGGAGGAGCCCTGGAGGCTCCAGGCCTGGTGCGGAACCTTCTGGGGGGCGGCAGTTTGTTGATTGAAAATTAATTTTTGAAAGTAGTTTGATAGTTCCAACTCTTCTTTATTATTTTTACACTGAATAAATTTTTCAAAGTTCTAACTCTTCAGTTTTTGTTTTTAGAAACCCTAGACTGGTAGGCTAGTGTAAGCGCCCTGCAGAGCAGCACTCACATGGAGAGCGCAAGGAGAAGCGCATACTCGGCCAAAGCATAACATGCTCGATAGCGAAATCACTATCGGAAGCTTCCTTTGGCCTAATGGGTTGAGGCGAAGTAAAATGAAAATGGTGGAGATGCGGGGCACGTCATGGTGGAGGATGTGGGTTCGAAGCCATGAGGTGCAGGTAGCATACGATCTTTGATATGTAGGCCTCATCTCGTTGAGCACAAATGGCTCGAACGACTTCCATAGGGAAGGGAGTTATTTAAGCGCCCTGCAGAGCAGCGCTTACATTGAGAGCGCAAGGAGAAGCGCATACCCGGCCAAAGCATAACATCCTTGATAGTGAAATCACTATCGGAAGCTTCCTTTGGCCTAATGGGTTGAGGCGAAGTAAAACTATCCTTAAAAAATAGGAAATGTGGCTGTGGAGTGCACAAATTGATTGAATGTTTACTCAAAAGTATCGGTCAGTTTGTTTGTTAAAGTGCCCCAAGGTTTGTTTTGAAATCAGGGCCTTTTTAATATACTTGGGGGCAAGTTTCCTCCAACCCTCCACCTTTCGTTCCATCCAAAGCCACTTCCCTCACCCCAGTCAAAAATCCTTTGAACAAAACAAAGAGATGACATTCGACCGCAGACTAGCAAACGTCACTGATCCTGTAGTTCGAGGTTTACATTACCCCTCCACTCAAAATCTATTACAAAAGGCCCTGCATGAAATCACGGTGAATAGTCAAAGCTAGCTTAATCTTTTTTTCTTCTATCGTTCGATCCTAGGCATTGGCAACAAATATTTCCTGGCATGCGTCATGCTATTTTTTAATGTTCAGTGGGATATTTTCATTAAGTGCTACAAGCTGCGCCTGGTTATTAGGTGAGCTTATCAGTATTAAATTTTGGCGGTTGAAATGAAGAACCCGGGAAAGTTAGCTTTACTCAGTTTCAATAGAACTGCTGCTTTTCTGTATAATGTAACGGTGTCGGAAAACGACGTCCTTGAAGCGAGATAGCAGAGTTGTCATTTTAGCTGATTTGCTGCCAAACTTACAGGATTTTTTCACTGTTAGCTGTAAAATTTTCAATCTAGCAGTGAGTTGATTTTCTATCAGAATTTCGAAAACCGTTTGGCAGGTTTAGCTAGTAAAAAATTCCTGGAAAAAAATGTTTCAACAGTTTTTGGGGACGAAAACGTTACATCTTCTTCGTCATAAAATAACTTATATTCTTCTAAACGTTTCAAATTGGGAAAAAACAGGACGAGGCACAACAAGCTGCCTTCAATCATTGGGAATTTTATTATGGCACAACGAATATTATGGCACAACAAATGAAGCTGCTTCAAGCAGATAATTACGTCGTAATAATAAGTAATTAGATGCGCACGGCTTGGTAAAGCTTTAAATGATTTGCTTCTGTCACATGCTTAGTGAGCGCTTTAAGTTGAAAGATTACATTGGTAGGATATGTTTTTATCCCCCGACACATATGATATGTCCAACTGGTAAGTAGTCATGTCTGATAAAAAAAACTCCTTGGGAAGCCAAAGCAATACAGTATTGTCAAAAGCTTCGACATGTATGCTTGCAAGATTCAGGATTGGAAATTTGGCTCGGTGCTAACGACTGCCTATCCTGCTGATTCAAGAAAAGCCTGCTGCAAAGTTTGCAATAATGCAATCATAAATAGATTATTCGCTTTCAATTGTTGTAAAAAAGATCAAAATAATACAGAAAATTTGTCAGAATGAACATCATTCGGAGCTGTTAATACACTTCGGCGTCAAGGAAGTACAATACTGTTCAAAATGCACCATGTTCTTTTAAGCAGAGCTCCAGCATCAGAACGTATTTCACCTGTTTCTCGTCAAAAGTGCCATGCAAAATTATTTTCACAACATTCAAGTGTCTTGCTATTGTTGCGTAACGTGGTACGAGACTCGGACAATTTTTTCGCTTCTTTATTCTCACTTGAGGTGAAGTTTTTGTGGCGTAATGCTTTTGCATGTGGCAAGGTTTGGGCAGGTAGTTTTGCTGTGCTTGTATTTTTACATTCCTCAATATTAGCATTTGGTAGTGGGCATACAATCAAGCAGTTGCCCTGGGGCCCGAGCATCACAAGACTTCTACACGCTCCTGAACTAGACCAAGTTTACAGATCATGATGAAAGTTGCAAGCCAGCGTTTCTCAACAAGAGCCGGTTTTAGGCTTATATTATCTTAATGGTTCCTGGACCTTAAGAGAGCCCCATGCAAGTGTTGACGGAGATAACGTTGATCTTTATACATTTTAAATTATTGTAAGTAAATTTGAGGTGTGGAAAGGGCGGCACTTATCCTCGCTACGCCACTGTGTGGGACTATCCTGGTTGACTGAATACCTAACCGGGTCATTTTGGTTGACTGACCAGGACAAAGCCCTAAAAATCGGGACTGTCCCGGCTAAAACGGGACGTATGGTATGCTTACTAAAACATAATGACGTTTGTAGCTCAGGAGTTACCTATGTTTTCGATTGAAAGGTTCCTCTTGCAAAATTTACTCGGTTCCATTAACACCAGGCCGTGGCCCGTCAAAAATTCCTCCGTGGCACACACGTTGAGAAATCCTGGCTTAGACAAACTGGCGATTTTTATTTAACATTGGTGTGAATTTTTATGTTCCGTGAAAACTGTAGTTTTTCACGGATGTAAAATTTTTGTTTCTGGGCTTGTGAACATTGTAAGCATCTAAGAAAATGCAAATCGTAATGAAAACAGGCAACGCTATGATTTAAGGTGGAGTAATGACATTGTCATTCGCGGTTCTCAAAGACGATAGTTTTGTCATAAGACTAAAGTCGTCAGATTAGAAAAATGGAATTATTTAGTGATTATTTTGAGTTTAGTTAGCACAATCCGAGGCACGAAGCTCAAAGTGAAGACCCCTGTGACCACGCTTACAAACATAGCGTTTCCCCAAATTAACTGCAAGGTGAAAGAAATGCTGTGACGCATGTAACAAAAAGAACGTGTGATGTAGCAGAAAAGCGGCATTTCATCATCAAGGTTAGTTAGAAGAATTTTTTCGTGCTGGTTTGAACGAAATTGAACACGACTACGTAGATTTCAAACAGCATTTTTAATTACAGTAACAGGTTGCAGCAACAGGCGTGAAAGCACTTTGCAAAAAACAAACGACACCTCAAGCCGTGGCGTACCTCGGGTTTCCCGCACCTGGGGACAAATTCTGTTTAGGCGCTCCCACCCAGCCCGTTCGTGGCAGCATAAAACAAAAGAAACACTGCAATCTAATGCTTTACCTGAAATTATCTAATTCCAAGGACAAAGTTTTCTTGCTTTTGCTGCTGAAAATTTATCGATTTCTCTGTCAAAAAGCTCCTTCATCTTTCGTTTGAGCGAGTTCTTCTTTTATCCAGTACTTGGCTGCGCTAGATTTCGGGCAGGTGTTGAGCAGCCATTTGGTTGTCTCATCGTCCAGAACCGTCAGGCCGTGCAGTCCGTGGGGAGGTCGATGGATTGGACATTGGAGGACAACATGTTCGATGGTTTGTGCTTCTGCACCACACTCACAGATTGCAGAGGAGGCCATACCCCATTTGTACTA
>Ga0210059_1016750_pt1 | contig 10544 bp, 3 predicted proteins | sample Ectturendosymbi2_FD_188042 | JGI IMG/M metagenome (GOLD analysis project Ga0210059, IMG submission 188042) | Ecteinascidia turbinata endosymbiont from Florida, USA - Sample 2 (SPAdes) (version 2) | ecosystem: Host-associated > Tunicates > Ascidians > Unclassified | place: Key West, Florida... | reverse complement strand
GCCCATTTATAATGTTCCTTGAAATTTGCATGCAAATTTATTCCATGGTATTTGCATTAAGTCGACAAATTAACAAGCAAAAAGTATGCGAAAACAGTTAATCTCCTTTGCGTATGTAATAAAGTTTTCGTAAAATATCAAGCTCAAGGGGGGAGTTAACCCCAAACCTCCCCACTTGCGTACGACCTTGAGTGGTACGGTTCAAGTTGCTTTTGTGTGATATTTCGTTAAACATTTTTTCTAAACGGTGTACGTTTTGATCTGCGAGAGAGTTTCTCTTTCCTCAGTACATATGTGACTAGACGATTTGTGCAGTGAAGATGGTCGGATAGTCTATGACTAAAAGATTGTTGTGTAGTGTCGCGGTAGACAAAAGATAGTTTTTCTGTGATACAACTTTCTGTTACAAATTAACCACATACGAACCGCCTCTGAATTGTCTTTGAAGTGTAGACTGCCAAATCGTATCAATTTTAACATTTTTGACTGGTGCTTCTGCAAAGTTGAAACAAAGGCATGTGAAACGCTACGCAGTTGCGCTTTAAGCGTTTAGGGGGCCTCGCGGTCAAGACTTTGCCCAGGGGCATCGCGTTCATTTAATCCGGCCCTGTGCACAGTAGCTTGCACCACTTCGAATAATGCTTATCCTGCAATTTAACAGGATATACTGTGTTAAGTCATATTGGCAAGCAAAGGATGACAGAAGTTAAGGTAGCCTAAATTTAAAAAATGTGGAAATTCAGCCTTCAATATTTTTTAAGTTAAAAAATGTCAGGCACAGAGTGGAGAGCAAAGTATGGGTACCTGCCCAGGAGCTTCGTCATAATGGGGCATGTTTTCGCACCTTTTTGGTTGAGGTTACCTGGCTCTGGGGGCCAACCCAACGAGCCATTTTTTGACTCAAGTTTTTTTGGAAACTAGGCTATTATCCTAGTATTTCGAACCCTTGATTGGCTTTCTGGCATATCTGGATCAAACGCAGCCAACGTGCTTTGAGTATGACGACACTATTGTCGGCATGCGGCTTGGCCAACCATCATATTGAGATTCATGGAAACTCGTTGGAAGACTCTGGCGTTATCACCTCAAATCTGATTTGTTGAATAAAACTAAATTTCATGAATAATTAAGACAAATTTTTGACAAATATTTATCGCAATGATCGTATAGTCAACCTGCAATTGACTCTATCCGTACCAGTTTGTTGGAGGCCACCTTGGATCTTGAGGCCCTAGGTTTAAGCCTACATAGCCTATTGGTAAATCCGGTCCTGTTTGGTAAATCCGGTCCTGTGTCAGTGCCGTCGAGTTAATTTTATTTTGACAAAATGCTAGAATAATTAACCTATGTTTTAAATTTTGCCATGAAGAAAAATTGCAGGCCTTTCTCAAAATGGGTTGATCTGCAACCAACCAAAAACTTTCCAAACCAGAAGGATCTTTCGAGAACTGAACAACGTTAAGTTAACAGAACTGCCATAAAAAGTCCCTTTAAAGACCGCAGAAGCCACGATTGTGCCAGGCACATATTTGGCCATAACTCGCCAGCCACAAGAGCTGGAGAGCTGTTCAAACCCTCCAAAGACGCTTTACCACTGAGCTATCGACGCACCACCTTATTCATAACAGACCCATTATGAAAACTGTCTCTTACAGGGGCGGATCTAGCAAGTTAGGTTAGGGGGAGCGATTCCAGTAAAATTTGGTAGTGAATTCCTTATTACGGGTTTACTACTGTAAGAGAGGTTAAGTGTCCTTCACAACACTCCTATGACAAAACAATTTACCGCAAAATGGTCTTATATCGCGAATGCTGTTTTGCGAATTGCATAAAATCATGATAAACACAGTTACTTTAGTAGGTTTTAGGGGGGAAATCACCCAGTCCCCTCCCTCTGGATCCGCCCCTCGTCTGTTATGAATGGGTACGTTATGAACGTGGTCGGTTATGAGCGGATCTGTTATGAACTGATGTCTGTCTGTTATGAACGTGGTCTGTTCCGAATGGTCTGTTATGAACAGATCTGTTTTGAAAGGGATCATCACATAACACCACCCAACACGCATTAAATTTAGGTTTTCTAAAGCATTGCTGCGAAGTTCAAATAGGCCTACAACTTTTTATACATATTTTTTCCTTGAAGTCTATGGTTTCGTTTGTTTTCGAACAATGACAACAAAACCAACCAATTTTGATCATTTTTACGTAAACCCCCGCCTGTGGAGCAGTTGCACGTTCCAAGCTGTGAGAGGCATGGGCATATTCGTAAATAACTAACCAATGTTGTCTTGAGAGAGGACAAGTATCAGCAAAGTTGGTTGTTGTTCTGCTGCTTGTGGTCTATCTCATGTCCGCAGAACTGAAGAGCAACGCTCTAGTGTTGTGACGCAATGTCACAATATGTAATAATTTATTGAATTTTGTTAACACTTTATTCCAAAAAATAATGCAATTATGTAAACCAATCTTTGCAGCGTGGACTTGGAGAAGTTTTTTTGAACGCTCTGAACTTGTGCGAACCACAGCGAAAGCTTTGTGATATGAAAACATTGCTTTTGACGAATGATGTGTGGGGTAAAACTTTCCGGAGAGCCTATATGTATTGCAGGTTTGCAGAATTGAAAAACTCTTGCTATGTAAACTATACTCTTCTAAAAACGTTTTATTCTGGCATCAGTAAGATTTTTAGCTGTGAAGTGATCAATGTAGAAAGTTCTGATCGATGGTAACATTTCGCGGATCCGCTTACCATTATGCTGTTTGCATTATGAAGTAGAGTTGCTCATTTATTACAGCAAAAGTACAGCTCAATGACTCATAAATAAGAACAGTAAAGCACAATGCAATAAATCTTTGTGTGTAAATAGAAAGCTCGGTAGAATGAATTTTACGATAGAACCAGAAAAACAATCGCACCATTTTCCAAACATGCAGTTTTTTTCTCATTGAAATGTTCAGGTCCTAGCCCAAAACCAGCAATACTGATCAAGCAGGAGCGAAGCTTTTAGCTATAGTGTTCTGCTTAGAAGCAAGTTTGAACTTTTGCCAAAACCAAAGCACGTGTAACGTGTACTTCATCTTGCACGGACAATAAGCTGCTCGCAATGGATGGTAGTTTGGCGGAGCCGAACTAGAATTACTTTGCTTCAACGCGAAAAGTTAGTGGAAGTCGAGGGAGAGTTATCCCTCCTCTTTTTTGAAGTTGAACGTCGTTCGTTTACATCATAATGTGACACCAAAGTATCAGCACTTATCACAGCTCTTTTAATAAAATTTGCAACAGCAAAGATTTATAACGGTCTTGATTGTAGCAATTCATGACTTCGTTTTATCAAAGCTTTACTCCCTTTTTAAGCAATAAACATTGGCTGAAAATACTGTGCTGAGTACATGACATTATGAAATGGAAACATATTGTAAAATAGGAACAGGCTGTTTTCAAATCGGAAATCAGCAGCATAAACTTTTGTGAGTCAGGTTATACTGTATGTATGAAGGTTGCTGGCATACGTTGTATTTTTGTAATTATGAAAAATACAACATATGAAAGCCGATATATTTCAAGGCCATGTCAAAAATAAGAGATTGCCGTCCCCTTACAAAACAAAAAAGAGGACGACATTTCAACGTTTACCCAGATTTTATCATAGCAGAAAGTGCAGATTTGAATGCAATCATTTACAGTATTTGAATCTGTGGCTCTTGCGTTATATGTTTCTACTACAGCTTTGCATTTTTTTGAATCTTTACCACATCAACACTAATTTTGGTTTCATGTTGTGCAGATGCCTATTGAGCACGTTATTACACAAAAACACGGTTGCAAACAGAGTTATCTCTCCTGGTTTTAGTTCGCACGTGTTAAACTGAGGTATCACTTCCCGCTGTTTATTTTGGTTTCGTTTTGAAGTAATATTTTGCTGATTCGTTCTTCACGTCGATGATACAAAAGGCTATGAAGAAATTTTTATTTTCTGCACCAACAACTAATAAAAACATGCCAGGCACTTCCTGTTCTCACACGTTGAAAATGTTTTTCTAGTGTTTATTATTACTTTTTGGTGAGAATTTTTAAAAACGTCGAAAGCAGGCATCAATTTGATAAGACGCTTGTCTACTTGTTTTTTCCCACGTTAGATTAGGAACTTCGATCAATACCTTGAAAAAATACAAGAAAAATAAAAAAATTGTTCTGGGAACAAAACACAGTGACAAACTTTACTTTTGGCTTGGTTTAATTTTGTCCGGAAATATGCAACTCCCAATAACGAGAGCTTTGACAGTAGATTTTGTCTTGTTAACAGGTTTGCCAGGTCTTTTGCTATTCATAACCTCAAAAAATTGATACAAACTCAACAATACTTAAAAAAAGAAAAAGCTCGTGGTTGAAATTTTCCCTTGCATAATCAAGAGTTAAGTAATATTACGATATCCAGCATCTAATTGCATAGACATAATTAACCGCATTTTTTCTAGTCCTATCTATATCAAACAACCGCTATTTCTGACGCCACAGCAAACGCATTAAGTTGTGAAGAATACTGCATAATGTTTAAAAGCCTGCTATCTTAAAAGTGCAAAATGTTGCCCGATGGAGTGAAGAAAAAACTGTAAATGCACAAAATTAATTGGAGGTAAAAAGCAACACTACCTTACTGCATTCACTGTCAGCTGCACAAGGTCGCACTGAAAAATGACGCATCAAAATTTCATATTATTCTTACACTTCGTTGACAACCAACATAAGAGAACAAGAGGTTCAGATCAAATTTCACTACCGAAAGTAGCAAAACAATAAATTTTTTGGATGTTATTTTACAGCAGTATAAAGCATTTAGTCATTTATTAAGTGCCGTAATGTCAGGAAGGTTTACTTTAATGCAGTAAGTTTGTTTTATTTCTTTTATCTAAGAGCAAGAGATATCAGTGGTTTCATGACAATGGTGTTCATGCAGAAGTTCAATAAAGTATTAAACGTTTCTCATCGACGCCACCGATACCTAAGAAACTGGTTTTAAGCACACGCAACGCGTTCCAAGTTCTGTTTGTTTTATTGCGTTAAAAGTTCAACGTAAAAATGTTTGTTGTTGAAACACGAAAGCATGTGCACCAGCCTAAATACTTTTTAGAAGCAGCCTTAAAATGACGTTGCAGGGAATCGAAGTAAACGCTCACGTTGTTGCAATGCATATGTCCTAAAATATCCAAGCGGCAGTGATGCTGCAATGGTCGATCAATTCGAAGGTTTGACGCAGCATCATTCAGCCATGTCTTTCAGTGCAATATCTCTCAATGCTACATAGTTACAACACCACACGATGAAAATCAATGGTGCAGCGGTTTTCAGATAAGGCGTAGTAAACATGTTCACTTGCGGTGCATCTTACACAGTGATCAGAACCCCCAGGCTTGAATTCTTTTTACAGCGTACACAGCATGCGTCGGTGGCAGCTTGATATTGTAGACTGTAATCTTTGACATGCCATCATTCTCATATAGCAGCGAGGCACCCGTTGCTTTCGGACTGCTGGTTAACAGAAGTAAATGGTTTCGCACATAGCAGCATGTGAGGGGTTTACGAATCAACAAAACTTTCATAAATCGCGATGGTTTCACGTCGTTTGCAGAAAAATTCCAAGTTTAAAAAATTGATCAGGTTACAATATTATTCATAGTTATAGGCCACAAAGATGGCGGCAAGTAAATCCGTCACAGTTTATTGACGGGGAAACCAGTTTCGCGTTTTCTAACGCATCATCAGTCCTGTAAATGTAAGACAAATGTTACAGGCGAAATGTTGGCACTTGAAAACAAGCAAAGAAAAACACACGAACTGTGGCTAATTACAACGGTATTACTAAAAATTTTCGAAGATAAAAGGCTGACCTTCCCAGAGCCTCATAAACCAGTCACTGCTAAGAAAATCGGCGTTTGGTAGCGGTCTAACAAAGACACTTTTCCTCTGGAGATAACACACGTGGGCGATGACGAGTGCCAGAGAGAAACCACGCGATTAAATAGAGCGCAACAGTTCACGAAAAACCAAGAAAGGTCGAGCCTTCCAACGTAAACTAGAAAGTTTGTCCAAGTGGTTAATTTCGATCAACTGTAATAATTAGCTTAACTGAAAAAATTTTTTGGTACAAACAAACAATACACTGGAAGCGTGCAATGAAGCCAAATTGAAGTTATTCCTTGTTCCAAACACAACTTTTTTGTTGGTGGGACAGTTCGTCAGTTCTCCCTTTTCCTGTTTCATAGTTCGTGTTTTTCTTTACTTGTTTTCAACTGCCAATATTTCGCCTGTCAGATTTGTCTTACATTTACAGGACTGATGATGCGTTAGAATACGCGAAACTAGTTTCCCCGTCAATAAACTATGACTGATTTACTTGCCGCCATCTTTGTGGCCTATAACTATGAAAAATAGATACGCTTGCGAGTTTTAATTGTCGCAGAAGAATGAAAGCAGAAAGCAGGCAGATTCCTCAGAAGCTTGCCGCAAGGCTAAAGTTTGTTTGTTGTTATAATATTATATGTTGTACTCAGGCCAATAAATAAGCGGAGCGCAGGAGGGATTCGCGCTCCCAAAAAAAATTTCCGCCCCATCTGAAAAAATGTGTTGGACATAGTTTAAAACTATTGTACATGCTATCGATGTAAAATCTGGACTCCCCTCAGAAAACTCTTTGCCACCCCTGCTGTCCCAAGCTGGTTACGGGCCTGAACTTGTACTTGAAACAGAAAAGCAAAAGTCAATAATTTAAATCAGTGATTCTCAACCTGGTCCAGGTGGTCCGCTTGGAATTTCTAGTAGTCCACTGAGAGTCCAATAAACCTTTGATTATTTTATTCAGAATTGAGACTGAACATGCCCTTGAGTTCACTAACCTACAGTATGTGCAAACCAGTTTCGACTAATTGATGAGGTGTCAGCATAGCAAAAGTGGTCCATCGAATATTTTTTTAAAAAGATGGTCCGTGGACCAAAGAAAAAGACCACTGATTTAAATGAAATATGCGAGGATGCTTCGAAATCAAATGTTCTCATCCCTAACAAAGTCCAAGGAACAAGGCGTGTAAGGGTGGAAAATTTGTTGACTTTGCGCTTCATTCGTTGCGTTTTTCTGAGAATGAAAATATTATTTTAGAAAATTAAGACATTTTCATTCATGAAAAAGTGCTGTATTTGATATTTGTTTCTATAATACGATTTTGCAAAACTTCCCAAGTTTTACTCTGTTGCAGATATTGGTTGATGACGTTTACACTTTGATTGCGATTTTTCTGATAGATGCAAAATTTCTTTTACCAATGAATCGCTTCTGATTTTCAGTTTCTCACTTTCTCAGCGAGAAGTTAATGCTGTGCCGTCTTCCCTATCCGCAAAAATTTACTTTGTTTGGTGAACTGACTAGGCCCGCCACCAGGTGGCGCAACTGAGCAATTGCACCCCGAAACATTTTGTAAACGCCAAAAACTTTTTCAGGTGTTAAGTAAGACAGCAAGTTGCAATCATTTTAACACCCCGAGAATATCAGCTGGTTACAGCCCTGGAACTGACAATCAGCATATTGTTGCAGCCTATTATTTAAGATATTACAATAAATGATTCTTTAGATTGCCACATGCAAAACAACTTGGTATAAAATGTTTCAAACGTTTTGTGTTATTTTCTCTATCTACAGCTTTTTATCTGTCGCAATATTCCGATCAGAAATTTCATCCAACACATCACCGCATAACGTTGTTTCTCCCATCCACTTTTTACTACGTAACCAACGATATTTCTCCCGCTACTTAGCCCTCTTCTCAATGACAGGGAGAACGTTGCCCCCGCGGTATTTCTTTGACGTGTTCATTCGGATCCACAAACAAATTTACGGCATATCTGATGTTGCAGCGATCTGTGCGACCACTGCGTGCTGTGTTTGCGGGCGCTGCACACGATTAGTTCGTGACTAGTGAGCCGCAAACGCGTCGTCATCTTTCCTCAACAGTGAGCATCTTGCTGTTTACCGCAAACAAACCATAGGCTCAACGGGCGGCTGTAATTCAACTTCAGTTCGATCAACTCTCGTCAGGGTTTCACGAGCAGTATAGCTGCATACACTTTTGCGCTCCATGCCGTAAACACGCCTTGGGCTTTAAGTCATCTAGCTTTGTTTTGTTACTTGGTGATAATTTGAGCATACATCCTCTCTCCGGCATTTCGAGCTCATGGAAGTTCTTATTCAGTGTTGTTGAATACAGACATCAGTCAACGTGATACTCGCGAAACGACCCTCTAATGACACAGCCACTGAAGTTCTACTTCAGGAAGCTCACAAATGTCTTGTTATTTGCTTAGAAATGTATCGTAATATGACTAACAAGATGTAGTAACTTCGGATTATTGATGATAACAAACGGCGTTCATGTTTGAATGAGCCAAATTTCGCCACTCAACATTTTATTTACTTAGAGTAATACAAAAAACAATTCGAAACTCCAGGTCCACGCCAAGTAGCTCTTCATCATTGCAACGCTTGCATTTTAAAAATCCATGGCAAAACATACGTTCTCAGATCGGCTTGCTTATGCGGCAGCAGCGTATGCGTTACTCACCCTTGTCGAATTTTCGCTACTACATATAACGAAGAGTATTTCTTTGGCTTATTAAAAGTGTTAGTTGGAGGCACATGACCGTGGTAGGTTGACGACACTCAACTAGTACTTTAACCAGGTTTATTTGCAAGCAAATGATTTCAAGAGGCAAGCGTGCAGCCAGCCTCACAACAGCAACTTGCGCAAACAAGAGTATAGGGAAATCAACCTTGACGCCTGTCGCATGCTATTTATATTGAATTAATTGCCTGGTAACCTCACTGCAGAGTGGTTGCTTAGCCGACAGCGCTGCGTTTGTTTCCAAGTTACGCTAGAGGCCTACAGTAGCCTTATCTGAACGTTTTCATTTGCATTGCAGGGAACCAACTTTTCTCGCATGTTAAAAGATTCGCTCAACCGAAGCGAAAACCTCATGCAGCAGTCAATACCAAGGGAAAAAAGCAAGGACTTTAGTGCATGCTTGCGTTGTTCCGCCGGGGTCTTAATTCCTTGGTCCCATGATGCTTGCACCTAATTCGAAGGATAATAGGATTTTGTCAGGCATCGGTAACCAAGCGTTTTATTGCTGAGCGCCAGGGACTAAGATAACGAACTTTGGCTTATAGCATCTAGTGATAAATTGGCCACTGTGAGGAGTAATCAGAAACCTCGTATATTTCAGAAAAATACACATAGCTGTCTTTTCAGGATGGGTGTATTTCCACATAAATTTTTGCAAAAAATATTGCAATAAAAATCATGCAGTCTATGGACCAGACCGGTATGCAGCACAGGAAATCTTGGAAGTCAACTGTCATATTCAAATCACTTTAACTGTTGCTATTAAGGAAGCTTGCGAGGTATCATATGCAGGCCATATGGCGAACGGATGGATACATCATCATCATCACTTTTCCCAACATTTTCCATCAGATCAGAATTGGTGATTTGATACGTGGCGAACCTTCATGGTTCAGTTACAGGAGAAAGGTTTGAACACCGCAGACCAACGGCAATGCTTTTGTGAATGTTCTAAAACTGTGTAACATCTTACTATTAGACCTTAGGGTGATCAGAAATGAAGAAAATCCAAGTGCAGAGTTGACAAGAATCAACTGATATAAAAAGTACAGAATTAAATAAATTGCCTTGCTGATTTCAGTTTTACGGTTTGAGAAATAAAATGCTATTCTCTACGTAAATCAATCTTGCGTAAGTTTTTCTCAAGCAAGTTTGTATTTCTGTTGGATATTTGTACAAATAGGGCTAACGCGGACAATAAATACTGTGAAGGTCTGTCTGTATTAGGATGCAGAAAAACTTCTTAACTTTAACGTGGACATCGCGCAAAACACGCGCACAGTTTCGTTGGCGAGACAAAAATTAGTCAAACCGCCAAAGTGTAGCTTGCACTTCAACTATCCTACAATAAATGATTATTAAATCATTTTGCGCAAATTTTCTTATTGTTACAATACTATTGATGAAAGCAGGTACGTCATAAGCTGTGGTCTCCTTTCAGATTTTAACTTCGGAATAAGCGAACTGCTCACAACCAAATCCCTTGACTACGGTTGTGTTTAACTTCCTTTATCATGCTGTTGTGAGACAGTCTCTTATACTTCTTGTGGCAGAGCCTTCAAATCCTGGCTCGTCCTTGATTGTTCAGTTTCATTTATACTCGCTTTCTACTCCTTTCGGAGTGTCACGAGCAGGGACACTGGAGCAAGCTGTAAGGCAAGGGGGCAGTAAAAGTGTTGACGGCAATGGAAACGTATAAAAAAACAAAACATTCATTACCAATATGCAGGGGCGGAGCCAGACATTTTCATTTGAGGGGGCCACTGGAGGGGCCAGTTTTGCAACAAGGGGAGCTGTCAATGGTCTGTGTAGGACTTTCAGAAAGAGACCTACTCCAGTGGCATGATGTCACGCGGAAAATTTTGGGGGGGCCACTG
>Ga0210059_1016749_pt1 | contig 10544 bp, 7 predicted proteins | sample Ectturendosymbi2_FD_188042 | JGI IMG/M metagenome (GOLD analysis project Ga0210059, IMG submission 188042) | Ecteinascidia turbinata endosymbiont from Florida, USA - Sample 2 (SPAdes) (version 2) | ecosystem: Host-associated > Tunicates > Ascidians > Unclassified | place: Key West, Florida... | reverse complement strand
CCTTGTGCTTTTCTCTCACATCCTTGTTCCATCCCGAAACATTATGTTTTTGTTTTGGACTGTTAGTTAACACTTCACTTGCTGCTCGTTTGAGTGCTTCTACTATGTTTGTGTAAAATTTTTCTAGCATGTCAATGTGCTTTTGTTTTTTGCACATAGGATTGTCACATGAGGTAAGTTCTTCAAATGAGGGTATTTTTGAGAGCCATATCTTGCTTGCCTGTATATATTCTGCCAATAGCGATGTGGTCTTCTAAACAGACTGTAAATACCACAAGATCACTAAGACCGCACTAAGATCTCTAAGATTGCTAAGAAAGAGATCGCTAAGATCACTAAGATTGCTAAGATCACCAAGATTCCTAAGATCACTACATTGTTGATTGTACATAGGCGTTTTTTAAAGATTCGCATGGCCAAGCTGGATCAGTGGGCCATGCCCCCGCAAAATGTTCAGCATATCTAGGAATTTTATGCTTGAAGAGGCGGTGTCCCAAATACAATACTGTTGATTGCTTAAAGAACAAATATAACACAACAGCCAATTCAAAATGCACGGGATTTTACGTTGAAAAATAAAAAATTAAAAGACGATCATATACCAAACAGAGTTCAGAATGAGTGGAAATTAAGAACGAAAGGGAAAATATGTTCACGAATAAGCCAAAACGGAGTCACAAAGAAATGTAACATATCACGAAAAAAAACACAATAGACATCAACATAACATAGATGATGGTGGGCAAGCAATAGGTGAAGAGATGAGGCATGTACAGATGAGCAAGTGAGGCAAGCATACAGGTGAAGGAAGCGAGCAGCAATAATGCTTATGAGGCAGAGGGCAAGGTACTTTCGTACAACATTTCATAGCAAAAACAAGTAGCATGGGCAGAAAACAATGTTTATAAATACACATCGTGAAGAAATCTTGATTTACCCACAGACCATAGTACCATGGTAAAGCTAGCCGCCACTTCGCCCAGCCGCCACTTTCTCGCTTGGCAAAAAAAACGCCAAAAGAAAAAGGGAGGAAATGTGCTACAAGAACACTGAAAATGCACAAGACAAAATACACACTCGCACATAATTTTAAAGCTTCAAAGTCCAGATTATTACTATGATTCCATGAACATCAAGGTTACAATTAAAACAACGATTTCTAATAACAGAAACGAGACCGCGTTGATTTTTAAACAAATACGTGATGCTGTCATCACCAGCTATCCAATAAACATCTTTTCAATGGGTACACTTTTTACGAATGTTATCAAAATCATCGATCAACATGACCGGCTTCTACGCTACCCTAGACATTGCAGCAAAGTTTTTCAAGAATCGAACGCACTTTAACAACAGCAAACGACGTGCTTTAAACGAATATCAGATGTTGATGTCACCAGCTATCCAATACAATTCTTTTCAACGGGTACACTTTTTACAAAAGTTATCAAAATCATTGATCAACATGACCGACTTCTACACTACCCTAGACTTTTCAGTAAAATTTTCAAGAATGGAACTCCTTAAACAACGGCAAATATCTTATCAACCTAACGCGACCACGATGATTTTTAAACGAATATGTTATGCTGATATCACCAACTATCCAATAAAATTCTTTTCAACGGGTACGCTTTTTGTGAATATTATCAAAATAATTGATCAACATGACCGACTTCAACGCTACTCTAAACATTGCAGCAAAGTTTATCAAGAATCGAACGCACTTCAACAACAGCAGATTTCTCATAATGTGCTACAAAACACTGAAAATGCACCAAATATTGATTTCAATCGAATCCCAAGACAAAATGCACACTCGCACATAATTTTAAAGCTTCAAAGTCTAAATTACTGCTATGATTCCATGAACCTCAACGTTACAATTAAAGCAATGATTTCTAATAGTAGAAACGAGACCGCGATGATTTTTAAACAAATATGTGATGCTGTCATCACCAGCTATCCAATAAACATATTTTCAATGGGTACACTTTTTACGAATATTATCAAAACAACATGACCGACTTCTACGCTACCCAAGTCATTGCAGCAAAGTTTTTCAAGAATCAAACGCACTTCAACAACAGCAAATTTCTCATCAATCCAACGCGACCGCCATGTTTTTTAAACGAATATCAGATGCTGATATCACCAGCTATCCAATAAAATTCTTTTCAACGGGTACACCTTTTACGAATGTTATCAAAGTCATCGATCAACATGACCGATTTCTACGCTACCCCAGACCTTGCAGCAAAGTTTTTCAAGAATCGAAGGGTGGTTTCATCAGGTGGCATCAATGTTGTTTTTTACATCGGAAGTGGCCCGCAAGTTGTTACGATTTTGCAAAATGCCCGTTGGGTGAAAGGTACTTGGCCCCTGTGGACCAAGCCATCAACTCAGGCACATCGGTCACACTCGGTATTGATCTTCGTGCCCCCTGGTAAAATTTATCTCGGAGGCCTTGTTATCACACCATCTATGCATTCACAATAGGGTTAATGGGAAAGGCCAAGTGATAGTGCGTCCATTTCGGTGCTGGTAAGTCTTTGTCTAGTGCTGAACTCCCGGCCGGGTGTTACGAAGACCTTGTCCATTAGTACTGTTAACTGTATCCTTCGTACCAGGCACACAGTGTCCAGAAGAGCTGCAGGGAACATAGCCGGAACATAACGCAAACTGGTTCAAATCATACCAGACATTGTACAAACTCAGTCGTGGCGCTACAACACCACTGCAGTTGTACAGCGCTATCAAAAACGCTATATAGAATGAATAAAACGTGACTAGGCAATCATAGAGTCACCACACTTTTCACGAAAGTTATCAAAATGCTTCATAGACACATGAATTTTGTAGGGAAGTTTTTATAATTTTTGACTCCATCCATTTCATTCTTAGATGTCGAATTTACTTCCAGTTGACTCTGTGTTTCATGGAGTGCATAGCGCCAAAATGCTCACTGCTGACTCTGTTGCCGTTCTCAAAAAAATGCTGGCAAGTTTGTTGTTACAAAGGAACCTGAATAGGCCCACCTGCTAGTCAAGATTTGCCTTTGCCTTCCTCCATTTTTTCTTTTATCTGCAACGCCCTTCTCTCGGCGCTTTGCTGGAGATTATTAACTGACCATAGTTTTTCTTGCGACATACCACGCTACACCGGCTTACATACCGGACATTTCCTATCAGACGTTTCCTTAGCGTCGTTAACTTCTTTTTCATTCATTTTAAGACAAGTTTCATGAAACCATCGGGGTCATATGTCACATCCAATCTGTTCCAAAAAATCGAAACTCAACAGATTTTTATAATGTTTCACACTAAATCCGCTAGCCCGTTTCATTAGCGTAATGTAAAGCCTACCTATTGTTGGTCTTGTTTTGATGATTTTTTCCGCACTGGCAGCAGCGTTTGCTCATGTCCTCTGAATGAAATGAAAAAGAGAAGATCTTCAAGCGTTGGTCTTTGTATCAAGTCTACTTGAGTTTAAAAGTTATTTCTAAGGCACAACAAAACAACCATTACACGTTTTGCCCTGCAAAAAAAACTTTTATTGCAGCTGTTTAGTATGTGGCTTTTAGGCCGAATGTCCTATGTCTTACTTACCTGATGTAGTTACAATCTCATTTGCCAAATCCACTCGAGCTATTTGCAGTGTGCATTGCTTATTGCAAAAGTTGATATTGGCTGGCCGCTTTGGCAATTGTTTAAAGATTTCTGATGCGAACTGTTGAAAAATATATTCAATATTTGTATTGCCTGTTCATAGCCGTTCGGTTTGACTTTTGAACAAATGAAACAAAACAATATTGCAAAGCATTCCGTTCATGGTTTGTGCACTGACTTTTATGACGTAAACCCCACAGTTGTAGCCGTCCTGCTGAAGACAATGCTGCACATCTTTTGATTGCACTTTTTTCAATTGCTCTCCAGATGGTCTTTTAATCATGAATCGTCTGAACAACAGAAGAATATGCGAAATGAGTAATAAAGAGGGTTTTTCACAGTTCAACAATATTTTCTCATACCTCCAACTGTTGACTGCTTGCACAGTATCTTGTTCTTTACTGCCTAATGGGATCCACGAAATAAAGGGATGCAGACGCAGAATGTATGAACTGTACAATACACATGATATATAGGTCAATATCTGCAATAATGTTTGTAGTCGTAGCAAAAAAATTTTGTTAATATTTACAAGTAGCTTCCAGTGGTTTCCTCTCGAATTGTGTATGCCAACCAGGGCGTCATATTCACCCAACTGTATCTATTGTAGTAGAGGGGCATTTGGTTAAATATCAAAATTACAATTGCACTCGCTAATGTTGTTTTAATGTAATATTTCGCGATTTTTCACCCTGGATGGTATATTGCAGCTTGCAACCTCATGGTTCCCATTCAATATGCAGTCAACAAGAAAGTAATCCAAGCAGTAGACGTTCAGTTTTCTTTTCGCAATTTCATTTCGCAAAATATAATCGATGACCTACGCAAAAACTCTTTAAGCTGGACACATTAAACTACAACCAAACAGTGCAAGTTTTACAAAATTTTTACAACAATATTTTCCTTTGCGAGGTTCGGTAGGGTTTTATACGCACGCCCATTAATGTGTTATCATTACTGTGGGGATGTTGTACAAACGCAAACAGAGTGATGCGATTATGCACAACACTAGGAACTTACATCGCCGTCGAGCCAGTTATTTCCTTGTAATGTCTGGGAAGAATTTACTTGAAGGATTTGTTGCCCATCACCGCGCATTGCTGTAATAGTCCGTGTGGAAGTTGTATTCCACAATCTTGTTACCTGAAAAAAATTCATTGTGCTTGCAAACAAAAGAGTCCTCATGTGGATTTTGCTGGAATAAGTGAGTTGCTTACCTCTTGTGCCGGTTGCATCTTTTCGCTAGGCAACCTTCCTACTTGCAACGAAGCTATTATATACTTAAAGCACCTTTGAAAATACTTTTCAAAACCGACCAAGTTGAAAATGCAAATAAATTATTTTACGGCTTAGCATTAACGCGCATAGAAAGCAAAGCTTCTTTGTATTCTATGCGTTGCACTGCTTGTAAGCAAACCTACTAAATGGTTGCGGTTATTTTTTGTACCGAAAAATCTCGTCATGTGAATTACAGTGTATCAAACCAACACTGGACATCGAGCAGTAGGCCCTTACAATGAATCCAATGCGCAGAACAAATTCACATTCAAATGTTGAAGTTGTCATGCTTTTAACGTTGTGCACCAACTTTCAAGTTTTTGCGCACTTTGCTTTGCAATTTTTGCCGATGAAGTTGTGCTTCTGTCTCCTGTGTGAAACTATTTTAGTTGAAGAATTTGTACACTTTCACTTATACGAGGCGCCGAAAGCGCATTATTTTTGTTTTCTGCTACTCATTCAAAGTTCTGCTGTTCAGCAAAAATAAAATAAGGCTGCTTTGCCAAACAACAAAACTTTTTCTACTGTAAAACTCGCGTTGTGCGTACAATCGCTATGTTTATTGCTTCACACTAATCTTTTAGTTTTCAACATCAGTGATAGCTGCCGAGAAAGTTTGCATAATTGGTGAACGTTGCCAAATCACAATTCCCGGGTCACTTGTGGGTTTAAGTTTCCGAGCATGCTGCAGGGGGGAACTACAGGAAAATGTTCCCTTTGAGATGATGGATAATTCACTTCGCGTTAAACTTGTTATCGTGAGTTTGCTTGAACATAATTTAAATCAGCGAATCTCACATTTTCGTCCTTTTAACTCTGCACGCAAAGTTAACACTGACGAAAGTTTTGGTTCATCTCCGTTTAAACCTCACATAGCCCTACCAACCGTCAGGTAGTTGGTCTTTTTTATCATTGCAATTTTGCGGAAATTTTATTTGCCTCCATGTGTTTAGGTAAAAATTGCACGATGCCATTTTTTGCAAGTGGCCATCGCCTGGGCTAAGCAAGAAAAAAATTTTCTTTGATTAACATCCTTACTTGATACAGCAACACAACGCCAAGTGATTGATTTTTTTCATCAACACCATCTTGCTAAAATTTTATTCACCTCTATATGCTAAGCCGCAAGTCACATGTCGATTTTTGCATGTGATCGTTGTCCGAATGTAACACCAAACTTTGGATGCTACGACTTCGCATAAGAAAAAGAACTGCTTTCTGACAGCTTGGCTTTGATTTTCCTCATTTCTTAAATAAATTATGCGTGGTTCTTAGAATTTTATGCATATTTTCATGCAAAGTTTTTCAGATATTGCGAAAAAGTACGTATGGGCATTGAATGTGCTGACAAGGAAACTTAATTTCGTAATGGAATAAAAGAAATTTATGATAGGATATTTTATATGAATAAGATTTCAGCACTGTGGATACGTAGTGGTACGTGAAATCGATGTCCTACAAAATAATTAGGTTGACTGATTCACTTGCTTGTCACCTGTGTGGGGACCCGTAACTTGAATAGGCCTACAGATATGTGCAAGTTTAAATCATCGCAAAAACATAAAAGCAGACCCACTGGCAGATTCCTCGAGAGCTTTTACAGTAAATCGAGAGCTTTCAATTGTTGATGTTAGGTTTATTTTTTTAGAGTTGATGCCGGCTGCTTAATGCGCATTGCACGCACTTGAAACTAAAGCATTCAACACTAAGACTGCACTTTCAAAAACTGGAATGTTATGGAAACGGTGGTTGATCAATTCGTTCTCGAATATCTAAATAACCATTCATTGCACGCTGGCTATGAACCATGCAGAAACAAGTGACCTCAGTTTGAAATACAAGTAGTCGGTAATTTGTTCAGGGGTTTCACATGAAACATAGATCAACATAACATTTTTATGAAAATCTGAAATAAAGCATAAAAATTCGTGGGAGGCTTTGAATGCCTGCCCGGTTTGTCCCCCACCCTGGTTGCAGGTCTAATTCAATTTACACACGCACTGAACTCTGTGACAAACAGATTTGATCTTTTATTACTTGACCATTCTCTTGAGTACTGCACACACAGCTCGAACCTTGCATTGATAAAGGCGATTGCTACCCCTCACAAGCTAAATGCGCTCTATGTGGACGTTTCTGCAGTCTGTGTTTCATATATATTTTCCTGCACTGTAAAATATTTTTTTTTATATCATAAATGTTCAATGGCTATTTTTTTGAGATCACGTGTTTTCTTTAAGAACTTTCTACAAAAAAAAACATTTCAAGATTAGGTTTTTCAAAACAAATCCTACGTATGTAAAACAAAACCAAAATTTTTTTTAAAGTGCAGCAAAAGGAGAGGTATCGAATAGCGGTAGCGATAGCTCGCTACTATTTTTATTCAGCAACGGCTATGGTAGCGCCGCTATTAAATTTAGCAAATAGCGGTAACGATAGCAACGCTATTAATGAAGTAGCGGTTGCTCACCTCTGCTAGCACACAAGTGAATGAAAGGGTCGGAGACGAACGACGACTGTCTCCTGCCTTGAGTGATTTCCCAACACCTTAGAAATTATGCTTCAAGCGACTCTTTGAATAGCGTCGTAACTATGGCTTTTGTGAGCGCCATGCTACCGTCGCACATTACAAGCCGCGGGTACGGTCTTGACAGGCCTTGCTTGCTTTGTGCATGCCAAACACGACGCAGAAAGTTTGCAATCGAAGAAATGTCATGCGAACAAGTTATCATGCTAACGACAGCCAGCGGTGGGTTTCCTTCGACATGATACTGAACAACCATTTCGTATACATAGCCATGTTGCTGCCCAAGCAGAACGTTTCCGGTAGCATCAATGTAAATGATGTCGTCTTTGCTAACCTTATGCAATACATTGATGCTTTTCATGCTATAAAAGATTAAGGTCGGCGGTTCCATCATTATTACCTGCAGTGTTGCGCTGCACCGTGATTCTTGATGCTGGTCTTTTTTAATTTTTTGAAAGGCCAACCAAACATTTTCATCTTGCCTATCGATTCGTCTACCTTCGCACCTAATCTGCTTAAGAACGTCTTTGGATGGGCAGCCATCCCTGCAATCACTTCCAAGGGCCTTAGGATCTAAGTGTTTCAGTCGTTCCAAGTGATGCAAACGTGATGATTTGTGCTTCAACACTTCCTTTGCTGTTTTACGATCAGATCACCTGATGTAAGGGCAAGCTTTCTCCGATCTGTGGTGGAGAACGGTTCCATCGAATTTGGCATACAGTTGGAGATGTTTGTTAATATAGCAACTGAATGTAACTTTGCACGTGGAAAATGTGCAATAACCTTCACAACGAAAGAGATAATGTGACTTACTTTCATCATTTCGAAGTGTAACACGGTGCCGTTTGAAAGCAAAGCTACATACAATATTTGCTCTTTTCAATCCTCCGATAACCTCCTTTCTCCAACAATCGTCCGAAAAAAGACGACCTTTCTGCGTGGCTCTGCACTTGTCCCACACATTCCTTATCGAACGGAACTTCCACCTCTGTCGTCAGCTCCGTGGTGAAAAAACAATGCTTAACCCCCTGACCTTGCAGACAGCTTCTTCGTGCACAGCTGCTTCCTTGACAGAGCCAGAGTCAACTGGAGCGTTTTGTTTCGCAATATCTTCTGGACTCCCCAAAATGTCAAGCACCTGCAAACAATTTTTAAATTGATAAGCACCTGCAAACAATTTTTAAATTGATATTTTTGACAAATCAAAACTTTTGGTGGTGCATTTGAGGTTTATTGGGCAGCTGGTGATATCAGCATAACATATTCGTTTAAAAAACATTGCGGTCGCTTTAGGTTGATGAGAAATCTCCTGTTGTCTAAGTGCGTTTGATTCTTGAAAAACTTTGCTGCAAAGTCTGGGGTAGCGTAAAAGTCAGTCATGTTGATCAAAAATTTTGATAACTTTCATAAAAAGTGCACCCGCTGAAAATAATTTTATTGGATAGTTGGTGATATCAGCATAACATATTCGTTTCAAAATCATCGCGGTCGCGCTGAGTTGATAAGATATTTCCCGTTGTTTAAACAAAAATAACCCCCGAGATTTTTTTACACATCAATGGCTGGACAAATTCCGAAGATTTTGATATAAAATTTGTTGTGACAACCAACTCGGAAAGTATTTTAATATTGAATTGAAATCGATAGTCGCGCAACACGAGAATCTGGAAGCGAAATGCAATTTTGGTTTCAGAGTACCTTTGCGATTTTTCATTTTATTTAAACAAAAATACCCCCGCGATTTTTTACAGATCAATAATTGGATAAATTCCAAATATTTTGATATAAAATATATCACCATAACCCCCTCAGGAAGTATTTTAATATTGAATTGAAATCGATAGTCGGGCAACACGAGAATCTGGAAGCGAAAGGCAATTCTGGTGTTAGAATACCTTTGCGATTTTCTTCTCATTTTGTTTAAACAAAAATAACTCCCGCGATTTTTTACAGATCCATAGTTGGATAAATTCCGAAGACTTTGATATTAAATTTGTTATCATAACCCACTCGGAAAGTATTTTAAAAATTAGTTAGGTTATCACTAATTTTTAAAAATTGCTTGTTTTGAACAATTTGTACGAGCTTGTTACAACATATTTGCAAGTTTTTTTGCATTGAATGTTATGTTCAGAACTTGTTCTTTCATTTTACGGAACAGATCTCCCAAAAATTCTGGCAGAGCATCAGAAAAAGCAAGAATTCATGACTTCCATCTACAATGGGAGGAGAAACAGGAAATAAAGCAGTCACTGTCATGTAAAGAAAACACTTTTCAGCATTGCTGAACTCATCAAAAAACTGTGGAATTGGCAATTTTGTGCACCAGAATATAATCTCGCATGGTAATTTTGAAGGGATTGATGAGTTGATGTGCAATAGCTTCAAAATTAAATCTCTGCTGCACAAACTACCACTGAATCGCGCAGCTGGCAAAGATGGCGTCTTTGCTGAACACATTTTCTATGCTGATTCAAGTGTGTGCAGCCACCTGAGTAGTCTATTCAATGTGTGTTTAATGCATGGCAAAATTCCTCAGGAATGCATGCAAACAGTCATTGCACCTATTTGCAAAAACAAGAATGGGAACATAAGTGATCCTGGGAATTATAGGCCTGTTTCTCTTGCAACTATCATCTCCAAGTTGTTTGAACACTTCATCTTGTCATGCATTTCCCCACTTTTGGCCACAACAAACAACCAGTTTGGCTTCAAGCCAAAACATGGCACTGACATGTGTATTTTTCTACTTAAACAGACTGTGTCTTATTATGTAAACAAAGATATCCCAGTGTTTTCAGCTTTTTTAGATGCATCTAAAGCATTTGACAGAACTAATCACAACCTGCTGTTTGTTAAATTGATTAAGCGCAATGTACCTATGTGCATAGTAAGACTATTGTTGAGTTGGTACAAGCAACAGACCATGCAAGTAAAATGGGGTACCAACTACTCATCCCCCTTTACTGTAACCAATGGGGTGAGGCAAGGGGGAGTCCTGAGCCCATACTTATTTGCTGTTTACCTGGATGAACTCTCAATCCAGCTGGGATCAGCCAGGGTGGGATGCA
>Ga0210059_1016748_pt1 | contig 10545 bp, 4 predicted proteins | sample Ectturendosymbi2_FD_188042 | JGI IMG/M metagenome (GOLD analysis project Ga0210059, IMG submission 188042) | Ecteinascidia turbinata endosymbiont from Florida, USA - Sample 2 (SPAdes) (version 2) | ecosystem: Host-associated > Tunicates > Ascidians > Unclassified | place: Key West, Florida... | reverse complement strand
CTTTGATCGACCAAAACGTTTGCAAAAACAGTATGTTTCTAAAACACGCCGAAGTCAAACACGTGTACCAGTCACATGGTTTCTAAACTGAAGAACATCAACTAAAGCAAGTGGAATCCAATGACATCCTGATAATTTTCATTCATATCTTACTTCTTCCCTTTTCAAGATTTTTTCGACCAAAGAACATTTTAAGAAACATGCTTTCACAGAATTAGGAAATCATCCAAGCCCTATTAACAAATAATTTAAGTCAATTTTAGTAAAATTCTGAAAGTCGTTGAGATAGCTTAAGAAATTTGTGAAACAGGGTAATTCAAATTTTACATTGCCCTGTCTGAACCGCATCTATCTTGTTCGCAGCAAATTCTATTCAGAAAAGACGGAAACGCAGTATGTTTCAACAATTTTTAATTTATTTAAAAAATTTAACGTTACCGATTTGTATTGTTTCCTATCTCAAATTTCTTTCAGCGTATATGACCCATGACGTACCACGAAAATATGGTTACAACGCAAATGTAAAGATACCTAAATTTTCTCCTGCATACACACAAAACAAATAAATATTCAATCAAGCAATACAATATATTGCATTTTGTCAGTCCCTTGAAATATTGTTTTGATCGGAGAATATTTAAGTCTTTACGATTTATGAATATAAGATAACATTTCTTACAATGTGGCGGAACAGATGTAGAGAAAATGTGACAAGGAAACGTCCATAAATGTCGTTACTCAATTAAAGGAGAAACGGGGTTTGTTTTGTGAAGCTTTGTAGCTACTAAATGAGGGTACAAAATATTATGACGCCACAATGTTGCTTAAAGGTTGTCAACACAGAATTTCGAAATCAACGATTAGCTTGGGAAGTTGCTTGATGTGTCATGATGTTGGCTAGTATGGGGACGTTTCATGTTAATTGAGTTTATAACTAAAGTTTGACTGACCTGTAAAAAGTGCAACATACAAACATGTCAGTTAAAACTCTTAACAGTAAAGTATGTCAGTAGAACGACGAGATGGCCAGAAACAATACCACTACATTTCTGCGTATTTGATGAAAAATAACAAAGCGCAGTTTTTGAAATCTTCCAAGATTAAGCACGTGCGCCAACGCAAATCTGAGTGCAGACGTCTTTTATCCAAGCTTTTTCGAGACACTGCGGGTCTTCTCTTCCGTGCATGGATGCGCACACATGGCTTGATGGAATCTCCCCGAAATCCAGATCGTGTGCAATGAAACGCTTTCCCTGAAAGAAATAGAAATTGTTATATCTCATATGTTTAGCGAGTTAGCATATAGATCGTGAAAAAGTCTCTCCCTAAAACCATAATTTCAGGGTCTGGTTCTTCAGAGGTGTTTGGAAAAAACCTTGGAGTGAAGCCAAGCACAATAGCAGTTGATAATACTGTGGAGAGACTTTATTTAAGTTTAAATATTGAGGATCAGCTGCGATCAATCTAAACCATTGATCAATGTAAAGCAACCAGTGAACAAAATATTATTTCTGAACCACAAGAAAGTAGCAGATGAATATTACATTAACGAAGCAAGCTGAAATCATTGCACATTTCACTTTGCATTCAAAAGGACACCTGAGGAATGCATTTTCAAAATCAAATCGGTGTTTCTTGATGAGATAAGCGATTTCGAGATGAAATATTTTTTAGTGAAGTTTGTCATGGATTTCCTTACCTCCAGTTCAAGGGTGCACAACCTACGGCCGTACGGCCATATGTGGCCTTGATAAAAACTTATGCGGCCGGTCATATGCAATTTTTAATGCAAGTTATGGTGGTCGTGCACTATTAAAATCACCTTGTCAACCGTATGCGGGTACTTAGTATAAAGACGGCCAGACACACGTGTGGAAATGTGCTTGAATATAATGTGTGGAAATGGACATCTTTATATTGTGTGCTCGTTTACGCTCTTGTGGGAATGTGATTGCTTACGTTCGTTTACGTGCTCACACACGTTTATGTTATCGCAAGTTGTGTATTTTGTGTAACAAATGAAAATGACTTATATGTTAGGTACGACCAATGTATAAATGAATTGCAATACAATGCTGATGGTCAATTAAGCGTCATAGTAGTTAAATTCAATTAGCCAGAAACCATATTTTGATAAAAGCAAAACTTTTAATACTCAAGCACACAGGTGTGTGGCGTGAATCAAAATTGGAACCGTAACTGTGTTGTGTAGAAACACCGAGTCTAAGAACTGATGGCGAATGACAGCGTAACACAAGCAGCTACTGGTTGGCCACCAAATTTGGTAATATTTACTCCAGGGAATGACCTCAAATAGCAACTGGTGAAGGGGGTGCAGTTCCGAGGTTTACACTTTGGAGGAAATAGGTATACCATTTAGAAATCATTACTTCCATGTCCATTCTGGCTCTGAAGCAGCTAGGATAAAATTGGCCGTATCCGATTGACAACAATGCGGCTTAATTTAAAGCAACACTGAAATCTTCAGGAATCTGACGAAATTAGTTCAAATTGAAGTAACTGCTCTCCACATGTTAGACAAACAACGAATCTATTGGGAAAATGTTTGACAGGAAGTAGATTTTACGTAACACTACGTATCGTCAGTCCTTACGGGGCTTATAGAGGTTAGATGGCGCCAGGGGCAAGAAACAAGTTTAGCGCCCCTGTTTTTCAACCTAAGGTCTTTTGGTAGTAAATGTACCGTACTGTAGGAAGTACTGATTGCGACATGGTTGGACATTTCGGCGCTCTCCAGTGATTCGGTGCCCTGGGCATTGTGCCCCCCACGCTACGCCCCTGTTTCGGATACCTCGTGCACTTTTGTAAGAGCGTTGAAATCTTCAAAATAATTTTTTGAAAATCCCTTCGCGATTCTTTCTTAAAAAATCTGCATGTTCTGCTATTAAAGTACATTTCCTGCAGTGAAACGTTTTGCACTTTCCATTCATACAGAAAAGTTAAGAGAGACAACAGTGCAACCAAGAAAACAATTAAATGCTTACAGAAAACAGAACCTATCCCTATGTTTTGAAGGATGTGATATCATGCGCCAAGAAAACTTCAGCAGATGGATCAATTTCAAATGGACCTGAAACAGCAACGCATGTATGAAGCAGTTACATAATCCAATATAAATTTACCAAAAAATGAACAAAGGCCATTTCCGACAAAAAGACATGATTGCACGACTGTTCAACTGTTCACGACAAGACTGTTCAACTTTAGTCTGCCTGATATAATCTGTGATCCATATTGATGTGTACAGCACTTTGAATTTTTCAACATGCAAAAGCAAACCATGTTGCAATTTATAGTGTACATTCCTGTGAAACCGAGTGCAACATATTTCAAATTAAAAAAAGTTCTACGAGATGAAGAAAGTCATTTTCGTGATCATGCCAAACGTTTTTATTTATTTTTTCAAATATTTTCGCCAAGTAACATTATTAAAAGAGGAAGCATTCCATTAAATTTCAACTTACTAACTTTCATTGCACTGCTCGTGACTGCATCGATATTGTCTAAAAAATGTCATTCCTTATAGCGTTCGATATGGACATTGTAGTACATTACGCAACTTCTTCAGTTATCGCGCTTTCAGTTATCGCGAGGGCTACCATACGGTTCATATTTCTAAGATTAGTCCTCATTTTGCAGTTTTACGTCTTACAAAATGTACTGTCCTTGTATGTAAGAAATGCCCTATTTGTGACTTGGGTCCTTATTTTTTCCCATTTTCTGTAGTGTAACAAAATATATAAGCAGTGTCTGTTGTACATTATGACCATTTCCATCTCATCCTAAACATTTTGTAAATAAGGTTTTGTGACGTCATAAAATTAGTATGATATTGCAGCATAGAGACGTAGCGCACTATCAGCTGTCTACTCCGATTGGGATTCTTAGGATAGCTGACCTTACAGCGAATGTTCGACACAGTGGTTCACAAACTTGTTCGAGCCATTACCTAAATCAAGGTAGAGATTATATCTTCACTACCTCCAACATATCCCAGTGATCGATCATAGTATAGAACAACATTGTGGGTTTGATTCCACATTATCCGCAAAGAATCGCATATTACCGTCTGGGGTAATTTACCCCCAGTTCTGGAACCACTGGTTTAGCATGTGATTGATTCAAGAAATAAGCAAGTGAAAAGAACGTTTTCCGTGACGATTACAAGAAGGAAGTCGGGAATAAGACATTGCTGAAGCAAATGTTTCCTGGTGTTAAATAGGCAAATATATGATATGACGTTAGTCGTGCAAACAGAAACAATTGTTTTCTTTTTACTTAATAAAATAAAATGTTCCTCAGCCGTCCTTATTTTTGATTCTAGATCGATGGTAACCCTGGCAATAGGTTATAGCGAATTAACCGAAAACCTTTCCTCTCTTCTTTGTAGCATTGTTGCTGTTTGTCAATGTCTACGTGTACCTGAATTGTTCAGCAAAACAAGCATTAACCAGAATTTACTTACGCACTTTCGACGAAATAAGTAAATCTTCCGATAAATTTCTCTGCTGACCATAAATGAACGAGCACGCGTGGGAAATCCATTGGCGGGGTTCCATTCACTAAAATAACAAACACATCGCGATTATCGTTTGCTTATGCTTTAATGCGTTCGGCGATTTCCATTTTCAAAAGAGCGACTTAGTTTCTCTTAGCACATGCAAAGATACTGTTACATTCTAATCATTGGGTTTCAAGTGCACGAGATTCATTAATATGTGAAATGTTGATCAGCGGAAGCGTTTTGAATGAACGAGTTGAGGCGGCAACGGGCGAATTTGACAAAGAGCTGAAATGCAATGAAACCCTTTAAATCAAAACATTACCATTAACACTTTTTACGATCAAAACTGCTATAAAAGATTTCGACCGGTGAGTGTCAGTCAAACTCATTTATGATACTGGTCATTCATTGGGGTTGTTTGTGCAATACTGTGACAGGACAAGCCGCCAACATACCGATAGAATGTCAACGCGATGTGGTCTTGTTGAATTAAAAAGATTTTCTGCAAGATTGGTTGCAAATAAACTACAAAACCTCAAGAGCACTTTTTTGTTGAAATTAGCATGGTGTTGTGCAAATGCCTTCAATATCACGAAAACCTGGCAATGAGTGAGCGGTGGTTGCATCAAAGAAATGCACAAATTAACATCGAAGGCATAGATTTTTTAATAAGTTGGTTTTTGCGTTTCTAGAAAGTTATTCTCTCTTTGTTTCATTCCTCAATATTGCGTTAAAATCAACTGACAAATGCAGTGGATCGAAAGTTATTCAGAGGAAGATAAACTGAGAACATTTGTGTCGATCGACTGTCGTTCCGGTCAAGGAAGACGTGCAAGGATGCGGAACGTTTAAATAAACAAAATACTTACTCTGTCCTCGTTAGTCGGGGACCAACTTCAGGAACGTTGCCTCCAATAAATTGTCGCCACTCATCATCCACTACGTAAGTAAACCTGTGAGCCACGGCCCAGACCAAGAGGAGAAGGTAGCATAACTATCCCGGGTACTCCCGTGGGTGTGAAACGCGAGTCTAATGGCGTTAGATTGTGAATAGAACATTTGTAAACTCGGGTTTATATATTTTCGCCGAAAAAAGCATTTTTTATTTAGAGTGGAGGTAGTTTTGGCCAATTTTATTTGTTGTCAATAGATTTCATTTCTGTTTTGGAGATTTTTTTCTAACAGAGATTCAAAGTCACGTGTTCTCGATGATATCTTTGATACTGACCACGATTTGTGACTTTTCAATTCGATTTGCAAGTAAAACCTTGCTTCTGTTCAATTATAATGTGCTTCTATAAAGCTTGCTTGTTTATGCTCATATCCATGTTCCCTTGTCTACGCTTTTTTACTGTTTTTTTCTAATGCAAATGGTTTACACCATATGTTGTATCCTTACAGCTTTTAACGATTATTTTACTTTTCTACAAATATTTCAGAAACGAAAACCGTGAAAATACTCGACAAAATTTTCAAAAAATATCTCTTTCATGGTGAAAGATTTCATATCTGTGGGAATTTTCATACGTTTTTGAAAAACACACCTGAAATCCAGAGAGAAAGATCGTATTCGTCGAAAACAAACACAAACCAGCACTTACGCTTCTATCTTTTTGCAAACCTCTCTTTGAAATGCGTGAACCTTGCATAGCGTCTGAAATAGAATGAAAGCAAGAATGTCAAAAATAGACTGCTTGTAAAGCTTGAGAACGGACATCATTCACAACCAAAATTCCAGGGCACAAACAAAATACGAGAGATTTTGAAACGAATCATCACACCCAAAATGTTTGGTCTATCATCGGGATTCGGCTGTGTGATCCTTTTATAAAAATCCAAGATGGAAGGCAATAAGAATATTGCTCGAACGCTGAGTAAATGGGGCATTTATTGTTGCTATTTACAAACCGAATGAGCAATAAATATGATGGTTGCTTCATTATAATAAACAAGTTTTTTTGGAAGAAATTTCAAATTATCTTTAGCATCCAACCAGGGACTGTCGAAGCTATTCTGTCTTTTTCCGAAAACAATGATCTCCATCCCTTAACGACAACAATAGCATAAAGCAATAAAAATCAAATATGAAGCAATTAGCAAACGTGAAGCAAGAGAATTGCAAGTAAGCGTCTCATATATTAAGCGGAGTGAGTCGAATCAAGATCGAAAAACTTTTGTTACGAATTCTGCTCTGGCCACAGCGATCAAAGAGCATTTGTGATGTAACACGTACTGTGGTGTATCTATAGACTTATGGGGCAGCTGGGAAAGAAGATACGAAATTAACGTGAACTTTGATTGCTGGGCAAAAAAGGAGCCCCTGGTTCATTATGGGTTGTCCAGAAGTTGCATAAATTTTTTTGCGGATAGGTTACAGAGCACGGATATTATTTGCAGTGGTAGGACGAACATTTACAAATGAAAATTACCTTTAATCCAGACAAGAGAAATTTGTCCGATGTTTCATACTGCACAACTAAAAACTTAGATATATTATGTGGCACAAACAATATAATTTCTAAAAATTTTTAAAGAGTGTACGAATGCATGCATCATACCATTCATGTGGAGCTTATGATCTACACCAGGGGTGGGCGATTAGCGGTCAGCGGGCCACAGAGTTTCCAGTGGCCCGCGGAAGCATTCAGGAAAAATGGTCACACTTTAATTTATTACGAAATTTTGTGAAGTTGCATTTGTATCATTGATTTCCACACTTGATAAAGTGTGTTTGCTCAGGAACAATTATCTTAAAACGTTTTCTGTGCACCATTACTCTTTGTGTTTTATTTATTTTTCGATCATATTAGACGGTATACTCCGCTGAACGTGGCTTTCTCGAAGTGGCCCTCGAGCCAACTTAATTGCCCACCCCTGATCTACGCACATCTTCCAACGATTTACAGGTCTGCTTAGGAAATGCCCATGTGAAACTAAGTGGAGCATTTTTGCTATTCCATTCTGCCATTTTAGCTTTATCTCTAAGCACAGGTGCAAACCAAATGGGAGATGTTAGGAAATATTTTAGTTCTACGCTAGTTTCGTTATTTTGGTTTCAGTGTTGAATTCGTTTTGGTTAAACTGTTATAATAATAGTAATGATTTGGGTAAAAACGCGCTTTCAAATTTGTTGCATAAAAGAATAATGGAGTGAATGGGATTTCCAATCGTTCTAATGTTGCTGCTAAATAAAGATAAACCTTCGCAGAAAGCTTCTAAAATTGTAAAATTATACATTCACTGCTCTTATCCCATGTGCTTTTAAGGATTTTCGAACATTTTTGATTTACTAAGACTAATACATTTGATAATAGTTTTCCCGTTTCAAACATTTCCTCGATCGGCAACGTTGAAAACTGTCAAATTCGCTTTTCAAAAGTTTGACTCTACCATAATTAAAATAATCAGGTTTGCAGAATTAAATTAAATTTTTAACGAATTTTTTACATACCCCTCGTAAAAGTGTGCAAAGAGATCGTTCTCTTTCCACACAATCTAACGTTGCAGATTGTACTTGATTGAAAATTCCAATCAGGAGAACGAAACATACAGCAGCAAACAAGACAGCAGTGGCTAGTGCAATTTGTTTGGCCATTGCAGAAGGTCTATACAAAAAGACAAAGCGTGTTACTTAAACGACAATATAATAGATTTGTTGTACTTGATTTGGCAAATACAAACAGTTTTTTGTCAAATAGACATATTGATTACATGGCAATGCGAAAGTTACTCATTTACTTAGCAATGCTTAACGACCAACGAAAAAGTTTTGAAAATTCCTAATTCGTGTACTAAACACATGGTCTATTCGTTTTCACCACATTATTTTAGTTTAAGGTTTGTAATATCAAACATTTTTATGGGCTTTTGCTTTTGTTTCGTTGGCAATATGCCAGCTGCTTGGACAGCAAACTTGCAAAATTAATCGAATTTGGTTTCGTTGGCCACTAACACGACACAAACAGTTTGTTCATTTGAAAAATGAAAGTCTTGTTAACAGGCAAGAAATTTTTGTCTCAAAGGATACATTTCACCATTTTACTAATGCAAGTAATTCAAAACGTCTGAGAATATCGGTTACATGTCAAGAAGAATGACTTAAGAATGAAATAAATGTAAGCGAGAACTTGTTTTATAATGATAGCGATGACTAACCTTGATTAATTTAACGATTATGTTTAAGAAGTCAGATATGGTTTGTCCTTAAAATTTGACACTGGTTAGATTTGAACTTTGGAAATTCTTCTACAAAATGCACCGCGTACAATATTTCAATTATAGGAAATTTTCGTTATTTCGCATTTGTACACCGGAGTATTTTTGACGGTACATCCATCTCTATCCCAAAAAAACCTGCTGTGGTCTTCATTTGCGTAGAACATTCTCAAATGCTTCCTTAATAACTTGATTTACGCAATTTTTTCAATGTTAAGGGCAGAGACCTCTCTTCGAGACCTGGCCCTGTAAACTTTGATGAGGTACAAACCATGTCATTTCTTTCCAACTGTTTTTCTTTATTATGAAGGATGCTCCAGCATTCATGCATTTGTTAGAAGCATTACATTAAACGTTCGGCAATCTGCGTTCTTTCTTGAAGTGATCTGACGTTTACATTGACATGCCTGCACCCGGTAGAACCAACAATCAGCGAGATGTCAAAATACAGCGCCCTTTCACGGTCGGAAACAACGATCAAATCCGACAAATTCTTTGCAAAAAATTTACATCACGCCATGTCTTTCTGTCACTTTGAAAAACAAACCGGTATCAGATCAATGTTTAATGCATCAAGACGTTCAAATCTGCCGCACACATGTTTATTGCGTAACGCATGATACTTTACTGAGAAATACTAACATCATCCAGCATATACCCCCAAGCTCTGCGAAAGTCCACCAACAAAGATCACAGCTTTACGGTCTGTGCTGTTCACTGTTAAAGAAGCACGAACCTGACTTGCATTTTTATACATTTTGAAACTTTTTCGTGACTCCAAGTGTGAGTGTGGCCCAACGCATCCTTTGTTAAACAAGGGTGTATTGCCATTATGCGTGACCTGAAAACGGAGTTTCATTAAATTTTGGGGTCAGTGGAACGCTTGAACCTTGACTGTGTTTTCATTGTGGGCTTTGGAAGTTGAGATAGGAAAATAATTTTTTTATTCAGAAAAATAAAGCATTGTGTTAAGAGCCCTAGGCAAAATTCTTGTCTTAAAAACTTTCATCTGCCCTATTCATACACTGTTTTTTTTAAGTCATTGTTGAAATTTTAACCTAGCAACAGTGACTATTACTTCAAGCTGAAATGCATCAAAACGTTATCTATACTTTATCGTAAAATAGCACAATTTTCAAGCTCGTTAATCATCACCCCATCCAAAATATCATGTTTCCATAGGGAAATGTCCATATCATAGCTCCGTGATGTGCTATGAAATGAAATAGACGTATTGCACTCACGTGTTACGTTGTAATTGTGCACCAGCACATCATGACAACTGGACTGTCGCTCACTGAACACGTTTTCCTGAATACCAAGTTTGTGCGGCGTTGCAATAGCTTTGATTCGATGGTTTTACTTGTACATGTAGTTTTTTTTCTGGGAATTCTCCACTAAATGAAAATAGAAAAAATGTTCAGTTGATACAATAACAATTCACCTCAATCTAGATGTTTTACCAGACCTGAAAAGCATGTACCTTTCATGAATTTTCTGCCTTATAAACTGATTCAACCTTCAGTCTGCGTTAAATGGATGAAAAGTCCAAGGATCAAAAAGATGGTTAAAAAACGTTGTGATTTTTACAGACGAGAGATCAAGATCTGATTTTGTAAGATCAAGGTCTGGTTCAAACTTTTTCTGCACTTGACTTTTCCAAAACTTTCGAAAGGGAACCAAGTGTAGCAACGCAGAATGGATTCAGAATCAATCAATGCAAGAGTCTAGGTCAACATTGCTTTTCCACTTTCTAAAAAACGCGTTTTTACGATGTCTACTGTATGTTTATTGCAAAACTATGG
>Ga0210059_1016747_pt1 | contig 10545 bp, 4 predicted proteins | sample Ectturendosymbi2_FD_188042 | JGI IMG/M metagenome (GOLD analysis project Ga0210059, IMG submission 188042) | Ecteinascidia turbinata endosymbiont from Florida, USA - Sample 2 (SPAdes) (version 2) | ecosystem: Host-associated > Tunicates > Ascidians > Unclassified | place: Key West, Florida... | reverse complement strand
AGTTCAGGCGATGGATCAAAACAGGCAAACTGCGCCGTACTTCATAGCCAAGTGAGAAAGCACGCTTTCAGTGTAAAAAACATGTTTCATCTGCTTGTAGAGCTGAAGCAGGATTCAACCCCAACGATCTACGCGACCTTCTGAACTTGTACGAGCACGGGTTCTAGCCGGTGCTGTTGACATCCACGGTCGCGTTGGGCGTTTACTGTCGAACGCAGTGACATAACACGCGCGCCACTCACGTTATGCGCGTGCAACGGATAGACGGCAAGTGACCGGGTTGACCTCGCGGCTCAATCCAATCTAGCCGGCGGCCGTTTGCGTTTTTCAGAAGGCTGTTCCGCAATCCGCAACACAAGACTTCAAGCCGATCGTGCGTGGTGGGTAGAACTCTCATTATGTGAGAACAATCGGAGTTAACAGAGCCGGGCTAGGTGATTTTTGATTTCTTCATCGGAGAACGCAGAAATTACATCGATGACCAGTGACAAACGAGTACATGACGTCATAGCATAAATTAACGAAAGAACTCAGTGAACAATACGAATTACGTGAGCTTCCACAGACAATGCCGATTACAACTCTATTTAAAGCGAAACGCCCTCAAACTTCTCATTCTATTCTGTTACATTTTTTCTGCTGATTTTATTGTCGTTTCTACCTTTTGATAAATGTGTCGTTTGCTAATGGCGTTCACGTTGTCTTGAAAGAACTTTCACTCAGTACTTAGTGAAACATTGCTTTGCGGAATCCGAAAACCAAGTTATAACTTCTCAAGGCAGCAGATACCAGATAACGAACTTTCGTTTAAGGTGATAGCTCAGGGTTTATGCAGCCATGACACGCAGGCGTTTTGAAAAACAAGTATACTGCCGTCACCCGTGAAATGCTCAAAAGTACTATCGCTGGAAAACACACATCTGTGAAGGATGTACACAAACCGTAAGGGCAGATATAAATATTAATGATAGCAATTCATGGCGCATGTCAGCACCAGCGATCCTGGCTAACGTGGAATCCTTCAAACGTTTTCATAAACGAAAAAATTGTCTAACTGCCGCATGCATGCTTAAGATTATTTCAAACGTCAAAAGGTATTGCAAAAAAATTGAATTGCATTTTGACTACTCTAGCCTACACTTCAAATACACACCATGGATGTAATGGTTACCAAGTCCAACACAGTTGCATTTAAGAATAAACTAACGCACAGATACATTCATGGGCAGTTTTTCCGTAAAAAGATCGTTCGAACCCAACAAAATATCATTCCCTTAACAAAAATACTAATAGCTGCATGACTGTGTTGCGACTGTAAAATCCTGGATGTCCGAGAGTTTGCAGAAAGTACTTATGCAGGCTTAACCTCAGCGCATTTTTAATTCTTACGCACCTTTCACCGTCTGGGGCGAGAAAAGAAAAAGCAGTATTTTAAAACTAGCAGCGACTGAATCTAAAAATCAAACGAGGATCAGAATTCGATCGAAGAGAGTGTTTTTTGTCGCGGAATAGACCATCACATTACGATGAAACGACGCTGTCTCGGAACGAAAGTTTCCGCAGGCTGTGCTCGCATGACAGATCTGCAGGAAACCGAAACAATAACGACAGAGTTCAGCACCAGATGGATAACAACGTTAAGTGGACAACAGCATATGCAGATACTGGTTGCTTCAAGCATGCTCGTATCAAAAAGGGAACTTCTATTTCGATCCTCTTGGCACATCACCAGCGCTTATTCACCAAGAAAAAAGGCACCAACCACAGCGATCGATTTCATACCTGCGGAAAACAGAAAATGACACGGATTCGCTCAAATTCTATGAACATCATATCAACCGCCTAACCGCATTAGCAAAAGCCGATTAAGTTCAAAAGACCAACAGCAACTCCTAGGCATCGCTAACTTCAAAAAGCTACAGCATCGTGGCTTAAGCGAGAAAGTGGTGGCGCATAGTGACGTCGCTTAGGTTCCAGACACCGATCTGGCATTGACACAAGGGCATTATGTGAACTTATGGACGCTTAGAATTTAATTGCTACATTTGTACGGCCCACCGTCACCTCGTGTGCGACACGCTTGTTTATTCGTAATAGACTTTGCAACAACAAAGTTTGAGGTTGCTTCCAGCGGGTGAAAAGTCAGCTAGAACAACAAACAGTTGAAGCCACGGGCCACCGTTCAATCTACTCTGTTAATAAACATGATACTGTCGGAAACCTGGTATCTCTATTTAAAACGTAGACCGTGAACACACAACAAATAAAAAATTAACATTCTGTGCATCCGGGCAGCATTTTCTAATGCACCAAAAAGGACGTCACGAAAAGTGCATTAAATCTCTTTCACGCACAGCAAATGGTGATTTACAACAACACTACTCTCGAATGCTGCAAGCAATGCAAAAAATAATCGCATTTCAATATTAGCACTGTTAATGCTCGTGTGCAAACTGTTTCGGCAATGCTAGGCAACATGTCTAAACCAGGGGTTCCCAACCTTTTTACGATCTCGTACCACTTGGGCACCCCGTATTGTCAACGCATACTACTTCGTCCAGGACAATTAATTTGATCGAGTCTTAGTTTATTCAGAAGAATAATATACATTAAAATAACAATAAAAGACCACAACTAAATTTAATGAGATTTTTGTTTTTTTTAACTTCCACCAGTTGGTCGATGCGTGGCGCAACTTTGCTAACAGCGCATCTAAAGTCACAATGTTACGAAACAATAGTAACAACAGGCTACAGGAACATTTATTTATTTAGAAACAAAGCCCGATACGTAAACTAGAAATCTGTGAATCCAGGTTTTTGTGAAAAATGGAAGTTACTCGCGTACCACCTGGAAGACCTTCGCGTACCACAGGTTGGGAACCCCTTGTCTAAGCAAACAAATTTAATTGCAAGTGCGACAACCCAGCTTTTTTCACCGTCTCTGCCACGTTTAACATTTTCTTGAAAAAAGAAGAAACTATGTCGACCTACTTTACGAACACACAGACTTTGGTGTTTCCAGAAATTGCTTTTGGGTACATAACCGCAAGAACACAAAAAAAGTTTATTAGCATTATTGCAATCAAAACCCGAAGCGGAGAGTTTTTGCAAAAGGACTTCGAATGCACATATTCTGTCTGGAAGTCCGTTGCTCGAGACCGCGTTGTTTTTAATGTTCGTCCCTAGCTGTAAAGAACCAAAGTTCAGTTTGGGGTGACTAGGCAACAACAATGGCTGAGAGGAATCTGCAAATGCCAAAACGTTTTGAAGTTGAACGCTGAAAGCGTATACAACGTAAATAATGTTGACCATGACGTAACAAAAAATGTGACCAATGAAACACAGCATCTGCATCAAACGACATGTTTTCCAGACTTCGATGAGCTTTTAACACGTTTGCTACATTATGCTGTGGATACTGATGAGCAAATATGAGCGACACTGACCAAGATAAATCTGTACTACATGTACATCAATAACTTGTTTTCAATGTCATTCAAAAGCTTTACCGTAAATACCGCAATAAGAAAATCGCAAAAAAATACGTGAAACAACGTTTCCTTATTATCCACGAGTACATTTAGCATTATCCAGGAAAATGGTCTTACAGTTACACGCTACAGTGTAGTGTTTAAGCGTAAGCCATCGTCTGTCGTAAAGCCCACTCTAACGTCATCGCTGTGTCCAAGAAGGATAGTCACGATAGGATACATAACAGGAAACATTAAAATGGCCTGCAGTGCATATGTAGAGTAGGCCACATAACACGCAAATTGCAAGCCAGAAGCAGAACTACTTTCACTGCAGTTGATGCTATTATTTTCTTGACCAATTTTGGTCACAACGTTACGTTATGCAGGAAAAGAACACTGGTTGAAGTCACGAGAAATCACAAGGCCTCCTAAATTTCTGAAACGACGCACCGTGCAAGTCAATTCGCCAGCGACACCATCACGTATCCTATGATGCGGCCCAGCCACACACAAGGGCGTACGCAAGGGGGGTTGAGGTTAAACCCCCCTTGAGCTTGATATTTGACAATAACTTTATTACCTGCACAAAGGAGATTAATTGTTTTCGCATACTTTTTGCTTGTTAATTTGTCGACTTAATGCAAATACCACGGAATAAATTTGCATGAAATTTCAAGGAACATTGTATATGGGTCAAAAAGTAATAATTAGGGTTTGGTGGGAATCTGGGTTATCGTCTGCTTCCGGCAACCATCTCACCACTTTTTGCAGACCCTCCGTCCACCAAGGCGTACGCAAGGGAGGGGTTTTAGGGTTAAAACCCCTCTCTTGAGTTCGATATGTCACAAAAATTTGATTACCTGCGCATAGGACAATAATTGTATTCGCATACTGTTTGCTTGTTAATTTGTCGACTTAATGCAAAAATTGCAGTTGTAAATTGCTCTGATGTAGTGATGAATGTGTTTTACTCCCCTGTTTTAACGCTTAGCCTGATATTTTTGCAGTTATGAACTGTGTGTCGTAGTGTTGAGTGTATTTTCCTCCGATATCGTAACTTGGAGTGCTGATAGTTTATGCAATAACACATAAAATAAGGAGAGTGCGTGTGGAAGAATATGCATATTCTGTCAAGAAACTTAGCCAAAACGTTGGTTTAGAAACATGAATATGACGTCCAATTTTGACGTCACAAATAGCGCACACCAAATACAAATGACCACCACATGCCACTGAATGAACCTCCCCATGAAAATTTTCTGCGTACGCCACTGGTCACACATACGCACTATATTTGACTAAACTTCGAAAAACATTCGCTGCAAAAATAAAACTCACCAAGGTCATATTTGGTCCTTTCTAGACAAGGGGTAGATGGGTCCAATTAGTCTCGTAGTGCGCGTAAAACTATGCTCGGCAACTGCGGTCATGGAGGAAACGATACGCAAATAGATGAGAGCAGCCCACTGCCGATTTTCGCGCCTCACTTTGCGCGGAATTTAGGAAGCGGCAACAATCGCAAGCGTTTTCTATAAAAAGTTCGACCTGAATTTGAACTTTTGAACTGTGCCGTAAACGGCATGAAAAGCGCAAACGGCCCTTGGAGAAAAGTAAAGAGCTTTAACGATCGTGTTTGATAATGCGAAATAATGACCTGACTAGTGCTTGAAGTGTTTTGTAACGCTGGTCAACACCTGCAAAAGTCAAGGCAGCAGCCAATTGCCTCTGCAACCTTCATCAGGGTACAAGTATTGGTACAACACAAATAATTTGAACCTGAAAAGGCTGTCGCGTAATTAATATTGAATGTCTTGGTCCAAACACAGGTCAGCACTTTAGTTGGTAACAACTACAGCATTTTTTGTTTGTAATTTGCAACGGCTGCTATGCTAGCTTTTTTCAAACGCAGATGCAACGTGTTTTTTAACCCAGATAAAATCCATTTGAGTTCAACCACAGACCATCATGTTTATTGAAGGAAAAATACTAGGTAACAAACTCTGTAAAAAGCGGAAACGAGAAGCTGTAAAAAAGTGGTTTTGGTGCTATTCGCATTACCCAAAAAGCTCCATGTCCGTGATACACTTTTCAGTGTGCACTTGTTTAAATTTGCGCAGAGGTTTTCAAGGAATCAGTGTTTTGATTCATGTATATAACGTCGTCCATATTAAGTTCACATTCAAAACAACTCAAGCCTTAATCATGAAGCAACACTCTTCTGGTGATGAACGTGGTCCCGTCACAATACGCCAAGTCACCCAAAACGGATACGTTATTGTCCGAGACAAGCATTTTACATGCAAGCTTAAATGTCTGTAATGTATTAAATCAAAAACGTAACCTGGAGTAAAGGTACAGGTCTGTGAAAAGTTCATCGCGAAGTGAATATTATCGTGTACACTTCAGAAATATAAGCCATTACTTTGGTCACAAGACAGATCGGAAAAAAGTTTGAAAATATATCATTTCGTGTTCTACTCCTGCAGAAAATCCTTTGAACTGGGTCTGACCTGCTTTCACATTGAATGTGAAGAGTGTAAACGCGCATATAAGTAATAAGAACGTTAATGCAGCACGTTAACCTCTGCATCCCAGCAACGTGTGTTTAGCCTTTGTTATATTCGCATGCCGAACCAAGGGCACGACCAGTATTTTTCATCGGAATTTAAAGATTGTCAAAAGAGGTAAACCACTCCGAACTTCTTTCGTTACATTTGCTCTATGCGGCGAACGTCCGATTTGCTTCTTGCGCAATAACGTCATTGATTGCACCCAGATCCAGTGCAAAATGTTCCATGTAGTGCCTTACGCTGTCACCTAGCACTTGTCATATTGATCATGTCTTTTCATGATGCCTAGGTTTACGGTTTTCTACTCGTCGAAATTAACACGAGTATGTGACATCGCATGACAATGCTGAAGGAGAATTAACACGACTGACGACATAATTGTCATTATTGCAAATCATTTGTTACGGCACAGTGGTTGTTGTTGGGTTTGAATGCCCACTCACCATTTTTTCAAGTGATCCTGAAAACTAATCAGTCAAACAGAAACTGTGATCTTGTTTTATAAAAGCTACATTTCCTGCTGAGTGCTGATGCAATAGCACCTTGCTGTGGGGCTAGCGAATTAGGACTTGACGCGATGCAAAACGCAATAGGACGTAGCAAGATGCAAAATTATGCCAAACACTGTTAAGAATGTATGGTATAAAAACTTCACTTCTTTAACAAATTGGAAGCAAAGTTTTTTCTCGTCCCAAGCCCTCTGAGAGAAATTTTACCGGGAGGTACGAAGATCGATACCGGGCCCCCTAGCTTCTGGGGTCCTTGTCAAAACGTATATTGCTTGTACGCATACTGTAGTAATCAGAATAACAGTTACCATGCTAAGATTCACAAACAGATTAGATGATATACTGGCAACTAGCTTATACTAGTGACAGTTTTTTTTAAGGAAAATGTTAGGAGCCCGGTATGGATCTGTAGGGACCCGATTTCTCTGATTCTAGGGACCCGATTTTCTCTGATTTTAGGGACCCGATGGTAATTTTCTCAGATTCTAGGGACCCGATTTGAAATTCTAGGGACCTTAAAACGCCTTAAAAAACCCTGCTAGTAACAAAAATTACTATCAGCTTCGTATGATTCAATAAGGCGGTACTCAACAAAATATAGTGTAAGTAATAACCATAGCTTTATACTGTATATATTATGCTGTTAAACAAAATCCCCAAAACACATTCAATTTTGCTTAGTATAGGCGAAGTAAAAACTGAATTTTTTAAAAAGTAGCAAGCGAGGATTTATTGCTTTTCAAGATGGTCGCCATTTAAAATTATTTTAACAAATTCTGGTCTGAATCACGCGTGAGACTTATTTTCACACTTCCATTACTATAACGATGTTATTAGCAGAGTTCGGGAGAATATGCGTTCATGCTTTTTATTGTGTTTTTATGCCCTGGGATTGAGAAATTGGCCTACTGTATATTTATGGGTGCTTAATCAGGCTCCTTGCAGGTGCTGAGCACCTATATTGTGGTCATAACATAACTGCTGCAGTTAAGTACATCCCTCCGCTGAGCCATTTAAAGTGGCTAACAAATTATAACGAATACATTTCCTGCAGAGGAAGCAACGTTGCCAAAGCTTTACCACTCGCTGTGAAGATCGCGAAGTTAGTGCGCCATATTTACACACCAAAGCGGCGGTGCTTTTTCTCATCTTGTCATACATACCGAATTTTTATTTCTGTAACGTTGCTAACCCCGAGCTTCTTGATCGTGCATCTGGTCGCAAGCGTGTTAATATCACCAAAGGACAGAAAACAATTCGTTACACCTTATCGTGGTTGTATGACATTACAATTGATGTTAAGTAATCTATGTTAACTGCTGTAGCAAACACAAGTTATAATTGCAGTGCTAATTGTCACAATTACGTGAAACAACCCTGCTTGTGTTCATGCAATAATCACGAAATTGTGTGAACTGTCAGTAAGAGCACGTCGCAAAACGGTAGAACGCTGAATTTAAATGATGCTGACTGTTGTGTATCACACAGATTTGGCAACTCGGACAAGTGGCTACTTTTTCCTGGAATTTGACGGGCCTATGTACGACGCATCATCTGGCAATAAAATGCGGCGCTGGTTTTTGTTAAATATCTGAGTTTCTGTGAGATGCGACAGCGCTTCTTACAAGCGGCTCAATTCAGTTTTGCTGCGTGGAGTCGATGAACGATACGCTATACATAAACTATGCTGTATAGTAGTTTCAAAATTACTTGGTGTGTATGACCTATAGTCACAAAATATTACGACATAAAGGAAGATGACAACAAAAAGATACTGGTCTAAAAAGAAGCTAGTAGCGGTGCCCAAACTTTATGTATTGGCGTAGTATTTTTTGTTTCGTATGGTGTTCTCGTACCACCTCCATTTAGAAAACTCCAGAACTTACGAACAAACAAACAATAAAAGGCGCGGACGTTTAGTGAATACCATTGAAAGGGACACCAGCCAGAGGTTGAAACCTTCAAACTTAAATTAAAACAAAAAATATTAACAAAAAAAAACACAACACAAATAAAGTGGATGAAGTTGTCTTTTCTCGACTAGTTGGTCAATGCGAGGAATCACTTCGCTGACAGCGCATCAGGAATCATGCTCAGGCGCAGTGAGGCGGTTCTTACTTTCGACTTCATAGTCATCATAGCTGAGAACCCCTGTTTGAATGCCTCAAAAACAGTTCTAAATTCAAACATTTTGAGAGCATATTATTTTGTGGAAAATATTTCAAATGAAATATCAATTTTAAGACTACTTAGCAACTTTCTTGCACACAATCGCATGAAACTTAACACCAGCGATGCCATTTTAGCTTATTTGCTGCTAAATCTTGAAGGATTTTCTAACTTTTAGGTGTAAAATTTTCAATCTAGCAGTTGGCTGATTTTCTAGCAGGATTTTAAAAACCGTTTGGCAGTTTTAGCAGGTAACAAATTCCTGACAAAAAAAATTGTTTGAACACTTTTTCGAGATGAAAACTTGCATACCTTGCTCATCAAAAAATAGTTTATCTTTTTTGTGACGCTTTAAATTGGGCAACACCACCAGGACCAGGCATAACCAGCTGCCTTCAATCATTTGGAATCTTTATTATTAGGCAACGGAGCTGCTTGAAGCAGATAGTTGCGTCATAATATCAAGAAAACAACGGCTTAGTGAAGCTTAAAAGATTTGCTTCTGTGCTTAGTGAGCGCATTAGGTTGAAAGACTACATTGGTAGAATATATTTTTTATAACCCCACGACACATATATTTGCAAATGGTTCAGTTACGCCGGTGAACTTTGGAATGTCAGGTGAAAAAACTCCTTTGTACACGAAGTTATACTCACAAAAGTTTCGACATATACGGTTGCAAGAATCAGAATTAAAAAGTCGGCTTGGTGCCTACTGCCTATTCTTGTTGATTCCAGAAAACTCTATTCTAAAGTTTGCAATAATAGCGAAACACTGCGAACCTAAAGGCATGCTGGAAGCAAAAAGTACGCCGTTAAGGCTAAGGAACGTTTTGCGTACTCCCAAATGCAAATAACACAAAGTTTTGAGTTACAAAGGCCAGACTTAGAAAGTTGTGGGGCTGAAGCTAAGCTCAGTCTGCCTTTGTCTATCACTGAGCCTTGTTCTATAAACACATGCGAACCTTTGAAAGAGATTGTCAAAAACTGTCTGTCATACAAAAAAGTTGGTAAACTGTAGTTGCATTGCTCAAAATGTCGAAGGAATAAAAATTGTGGGCTGAAAAGTGTGGTGGCCAAGACTGACAGTTTCTACTCTTGTCCACTGATACTGAGTGCAAGATCAAAAATTCGCATATAGCTTTACAAGTTTATTTTAATCACCTCAAAACTAGCAGATTTTTTGGCAGAATTTCACTACTTTCAGCAGAGTTTAGCTGAAAATTTGTGACAAGATTTTTAGCAGAATCTAGCGGTTTTCATGACACCATTTAGCAGATTTAGGTGACAACCATCTGGCAACACTGCTTAGCACTTAAAACAGTACATGATTGCATTTATTCTGCATAATGAGAATTATGCGCTCTGTGTTTAGAACACATAAATCAATTTGTGGTTTAATTTGAAAGACAACCTGAAGATCTTCTACTTCTAGTCTTGATCAGTAAGCGTTTTTAATGTATTCTTGTATCACTCATTACTAGTACGCAATAGGGAAGTATAACATTGTAGTGTGATGTCAAATTAGGAGAACTGAAATCAAATGCAACAGTAGCCTACTTATCTCATTTAGAATCAACAAATCTCACTATCTGTCTTATCAAGCAATCTTATTAAAAAAAATGGAAAGGAATTTTGGAATTAGAGGCATACCACTGATTTTAATGAAAAGCTACTTGACAAATCGTAGACAGTTCACGTTTGTGCAAAATATGGCATCTAAAATTAATAAAATTACATGTGGCGTTCCACAGGGTTCCACCCTTGGCCCATTATTTTTTATCATGTATGTAAATGACCTTCCCAAATGTTCTTCATTCAGT
>Ga0210059_1016745_pt1 | contig 10545 bp, 6 predicted proteins | sample Ectturendosymbi2_FD_188042 | JGI IMG/M metagenome (GOLD analysis project Ga0210059, IMG submission 188042) | Ecteinascidia turbinata endosymbiont from Florida, USA - Sample 2 (SPAdes) (version 2) | ecosystem: Host-associated > Tunicates > Ascidians > Unclassified | place: Key West, Florida... | reverse complement strand
GATTCAAAAAGAATTTACAACGCGAGCAATTTCTGGTACCTGACTTTTGCCCGGTTTGATCTTGGCTTCTTTCGGCGTCACGTTGAAGTGCGCCACCTTCCGGCACTGAATACTCAGAGGCAGGAACGAGGATTCGTTGATGAGGGTGCAGAGGGCGCTTGTGTGGCTTCCACATGCAATCTGTGCGCAAGCAGTCAAAACAGCTGTTGCAATGAAAAGAGACGAGCCTCACTGCTGCATCGTTATTGGTGCTAAACACAGCAAAGTATTATTCCATTGACTTGCAGCACAACAAACATATGGTAAAAAACGGATTAGCCATAATCGATAAAGAAATAATCTCGTGATCGGTTGTTCACCAACCTGGCCGAAGTCAAAGGTGCTGCTAGGTTGAATGTCGACTAACACCGGCAGAGCGGTAGCAGTGACGGCAATCTCAATCTTCTTGTGTGCTGCAAGAGAAAAACGAAGGGCACTGCCAACTTAGTCATGCAGGGGGAATCAATCAATCAAACATTTGAACAAGGAAATTAAGAACAACGCAAAAGTAATTTCGGATTCTCAAAGCACGGAATGTAAAGTTAAAACTTTTTCGCGACGATTTCAAACCGGAACGCGAAGACATCACCTGGGCACGTGATCTGTGTTAGGATACTACAAACATGGTGAGGTCATATCGTTTCGGGCTTGAGTAAAAAAAAAGAAACTGTACAAAACGATACTTGTTTTTTTAGAATGTTTTGACAGCTTTTCGAACCGTTACATAAAACGCAGCATTATTTAGTTTCTATATTTCAGGCAAAGTTTTTCGTTGTTCAGTGACATGTCTTCGGCGTTTGATGCATCGCTGCATTGGACTGAGACTGGTGAAAATGCAAACCAATAAAAAGTTCATCCAACGTTTCGCTGACCATGACCAAGGACATCTCGGTTGCTTATAACATACCTCTCTTCTAATTACCAAAAAAACACGTTTGTCTAAATAAAAACTACCTAGAACTCGCTAAATAAAAACTGCCTAGAATTCCAACGTTTGGTTGACCATGACCTGAGAAACTATATGAAATAAAACTTGCAATAACTTTATGACATCGCGGAAAAATAAGAAACTCAAAGTTACGGCTGATATTTTCGCTGAGAAAAGACTCGTTGCTCCCGACCATCTCGAACTTCATGAAAAGAGCGAAGTCCTGACGCGGAGGAGGCTTCTCTGTTGCTTCCCAACCAACGCTGCAACTGTTGAACCGAGGACTGAACCTGCACAAAAAAAACTTATTCATTAACATTCAGTGCACAATCAACGCAACCAAGAACCATTACAAGACTAAAGGAAAATGTTGAACAGCAAGCACATGCGATTCGTTCTTCACGCCACGCGAATGGCCTCCTTTGTAAAAACATGAGCTTCTGAAATTTTTTAGTAATGTCAGGTGAAAATTGTTGCTATATTAACAAACATTCACCTAACCTCAAAACATCTGCAAAGAAACTCTAGATTTCCGATTAAAAACATTCAATAAAAACTGATAGAAAAAGTTATTTGCCTGAAAGCATGCTCAGCGTATCATCAACAAAATGAAAACTAAGGACAAAACGCACCGAAAATTCACTGGAACTTTTTCGTATGGTCCAATATTTCCTTGGTTCGGAACGACCGTGATCAGTGACGTCAGAATGTCGAAGGCGCGACCGCGAATCTTTTCCATCGGCGAAGTCGCCAACATGGCGGCGGTCGACTTTGTTAAATCTGTGCCCTGTGCAAAAGAGAATTTCCTTCCTTTTTTCAGATGCAGAAAAACACAGAAACACACGAGGCAACAGGATTTGAAAATTAAAGACGAGTTAAAATCTTATCTACATGTACAGATCGCAAGCGTTTTCCTTCCCAAAGATACAGATTATACAAACAAGATACGAGTTGCAAATATAAAAACACACGCACGATTATTACGAAACAAATGCCAAAAGATTTTCAGTCACGAAAAGTAATACATCGCAGTGTACGGCATCCTGTGCTAAACCAATGAAGCACCAACGCTATGACAACGTTTGCCGACGTTATTGGCGTTCCTCACAGACGTAATAATTCCAGACCAGATGAGTTACTGGTGTGAGTAACCAGGACAGTGCGAATCAACTTTGTTTGACCTGGGTGGGTGAAAATACGCGTTTTAACAAAAGTAGTACTAAGCTCTATGCTGGTTACTGTCACGTAATTGGCACTTGTTGTTGCTTCCACCGTTACCTTGTTGGCTTGACTGCTTTTCCAGAATATCAATAAAAACTGGCGGAACCTTTTCTGACACAGCATTTTTAGCACGGTTTTTATGAGCTCTGAGCTCTGGAAGACGCTATAACGTTGAGTTTTCGAGATTTATCCAAGTTTTCAATCAAACTGTGCTACATAATGTACATTACTTTCTCTTGTATAAAAATACACTCACTTTGACAAGAATCCTGGAAATATATCTCCTTAAAAAAATTTGGGCCAACTTTTGATCGCAACATATTGCGCAGAAGAACACATGGCTTTCTGTCACGCTGGTAAGTTCGATTGTCATTGGCAGATTTTCCCTTATCACCCATGTCTGTTGTGTTAATGCTGAGTTTATGCGCATGTTTTCGTAGTCGTTAGTACCTGACGAGCGGCGATACGTAAGAAATCTAAGCCGGACTTCAAATGAATATCTCTGCTATGGCAATTGTGCGCAAAAACAAACTGTTGCCAGCAGCTTTCCCTACCGCAGCAGTTTTCTCTGAAGCAGCCAACTATAAAGTGTAATTATAACATGCACTGCCACATGTTTAGAAAAATCGATTGCAGTTATCAAAAATTTGGTGGTAGGACTATTGTAATGCAAACATTATGCAACACAACGTGTTGCAGCTCATCTTCGGTAAAAGCTGAAGTCAATAACGACTAGGGCCGCAATCAGGGGTTAACTGGGCAATTGAGTCCACCCGAAATTTTAAAAACATGTTTAGTTGTTAGGTATAACATCAAATTACACACATTTTGCCCCCAACCATAACATATAAGCTGGTTTTGGCTCCGATAGCAACGTATGTCCACTTCGAATGATTAACACAGAAATAAGTTCCTGTTGCCAACTTACAGCCTCTTCTCCATCAGCTCCTTCCTCTAATATTGAAACCCATTTGACGGGCTCCGGACCATTATTGAACAGGTAACCGGATACGACCTTGTCTGTTCCATAGAAGGTTGGTCCGAAAGCGACGCAGCTGAGCTGCGACGACTTGTCCGGTCCGAACAACTGCAGCGACTGCTCAACGATCGAGGCCCGGATCTGCAGTTTCGTTTCTTCCATCCCTTCCAGTTTGACGCTGATCGCATAGAAATCATAAAATTCAGCAAATCACAAGGATAAAAGCAAAGCTGCTCTGAAGCACACGGTCGAGTCGATCAAGTGTACAATAACTGTTCGAACAGCTGAAATGGAGAAACTGGACAGGATGCGTTAAAATACAACGAATATAATTGTTGTTGTTTCTGCAGCAAAGCCAGTACTTTTTACATGTAAATGCCTAAAGTTCAGAAGCTAACTACTCTTCACTTCGCAAAAAGCAAAATTCTTTCATACATGTTTATTACCCTCTTCTTTTTTCCACAGTATCAGAGTTAAGCAATACACTAACCTGAAACCGATTTGAGATAATACATATTGTTTAGCGCACATCAAATGACTTGACAATAAAACCGGTCGAACGCTTTAACCAACAATAGCAATATCATTAACTGTACGAGAATGCTATATAGGTGACACAGCCTGTTCATTAAGCTTGGTAAAAACAGTTATAAAGACAATACATAACGAAAACACGTTCCTTCCGCCATGCGGCAGTATAAATCGCTCAACAGTTAGCCCATTCAATAACGTACTGAAAAACTCTTATTTAAGGTCATATCACGTTCAGTCTGTCGTTCGTAGCAAACAAACCGATACACGCGACTGGCATAGATTGCTCTAGGCCAAGGATATACAACCTTTTTGTTACTGCCAGTCGCATTACGTTTATGTATTGCGTCGATATTGAGGTCACGATATTTGTATTTTTTGCATCGCTTCTGCTCTGCTTCAACACATTGAGCCTAGCCTGCTTCCACAAGTTTGTTTGGCCGCCTTTCCACTAAGCATCGTCATACACAGTAGACAAAGCTTTTATGTTTTAATCCAGGGCTGCCACAACATATGTTTGAAATTACGTGTGCACGGCCGCATAAAGTTTCATCGAAGGCCGCACGCGATCGTTGTGCACCCCTGTCCTTGGACGCTTTCTTTGCCACGTTTCTTAAAGCGTCAACCATTTTTTCCCTTATATTTATTTAAAAACCATGATGTCAATGAGATTATGTTCACCGTTTTGCCAAAAACAAAATAAAAGTTGAAGCATGAAGCTTGGATTTGGTGTTTCTTTTCGTCAAAATTTTTTCTTTTAGTCACTTCCAAAACAATTCAGAATCAGAGAATCTTTTCAAATAAAACAAAGCAGTTTTCAAAATAAGTTCTTACTTTGCCACTTCGTCAATATCGCCAGGAGATTCTGTAACCAAGTCCACCTTGATAATCTGTATTGTTTTAGGATTCACTTTTCCACTGGATGGGGAAATCACAATCGGATGCTTGTTGTTGTAGGTAATGCTAAATTCACCGGCCATTGAACCGTGGTTTATGAGAGCAACTTCCTGCGTCAGCACACTGCTATTGGCCACGACCATTCCAAAGTCGACAGGACCCTCCAGATCAAGAAGAGGAGTTGGGGTGTACCTAAATGAATAGCATGTAAATGTACAACTTGGCCTGGAGCACAAAAACCAAGTGAATAATTTTGGGTAGAAAACAAGTTTCTTCCAAAACTTCCAAACAAGTGTGTAAAAATAATATTAGCACTGTACTTGATTCACATAATTTGCTTACAGCTAAAAGTGATACAATCAAAATTTGGTGAAAGGCAAATAAGTTTTTCTTAGCAACAAGTAACTTTCATCACAAGTAAAAGTTATGTTAGAGACAGCGCTACAGTTTTGCTAAAAGCTCATTTTCCCTCAACCGTGGTTCATCATTAAACAATTGAATTGACCACTTGATGTTTTCTTCAGTTTGCATCACAGAACATATTTTGAATCTACTCACCAAAAAAACAACATTGATTGCAAAACCCTTCACAGAATACGAATGAAATTCACATCACCCAAGCCTTAAAAATCTGCAGAAATTTATAAATCTATGTGAAACTTACGAGTAAATTGGTATGTGGACATCATCATCATCTACTGATAAAATAATCCTGTCTTTGGTATCTTCACTAACGTCGCACATGTATTCCACAGTTGCTACAATCTCAAGACCAGGAGCAATCGGTTTGGTAGGGTTAGTGACATTCAGCTTGAAGTTCTGAAGTAAACATATTTGACACAGCTTAAAACTTTTCTAAAATCTTATAGATCTTATAGATCTAGCATTGAAAACTTTGCACACACTTGACTTGACAAGCTGCCCACACTTAGAAAGATTAAATGAAACCGGTGTTTTGGCAATGGACACGAATTCTAATAGACTGACAAGTACAAGTATGATTCCATCATCCATTTCAGCAAACACCACGTCAGAAAAGACACCAGATAGTTTGATTAATATAATTTAAGAGGTTTTCTTCTTGCATCATCCCACTTCAGTTGCCAGCCATAACTTTGAACTTAAGTGTTATGTTCTTGTAATAAAACATTTAATGATAGCCAAACAATGAATCTCATCATCATTTTATGTTCAGTTTACAGTTAGAGAAGTCAAAAAACAAATCAAGCAAATGCTAGTTGTGCATCAGCTGCATAAAGTTGTTTTTCCACATTCTAGTTCTAATCCGATGGTGAAACACACTTGTCACCATGCAAAAATGTGAGAAAATCATTGCAACCATGACACAAAATACTGACCTATTAATTTCAATCGTCACTAAAATGCATTACAAGAATTAAAATATTAAAATATAGTTAAAACTTTCCCAACAGTTTTTTGCATAGGACTGCCAAAAATCTGAAGTAGTGACACTCTGTTTGCAATACCTAATCATTGACCTCCAAGTGATTTTTGAAACAACATTTAGAAAGGCCAGTAAAATTTGGGCTTGTTTCAGTTTAAAAAGTTAAATTATTATATTACAATTAATTTGGCTTGTCTCAAATATCGGTAGTCTCAATCCAAAACATGTGTGTTGACAAAGAGCATATTCATTAAAGCATTTTGTTTGGCTCGGTGCCTGTGTTTGCAGAAGCATCGCTTTCTGCATTCAAATAAAGGAAGCGATGTAATCCCATTCTTTTCAAGATGAAAGTACATTCCAAAGTTTTTTCTGTTTTGCTTTGTATTCTTTTGTATCTCATTAATTAGTTTTTATTACATTTTTTATTTTTATATTTTGTTTAAACATATTGTTAACCACACCAAATTCCTTCAATTTATTTTAAATTCAATCCATTCATCTGTGTACACAGGCATGCACTTTCATCTGTACATTTTTTCACCATGCTGTGTGTTTGTTTGTTTTCCTAACAGTGCTTATTTGATCTCCAACTGTTGTTTTTCAACACATTTCAAGGTGATAAACAGGGTTGGCTGACTAGATGACTACCATGGTCCTTCACCAATCCTATATGACACAGTACCACTCTTTGTTTCACTGATCGGTTATTATATGATTGTCTTTTTATATACTCTAATCTTCATTGACAATTGGTTCACTTAGTGTGCGATGGCTTTTTGTATTGCTTATGCTTATTAGCTGAGTCACATGAAACAATAAACCATTACCATAAAACTTTTCGCCGCAATAAGCTGTCCATAATATTTAGATATCGTTTTTGCAATAACACTAATTGCACACACTAGATCAAAGACGTATGCTCTTGCTTTACAATTTTTTTGTGGTTTGCATAACAATAACTTATCCTAATAATTTGTATTTATTGAAGTGAAATACAATGGGTTTTTTCTTTCACTGAGACGTTTCTGTCATTTGTCTGTTCAATTCTATTAGCCAATTCAAATTAGCTTAGAAAAGTCTGTCATTTTTATGACCAAAAAAAGAATTATGATGAATTGATTAATTTTTTTTGGTCATTTCCAAACAACTTTGTCAATCACTGAAATAAAAATAGGAAATACATAATGAGGCACCTGAACTTCATCAAAAGAAAATACACATTAGCTTCATACTCAATATAAAAGTAGAGAGAAGTCAGCTATTGCAGTACAGTATCTTGCCTAACACTGTGAACTGCAAAGGAAATACTAGTTTTGCAATTGCAGTGCGAACTGATCAGCTTAAATTCTAGTTTAATAAAATGTTGTTAACAATGATAATTATTAAAATGTGGGAATGAACAAAAACACTTTTGGTTTAATCACAACCAGGTAAAATGAGGTAATTTGGTCATACAATAAAAGCTATGATAACCCTAAAGAACTACAACCATGGAACTCAAAGGAACTACAACCATGGAACTGATCCATGCAGTGAGTATTCTCAAATGTCTCAACAAAAAAAATTGGATTCAATTGATTCATCACCATTAGATAATAAGCACTACTTTCACACCTTTACATTAAAAAAATCCACCCAAACTTTTCACATAACGTTTCTGAAACAAACTGAAAGTTCACTTTTACTTGAAGATACATTCTATCACTGAATACTAAATGTGTTTGAGCTTCTTATCCATTGCGTTTTCACGTCTAAGTAGTTCTACCAGTCAAGTTAAAGGAGTCATACTTCCATATCTTTCAATTTGTATGTGATTTCTAATGTGAATTTTGATACATGCAACATCTTACTTAGAAGCTAAATGCTGTCTTTATTAGAACTGCTTAATTTTTTGTCTTTTTTCTATTTGCTTACTTAGGTGAATGTATGGATGTTGGCATGACAAGTTAAAAAGAATTGTATGAATGTCATATTCACTGTAATCAGTTCAAATCATCAAGTAGGGATAGTTTGTTATATGCCACCATTAAGTACTCACTTGGTTGACTTGTTTTTACCTTTGTACATGCATCAGGTATTTTCTTTCATTAGCTAGAAACAGCAAACATCTAGCCTTAGTGGGAAGCTGACAATCATTTGATCAGATCAAAATCAGTTATTTCCATAAAAATGCATTACTTTTAGACAAGTCTCTGCTGATTATAACCTAATAGAACAAGTCAGATGCTGATGAATTTTAATTTCTTCAGAAAAATTTAATTGACAAGATGTTAAACTTTACACTAACCCAAAATATGATTGCTTAAAAAATTATTGCACTTCACTCATGATTTTCCTTGCAATAAAGAAACATAATTCTAGGTGCATGTCAAATGAGCTGACAGAATTCATGAAAAAACAATAAAAATCTTCAATGCCCTTTATTTTTCCACATTAGTATTGTACAATTGTTTTCAAAACTATTGAAATAATCTATGTCTGTAATTTTTTCATTCACATGGTTGCTACTTTAAATACGCTATATACAGCATGATCTGGAATTTCTGAAACTAATTTGCAAAAGTAAGCAAATCTGGAACATAATTTCAAAATCCACAGTATCAAAGAAAGAAATTTATACATTGTAGTAAGATTGTATATTTTCCTAATTTATCATTTTTTTGCCATCTCTAGTAACCTGAAAGTCTAATGTCATTTTCCCAATTAGCTCAGAAGTAACACCTGGTGATGTCTGTGGAAAGAAACACTTCCACAATTCAGTTTAAACTATTTATTGATCTATGAAAGACAGAACTAATCAAACAGATGGATTGTTGCAGTTCATAGTGAAGACTATAAAATTTATAGATAAATGACAGCAACAAAGTAGCGATACTTGTCTAACTAATTTCATTTAAGGAAGTTGAATATTGCTGTGTAAATTTAGTTTGCAATGGCTAAATTTGGCTCAATTGCTACAATTCTTGTCACATGACATATCACTAAAGTGAATTAAAACATCATTCATTGAGAACAAAGGACATTATGTTAAGAATATCACATGCAAAAAAGATAGTCAAAAGACCTTTATATGCTGCTCAATACACGTCACTATTTCAGAAAATAAGAACACCAAAAATGAATATGTTTGCACCATCAATGCAAAAATTTATAAAAAAGCAGTATTAATTTTATCAACAGCAGTCTAACTAATTTTGTCCATTGTCTGTGGTACCATGCACTAAATTACCTGTTTGCAATAGCATTGTCACCAGTCGTTAGAAAGAGATTATATAGCATTTTTGTTGAAGGCTTACATAAACTAATATGAAAACATCTACTTGTTAATTTAACAGAGCATGTGCAACATGTTCCAAACACGATTTTTATCAAAGTTAACTAGAAAATTCAGGAAATTTTAAAGCCTAGGTTATAGATTTTGTTACAACATGTTTATATAATTTCAACAATTTTTATTTTATTTGAAAGATAATTATGGGCAATCTCTGACTTGATTACAAAAGTGAATTTCCAAAGTTTTGTAAAAAGGAAGATTTTGGTTTATTTATCATTTTCAAATATATACTTAGCCTTGTACTTTTGTGTTAAAATAATGATTTGAAAGCCAATTTTGATGAGATGTTCAGTATACCACAAAAATTTTATGCATGACAATTAAAATCTAGTGTAATCAATAAAGAATCTATAATGCACTATGCACAGAATGTAAGAACAGGGACATTGTGTAAAAATTTTGCAGTGTGATATACTTTGGATGGGTATGTAACTGTAGAATTTTGTTAAATCTTCCAATAAGACAAAAGTTTTCATATCAAAGCTAGCAATGGTGTTACACAGATCATCTTTATTTATGTGTAATTTCTTTCCCAAAGCACTTTGAAAATTGGGTAGAAAACATTTTCTCGTTCTTCTTCATAGTAAATAAGTTTCAATTTTGTTATGAATTCATTAAGAGCTACAAGTGCCTGGAGATAAATGCTTTGTTTATTGGTCTATAGGTTATATATTAGGGTTATGGCACGTTTATCACTGAAAAGGTGAACACATTTTAGCAACGTGCTCAAATGGGCACACTGGCATAGTTCCTTGAATGCAGCTCCTCATGGAATATAAAAGACTGAAAATTGTCCCAATACACAATTGGTTATATTCAAGAAAAGTTTTGTTAAGTAAATAGAGGATATCTAGACATGCTTTGAAATCCTCTAAGGTCATGTCTTCCAAAAGGACATTTTTGACTTTTTTTCGAATCCTCAAAGGACATGTATGGTAACCCTATTATCTGATATTACTCAAAACCAATTCACAATCTACTTGCACACAAAAGTTCAGTCTAACACAGTGCTCTTCAACCTTTTTGTCAACGCGGAACCCCTCATGTACTTTTGCGTTTGTCATGGAACCCCACTAAAAAAAAATTAGAAATTATGAATTGCTTGGTCAGAAAATTAAATATTTCGTTATTACACTGTTACACTTCAAAAAATAATTAGACACTTCAAAGCATAAATAATTATTACAAAAGTTATAAAGTCAGACATTTAA
>Ga0210059_1016744_pt1 | contig 10545 bp, 4 predicted proteins | sample Ectturendosymbi2_FD_188042 | JGI IMG/M metagenome (GOLD analysis project Ga0210059, IMG submission 188042) | Ecteinascidia turbinata endosymbiont from Florida, USA - Sample 2 (SPAdes) (version 2) | ecosystem: Host-associated > Tunicates > Ascidians > Unclassified | place: Key West, Florida... | reverse complement strand
CTCGCTTGTTCAGCTCCATGATTGAGCGGTGTCCTTAGTGAATTAAAGCCTGGCTTTCTGCAGATAGTGTTTAGTAGAATTCGCAGGCGAGTGCACGACAACGTTTAAGCTTGTCCTTACGTTTTTGACAAAAAAACTATTTTATGATTTTGTTTTGTTTCAATCACAAAGATGTGTCCACTTACTGTAGATTAACTGTCAAGGTTCTGATCTGATCTTCGAGTTTGTTTAATGCTGGATGAACTTTCACTTACCTTAAGTTGAAGCCAACCTAAGCTTACACAGTCAAGAGCTTTGCTCCAGTTCAGCAGATCTAGGTCAAAACTGCGATCGAATCCATGATCAAGTAGATGGGTGTTGGTTAAATTGTGATTGTTTCTCAGGTGATCGTGTTGTAGTTTGAGTAGGTTCGTTTACTCGAGGTTTTTGACAAACCACAGATTTTCTGTCTCCGAATTACGCACAAACTCGAGATTCAAGGTTCTTCGAGAACTGTTACTTTGAAAAAGTACCGTTTTTCCGGATTGACTGAGAAATCTCTGGTTGATCTCATCCGGCTGACATTCGCCCTCATTTTCTCTGTTTTTGACCTACACAGCTCGTGGCAAGAATGTGCCATCGGCGACGTCGGTAAATAACCTGAAATGCAAAAAGATATTTAGGTCGAAATTAGGTTTGGTTGAGAATCCGATATGCAGTGCTGTAGATTCTTGTCGTAGAATAATACAAACTTGAGATACAAGGTTCTTCGAGAACTTGTTGCTTTGAAAAAGTACCCTTTTTGCGGATTGACTGATAAATCTCAGGATATTGATCTTATCTGGCTGACACTCCTCATTGTTCTCATTTTTTAACACAGAGCTCGTTACAAGAATGTGCCATCGGCGATGAAGGTAAATACTTTGAAATGCTGAAAGATATTCAAGTCGAAATTCAGGCTTGGTTGAGAATCTGATATACTGTAGATTCCTATCTTAGAATAATACACAAACAAGAGATTTAAGGTTCTTCGAGAACTTAGTGCTTTGCAAAAATAACCTTTATGAAAGTTTATCAGGACAGGCATCACGCAATCATAGTCGCAAACTTGTTTCTGGATTGACTGATGGGAAGTACCCAGGATTTTGATATCATACGGCTGACAATTGCCCTCATTCAGAGCCGGATTAAAAGGTAGGGGTGCCCGGGCCAATTTTCACTGGAGGGCTCCTATGACGTATTTCATGACGTCATGATTTTTAAAATTTATATTTTCGCTGATTCGCAACGTCCTCGTTAGCTTTTTCCAGAAGTCGATTATGTGCCTGCCGTATTAACTCGATTTTTAGCCGCGTTTGATTGTAAGCCGCATGAAATGGTGTTGCAAATTAATGTAAGCCGCCCTTGAAACCGCACTTGAACGTAGGCTACTTAAGCCCCTGAGATGCATTTGCAACGTTCGCGTACTTGTGCGTTTCCCGTGTTAATGATGCTTCCACCACTACAACTGCTTTCTGTTTATCATAATCCCTCCTGTGACAGGTGTTTAGCCTACGTGATGCTGAAGAAAACTGAATGCGAAAGAAGAATTTGGTCGACAAAACGTAGCCAAGGAAGAACTGAGCATCATCTTTCTAGAGCGTTCCACAAAGTAAACAAATAAAAAATGTAAGCCGCCCTTGATTGTAAGTCGCATGTAATGATGAGAAAAACTTCATAAGCCGCGCCTTACAATCGAATAAATACAGTGCTCAACTGCACATACAGTTAGTTGCGAGAAGAGAGTTTATGATATAAACAATACAGACAGTGTATTCTTACCAAGAAAAAGTATTTCCACAGGCAGGGTCGGATTTAACTGATGTGAGGCCCTAGGCTAATCCACTTGTGTGGTCCCCTCTCCCACAGTTGCGAGGAATAAATGGAAAGCGTTAATCAATTTGAGAAAATTCGAAAATGACGCTCTGAAAGTACGGTCAGTAAAAAATTCCAGATCACTATGGAGTGCCCACGATCACTGCGTTTATTGCTGCCTTCGACGCAGAAGCGTGCAATTGCACGGAATTATTGAAATCCTGCTTGGTTGGCGGGAACAGGATTATAAACTACCACCGGCACACCAACCGAAATCGCCACAGTTGAAACATTTGACAAAACATATGGCCTACGTTTTTTATAAAAATCACATCTGTTTTTTCTTATCTGTGTTAAAAAAAACAAACACACTGCACCTATATAGCATATGTGGCGGAATAAAAACTTTAAAGCACAACGTGAGGACCACGTTGCAACTCGCTTACCACGACTGTAAAAATCTCACAACACGAGCAAAACACGTCACGTAGAACGCACCCATATGGTTGTAATTGTTAAGTTCACGATTCGCGTGTTTCTTACTTTTTCAGACTGGTAAGAATCGAACGCAACTAAACTGTCGCGTGAAAAGATGTGAGGTTTAAAAACCAGAACCGTCGCCAGAAAGACTTGAATAGGGGTTAAATTTGCGCAAGGGGACTTGATTCTAAAAATTTGATAAAATCTTTACTGATTTATAGTGTTTTATATTCACATTTGGAAGGGCTGAGCTCACCAATGTCCAACGTAGCGACTGGACAGGTTTAAATTTCGCTTATGCTGTCATTATTGAAATACTTATAAAGAAATAAAAAGCTACAATCATCATCGAATCAAGTATGGGTGAACATAACACAGTAAACAGTTAAAAAGGTTTTGTCCTGCCTTCTTCATAACAAAATTATCTAAGAATTCATTACAATTTGTTTGCCTAAGTTTGGCACTCTTAATGCACCAAATCCTTAGTGTTAGACAACCTCTCCTGGAACATGGCGATCCTTAACATGGCGATCCTTCAATTCATTTTTGGTTATTTTGAATCTTGAAAAGGACCTTTCGCCTGAGCAGTAAGTGACCAACAAGCTAAGAAATAAGGTTTCGCGTGGTTGCATAAACTAAGAGCCACTAATCTAAGGCATCAGACCCAAATGTGCTTTTGTCATTTTCTCGGTGTTACCCATTTCTTTGTCTCCTTGGAGTAAGAATTCTGTGTTTGCCAGTTGGCAAAGTGGCTTCTGTTTGCTAATCAAGCTCATCAAGATCTTCTCTGATTTGCGTAGTATGGGAGCAATACAAACTTGCGCAAGTACTCAATAGGAATCTGATTTCTGAATGACTTTACTGAAGAAAATTCCAGTGGAAAAAATCACTTCTAAAAATACCAAACGAGCTTCACGCGACAAAAACGCTAACAAAACTACTGCATTGCCTAAGACCTAAGAAACCACTATGCTTTCCTAAGAAACCACTATGCTTTTGTTTTAGGGTACTGCTGCTAGCCTTACACATAGCTCTTATCCACAGTACAGCCTTGCTTTGATCAAGTGCAGTGACGTAACTACAGGTTTGAGCCAGAGGGAAACTAAGGTGAAGGGAGCCCACTGGCTAACACTCAGAAAATTGTTGTGAAACAATAGCAAATCCGGTATTGAATGCCTATGCAAAAACCCGAAATCACCGGAAAACACTCCGCAAAACGCAAAAAAACAACAATCTACTGAAACCAAAAGAATAGTAAATACCAAAATACAAGCTAGGCAGGGGCCGAGGCCCGGACTTTACATTTACCTTGGCAGAGGGGCGATTCGCACACCTGCCACCAGTCAGTTGTGCCCAGGGCTGCCATACCGTCCTTATTTCTACGATTTGTCCTTATTTTGCAGTGCTACGTCTTAGAAAATATTAATGTCTTTATTTCTAAGAAATGTCCTTATTTGTGACCTGCGTCCTTATTTTTTCTTATTTTCTGTAGCATAACAATTTCAAATGAGCAATATGTGATAGACATACAGACCATTTCTGTCTCATCGTAAACATTTTGTAATCAAAGTTTTTTGATGTCATGAAATTAGTATAACCTGGCAGCACAGAGACATAACGCACTATCAAGTATTGTTGGCACTGTAAGCTGTCTACTGTGGTTAGGATTCTTAGAAAAGCTGGTTTTGTAGCGAAGGTTTAGTATTTTAATTGATTCAAGAAATAAGCAAGCGTAAAAAGCGTTTTCCGTGACGATTCCCAGAAGGTAGTCGAGAATAAGGCATTGTTGTAAAGCAAATGGTTCCTGGAGACAGTGGCGTACGCAGAAAGTTTTCATGGGGGGTTTCATTCAGTGGCATAGGGTAGTGATTTGTATTTGTGTGCACTGATTGTGACGTCACAATTTGACGTCATGTCCTGTATCCAAACCAACGTTTTGGCGAAGTTTGTTGACATAAATGCACATTTTTCTATATATCCATTCTCCTTATTTTATGCGTCACTGCACTGAATATAAACTATTAGCGCTCCAAGTTAGGCTATCGGATGAAAATACACCCAACGCTCAACGCTACGATACAGCAGTTCGTAACTGCAAAAATATCAGGCTGCGCGTTAAAACAGGGGAGTACAACACACTCATCAATTCGTCAGAGCAATTTGCAACGGAAAAACGAGGCTGCGCTAATGTCTTGTCGAAAACGAGCAGTCGAGCATTAGTAAGTGCGGGTGGACTGACTGGCGCACACCCTGGTATGAAAAATCGAATCTTGCTAAACTACACAAGAATTGAGAATGCGCATAAAGTACGCAAGAAAACAATCGATTTTGTTGTTATTTATAGAACTCCAGCAAACTTTTAGTTTTCCCTTTTTCCTGCTGAGACACAAGAAATGCATGAATGCTCCTATGTTAACAACTGCTGTTTTTGAGCTCGTGCAACAGTTCTATCATGCTGCAGAAATTGGTAGGCCTAATGCAGCCAATGCGGTCTGCGCTTGCGCTGATAAGCCTTAATAGACAAAATAAATGCAATTTTTCGGATAAAGTAAACTATCGCCGAACACAGTCTTAAACATGTATAGCCTATTGGACGAAAGGTTTGCAAAAAGTGGTGAGATGGTTTTTGCACCCAGACGATAACCCAGATTCCTATACCGAAACTTATTATTTCTTTTTGGCCCATTTAGAACCCTCTTATTTGTATTAAGTCGACAAATTAACACGCAAAAAGTATGCGAAAACAATTAACCTCCTTTGCGCAGATAATAAAGTTTTTGTAAATTATCAAGCTCAAAGGGGGAGTAATCCAACCTACGCGCTTGGCACTGAATATAAACAAAAATATCAGGGCTCCAAGTTCGGATATCGGAGGAAAATACCGGCAACCCTACGACACAGCTGTTCATAACTACAAAAATATCAGGCTGGGCGTTCGAACAGGGGAGTAAAACACACTCATCGCTGTGTCAGAGCATTTACAACTACAATTTTTGCATTAAGTTTACAAATTAACAAGCAAAAAGTATGCGGAAACAATTGATCTCCTTTTCACCGGTAATAAAGTTTTTGTAACATATCAAACTAAAGTGGGGCTAACCGCAATCCCCCCCTTGCGTATGCCCTTGGCAGACAATATAAAGACAATGGTTTCGGATAAAATGAACTATCGCGGAACACGATCTTAAACATGCGTAGTGGACGAAAGGTCTGCAAAATGTGGTGAGATGGTTTCTGGACGCAGACGGTAATCCAGATTCCCACCAAAACCTAATTATTACTTTTTTAGCCCATTTACCATGTTCCTTGAAATTTGCATGCAAATTTATTCCGTGGTATTTGCATTAAGTCGACAAATTAACAAGCGAAAAGCATGCGAAAACAATTAATCTCCTTGCGAAGGTAATAAAGTTTTTGTAAAATATCAAGCTCAAGGGCGTTTTTTAACCCCAACCTCCCCCCCCCCCCCCTTGCGTACGGCCTTGCCTGGAGATGAATAGGCAAACATATTATCTATCATTAGTCGCGCAAACAGAAACAATTGTTTTTTTAGGTTTTAACCGTCCTTATTTTTGGTTCTAGATCGATGGTACCCCTGGCTATGCCACTGATCAGGTGCATTTCAAACATGAACAGCCACAAGTTCTTTTGATAGTCACACGTAACAATCGGTACGATACAGCCAACGCAGGACACAACCAGCGTGCTTTGAGTATATCGACACAATAGTTGGCATGCGGCTTGACCAACCGTCGTATTGAGATTCATGGAAACTCGTTGGAAGGCTGGCGTTATCACCACGAACGTTGAATAAAACTAAATTTCATGAATAATGATTAAAACAAATCTTTGACGAACTTTAAACTAAATGATCATATACCGGCCATTGACTCTGTGAGTACTACAGTTTGTTGGAGGCCATCTTGGATCTTGAGGCCCTAGGCTTAAGTCTATATAGCCTATAGGTAAATCCGGCACTGTCCACAGGCTAGAGCAGTGTTTCTCAGACTTTTTTATTCCATCGCCCCCTTTTCACTCTCGATACGTCGTTTTCGTCCCCCAAGCCTGACAAAGCAAACACAAGCCAGTCAATTAAAGAATTTTATTTAAAGAACGTATTAATAAATAGCTGAACCAAGACATTAAATAGCTGAACTATGTAATTGTATTGCGACGCTATATTACGTTCAGCATTCTTGTGAAAATACCTCGTAATACAGGGCTACAGAGCCAGAACGTCGAAGCGGGGCATTTTGCCCGGAGCCGGAGTTCAAAATAAAAATCAGGAGCCGGAGCTCAGTTTAAAAATTAGGACCGGAGCTGGAGCTATGGCCATTTTAGAGGTAGCTCCGGCTCGGGTTCCTTCCTAGATACTAGCGGTTTTGCCAAATAGACTTACGTGTGCTCTTTATAGCACACTGAACGCGATTGCTATGAGTTACGACACCAGACAGGATCTGCAAGCCTTTAATGTTTCTTTGGTTTAATAATCGCTAAGGCTGTGACATCGTAGCTGCCAGGGGTGGTGTTATTGGTTGAACAATGGTTCTCAAACACTGTTCTAAGAGCCGCATGCAGCTCCAAAGCATCCTTTGTGCGGCTTTCAGCAATCTTTCAGTAACAGATTCTATCTGAATAAGAGCTGATGACGCCTACTTCGTACGCGAAATATATAGGCTATTCTATAAGAGCTTGGTGTCTGATTCTTTGCTGGGAAAGAATTCCTTTCGTTAGGCAGTGTCTTTCAGTAGCACCTCTTATATTTTGCTTATCAGGCTTCGTTAGTGCAATAAAACAAAACGTGTCAATTGATTTGTGGAAAATTTTTTTAGTGCGACCCTAACAAAATCGTATGTCTAGATTTGGCTCCCTTCAGTGAAATGGTTGTGAACCACTGTTGTAGAAGAAAAAAACGCGCAACTACCACAGCATCTTACTTTCTAGTCAGAATGATCAAACCGGGTCTATAATAGTGTAGCTATCTAAAAGGAACTGAGCTATAATGAATAGGTATATAATAAAATACCCAAAGCTTTTGTAGCTTTGTAGTCATGCTATTAGCAGGGAGTATGGTTAAGATATGTTACCATTGCAGATTTAAGCGTAAAATGCACGGCACGCCATTGTAAAGTCGGAAGTTTTATTAGAAACCATTAGGCTTACTAGCATTAAGGTTTCCCAGATTATTGGCAAAGTTCACTGGACAACACTACGTTTACAAGCAGTACATTACGTAGCAGTACAGTACATTACAACGTTACGTTTACAAGACTTATAAATAATTGGTAGCAAACTAGCATTGCTTTGCATAGCAGTACATTATCAGGAGGGTATTAAATCAATGCAAACAAATGTGGACTTTTCTTGAAGTTTTCATCTGTGGAAAAAATCTGTTTTGGGCACGGTAACCATCAGTTTTATTTTCTCCTAAGCTTTGCGTGTTAAACTGTGCTTTACTTGCGATTCATCACTGCTTATTTTGAGTGCAAAAGATAAGAAATCAAGTTTTAAGCTATTTTTAAAAAGACAATTGTGAATTTCTTCTCATACTATTTCTTTGAACAAAGGGCTTCTAAACACATCGTCGCATTTGTGTTAATGCAAATGCGTGCGTGTTTGAAAGAACACATGAGAGTCGACTATGTGTTTTGCGCTCTGCATGGTTTGCCCGGGCAGCGCTGTTAGCTGGAATGGCCAAGGCTGCAACAGGCAAAGCATGCAACGAGTGTAATACACTTGGTCAATTGGGGCTGGTCTATTTTTAAATGCTATGACACAAATGTAGTTTTCCAAACAGCCATTTCTTTATTCTGGTCGTAAGAAATAACAAAAAGTCCTCAGGCATTGACGGCAAAACCAACGATTGTCTTTCCAGAAATTGTTTATAGTACTGTTATCTTGAGTTACGTTTCTGCTAGTGACTGTTCTCTGAATCGTCTGCATCTGTGATTGTTGTTTTTTCGCTGAGTTCCTCATGGTTACAGCGCTGCTTTTAAAAAACTACCAGATTGAATTACTCAAAAAGGTTTGGTGTATTCTCTTAGTTTTGTGCACTTGATTTAATTAATTTTCTATTCAACTTCAGGCACACCAAGCCAACAAAGCATTAATGTGTGAAAACCACCAGAAACCGGATCTGGAGCCTGAGCCATGAAAAAAGAGAGCTCCAGAGCCAGAGCCACGCTCATGAAAACCAACAACTCCGTAGGCGGAGCCGGAGCTGCGTCATTTTTGTGATGGCTCCGCAGCCCTGAATAATCCACGCTGTAACCGGGAACATAGACGTTCAAGAGTAAAAATATAACAGATAAATTGCTGTAGCAACAACCTCCAACGATTATATCATAGCAAAACAAAATTTACAAGAAACTTACAAGTCATAATATTAGGCTACTGAAGTTAACTCAGTGACCGATCAATGGTTGAGCATTTTCGCCCCCGGCATGTTGCTTCGCTTCCCTGTCGCCCCCTTTGTTTTTTTCGCCCCCTTGCCATTCAAAATCGCCCCCAAGAGCTCGATTTCGCCCACTTTGAGAAACACCGGGATAGAGAGTGACTCGGCAAAAAATAATATTCACCCGAACAATAAGCAGGCACCAGAGATTGCAAACAAAAATACCGGAAAAATAACATGCCAATATGGCCAGCCTGTCTTAGTGTGAAAGGTGCTTCGAAACTTATGTCGTGATTTTCACCTACATTTTCAGGTGATCTGGTTAACGCCACTGTTTCAGCGTTGCTGCTTAAAAGCTTTGCTGGAAAAAACGTTTCAGTCGCGGCGTTTTAGCTATGACTGGATAAAAGAAGAACTCGCTCAAACGAAAGAAGCTAAGACTGCCAGATCCTTGCAGTGGCGTGCAGAGGGGGAGCGAACGTGGCGACGGCCCCGGGCATCCAAGGCAGGGGTCATCCAAAGAGCGAAATTACAAAAATAAAAAACTGTGAATAGGTGATTCTTCTTATTGTATGGCTACCAACACATGCTGAATTTTATTTTTTCAAAACTTGTTTTTTTGTCAACACTAGTTAGTACGTATTCACATGTCAGTAATTCTCGCATTCATCAGTAGTTCAATACCAGGGACCTATACTGTTGGTGTGCGGAACACACCCAATCAAAGTGACTTTTCCAAATCGTGCGATCAAGGGAAAATCACAAACAAGGCTTGAAAGTTAATTATGGACGTTTAATTGATTTTATGAGCCAGTTTCAAACCTATGTCAGTTTGCTGGACTTTTTGATGCATCACCAGTTTCCCGTTTCGTTTCTTGATGTAGCAACCCTAGATGTGTGCTAATACAGTCACACACCTGTGCTTGCAATATGTACATCATTTAGAGATTCGTCATTGGTAGTTCAGGCGGATTTAACATAATGGCTTACACAAGCCCGAATCTATTCTGTCCCCACAGTAGTTTTAGATATAACAGCCACACGCTAAAAAGCGGAAGTGTGCTTGCGTACTTTATGCGCATTCTCAATTCTTGTGTAGTTTACAAATTTCAAACTGTCAGCCCTGCGTGTCCGCCATCCCAGCCGTATACTTTCTCTACTCGACTGCTATTCGACGAGACATTCGCGCAGCCTGATACTTTTGCAGTTGTGAACAGGGCTCCCATTGCTGGGTTTCTCCACCCAGATCAGGGATTTTTCGAGTCCATCCGGGTGTCTAGGTTTAAATATGAAAAATCCGGTTAAATATGATTTTTTAAGATAAAATTTTGGTATTTAGCTGCAGTAAATGTAATATAGTACTGTATGAAACATATCTTCCGATAATAATTACAGTGTTCGCTTGCGATGATCAGGTGAAAAAAGTACTTATATCGTCGAAGCAAAACGTCTTCAGTCGGTTTCACACCCTCATACCCGTACCAATATCACTATCAAATACTACAGGTTTACAACCCAAATGTTGGTAAACTTTTGCAATTGGGATTCTCCATAAATATGGAATACTGTAGGTTGCCCACCATCCAGTACAGTCAGCCATGCAGTTGCGCGTACAGCAGAAGTAATATTACTAAATAACATACGCTTGCATATACAGTACAAGTGAAAGGTTTACATTTGGTGAATGATTCAAAAAAAAAATTTTTTAGCATGGAAATTCTGCATAGTTTATTGTACCGCAACTGGAGTTTTAATTTTTATCGAATTACTCCATTTCACTTTGGCAAAGCTAGACTTTTTCCGCTGCACGTTACGTTCTGTGGCAAACCATGTGACCG
>Ga0210059_1016743_pt1 | contig 10545 bp, 6 predicted proteins | sample Ectturendosymbi2_FD_188042 | JGI IMG/M metagenome (GOLD analysis project Ga0210059, IMG submission 188042) | Ecteinascidia turbinata endosymbiont from Florida, USA - Sample 2 (SPAdes) (version 2) | ecosystem: Host-associated > Tunicates > Ascidians > Unclassified | place: Key West, Florida... | reverse complement strand
TAATAATCTCAATAAAAATTATCTAAAAAATTCTCTTAAATGATTAAAGTGTTAAGTTTTCTTTCCAATGAAAATTGCTTCGCGGGCCACTCCAGAGGGCCTTGCGAGCCACATGTGGCCCGCGGGCCACGGTTTGAGAACCACTGTTTTAAAGGATTCATCAAGCGAACATTTTCTTGTCGTTTTTATCAGCTTTATGCAAATGAGTTAATAAATCGTTCTACACAACAAAAACATTCCAGCGCCGTTGCAACCAGGGGGCTGTGGCAACGGGGCCCAAGCAATTTTGGATAGCTGGAGCCGGAGCCAAAAACTTTCAGATGGTGGAGTCGAAACTGGGGCCGGAGCCTGATATTTAGGTTCCGGTTCCACAGCCCCAGGTCGTGGGGTAAGCCAGTAGTACAAAAAGAATACGAAATCTTTTTCTGTTTCCAATGAACCAAATCATTTTGAAGTCGGAACCAAAAACGTTTAGATGTTGGAGGCGGAGCCAGAGCCGGAACCTGAATTTTGAGTTTCGGCTCCACAGCCCTGGATACAACTATGAAAAAAATTTTAACTCGAACTTAAGAAAAACTACCCAACACAAAACCAGTTCTTTGGATAAACAGTGGACAGTGTGCCATGGGCCTACTAAAACTTTATTATATTGTCTGCTAACGTGGGTGTAGCCAGCTTCGACCGACGGAAACAACTTGATTGGCAAAGCGGTCTTGCTGCATAGAGACGAGTGACCAGTCTTTAGTGATTTTTATTCCCTGGCAAAGTTGGTACAAAGTACACGACCATGAAATCCGACAGAATATATAGTAAACTAAGCCCGGGGCATATTGTCTGCAACTGCTGGATTAGCAGGGTTCCTACGCAATTTTGAAAATAAGTTTGCAGACATTTTCAAGATCTTTTCCAGACATTTTCCGGACTTTTTCCAGACTTAACATTTGTGTATGACCTACCCAGGCCAAATACACGCACTGTAATATTTAACACGATACAAGTAAAATTATATCAATCTTGAATAAAATATTATGAAAATGTACGTCAGAAGATGAATTCTGGAAAATAATTTTATTTTTCCATACTAACAGACTCAAAAATTTTTATACTTTTCAAGACTCCGTAGGAAGGCTGGATTGGTAAAAACTAACACGGCTACACTTTAATTACCTCACAAACAACAAACTAGCGCCAAGTTGGTTTATTGCTTTCACCAGTCTCAAGCACTGCGGATTTTGATCATTGATTTTCAACGTGGTCCAGGTGGACCACCGGTGGTCCACCTCGAATTTCTAGTGGTCCACAGAGAGCTCCATAAATCCTTGATAAAATGTTTCGGAAAATTGTAACCTTTACTGTACAGTAAATCATGTACGGTCATTTTTAGGTTCTTGTGTTTGAGTAGTTGTTCATGAGATGTCAGCATAGCAAATTGGTCCATTGGATAATTTTTTTAAAGGTGGTTCATGGGCCAAAATGGTTGAGAACTACTATTTTAGACGAAGACGTTTCAGCCTCGACTGCTACGCTAAAAAGCAAAATCAAGTTTTAACACATTTTAAAAAATCAGGGCTGAATATGTTGGAAATACCCACTGTCACTACAGTAACTTTGAAGAAAAATTTGGTATCGCAAACGTTGACACAAACGACGACGTCTACAGTAACTTTTTCGCCAGCTACCACTGCAGCAACGAGCATCCAACGGAACGCGAAAAGTGCAAAATTACTTCCCCACGCGTCAGAAAATGGCGACTCAGCAGATTGTGTAATTGCGGTTGCGTGACAAGGTCACACCAAGGCCTCCTGAATAAAGGCTTTGGTTTGATAGGGTCAAAATACGGCCCCCTACTTTAGGTTTGGTCAAACGACAAGCCGTTTGCGGCAGCCGTCAGCTTAACCACAATACACGGCATGCATGAAGTGACCTAAAACGTTTTTGGTCTAACCCAGTATCCTTCTCCGTTGTACGTTTTACTCTTCAGCGAAATAGCAACATTTTCTGGTTTTACTTTTTAGGGTAACTAGAAAGTCGGTGACAGTGAATTCACCCAAATCATGTCATAATTTACGAAGTTAATGGTATATAAATTATACGAAATAAGCAAATAACCAACAAAATTATATTCGAAACCTCTAGAAACAACGGGAAGTGACGAAGGAACAAATAGATAAGCGTTGTTCGCACGCAACATAGTAATTTACTCACTTTTTACTAAATTTAATGTGGTCCAATACGTGTCTCCTGAATGCAAAGGCGCATTACGGCAGAAGAACTGGAATGATATGTATCTGGTGTGAGCAGCAACAGAAGGCGCAGCGCAATGGCATAACAAAATCATGACCGCCCAAGGCTTCCAGATATTCGTAGTGCTTCCAGGTTGTGAATTTTTATCAAAGATGCGATCAAGTTTTAGTTTTAAGGTTTTCGGGATTAAACCAAGCCACAAAATCCGCCAACAACGACTAATTTCCTTGGTGTTTCAGGAAGGCTGGAGTCAACATTTGCTTTCGCCTTATGAAAAGTTGTACGAATTTCACAACTTTATGTTTGATTACTTCGACTGGGCAACTTATCACAAAATTTTGTTAGGATTAAAGGTAACGTAGAAGATACAAATTGAAATTCTATTTCGATAACGACCTGCCCATGACTAACCACGAGTTTTTTTTCTTTTTGGTAAGCGCAAAATCTTTGCAAAGCTATCAGTGCCAACCAGAAAAAAACGTTAGGACCCACAAACAAATTGTTTTTTCAAATCGATTCAGAGGTGCCACCTCCCCTGCAAGCATCGTATCAACGACTTTTATTAGACAAAACTGCACAGGGTAATGTGCATTATGTGAACGGGAAGCGCACGAAACGATTAGCAAGCGCATTAGTGCTTACAAGTGTTATCACAAGGACAGGGGTCTCCAAACTTTCTTGTCAGAGGGCCATACATGCTATTACACAACATTTTGAGGGCCGGACATCTTACATACTGTGATTTTTTCGGGATATCCTACTTTCTACCAATTCAACAAATTTTTCGTAATTGACAAAATGTCTTCGCGGGTCGGATTAAATGGCTCCGTGGGATGAAATTGGCCTGAGGGCTGTAGTTTGGAGACACCTGGATTAGGACGTGCGATATCAGAAAGCCATTTATATCCGGAGATATTGGGATTACGCGAGGATATTAGTTCAGATTTACAAGATACTTTACAATCGATAAATTATGATGCGCATCTTCAGCTGCAAACAAATCAATTAGCACAAAATTGACCAGTCAAATTGTCAACTTACAAATTGTTCGGGCGGATCTCTTCGCTTTGAGACAGTATGTGCGAAAAATTCGCGATGCAGCGGAATCAAAACATTAACGGAAATCTCGACAATAATTTTTGCAAACAGAAATTCAAATGGCAATCAATATAAACATTTATGACAGATGAGAGCGTTCAGAAGTGGATTCAATTATTCTTTTTGAAAAAGCGATGTGATCTTGCAAAATACAATTGTTCAACTTGAGCCATGGGATATTAAAGATGGCTTAGTGAAGTTTACTTTCAGAGATGGATGTGTCACATGCGAACGATTGCAGAATTTACATAATCACGGTCTTTTATTTTGGAGTGTTCTGCAGGATGTGCAACAGAGCGTTAGTTGACCACACCTAACGGAAGGTTGGACTTATATCTCTCTAGCAAACTCAACGAATTCGCAAGCACCGTATATATTTGTGTATAAGTCGAGTTTTTGGGAGACGATTTTTAGATAATATTTTTGGGGTCGATTTATACACAGGTAATCTTTATGGAGATGTTGCTGAAGAACCGTATATAATGTGAATGTGAAAAGAAAGCTCCGTTATTATTCATGTTATATACGGTAGGTGTATGCCGGCTTTAACAAACGCTCAAATTATGATTTTTCACCATAAAAAATACTCACATTTTGAAATTACTTCACAAAAATATCAAATATTTACACAAATAAAAAGGGGACAACGATTGCTGTTTCCTACAGTGACTGTACCTGGAATCTGCAGTCGACTTATGCACCGGTAATTTAACGTTCGCAGAATTGTTGCATGTCTTTGCTTGCCTATGGTCCTTACGCAAAGTTTTTCCCTAAATGTGGTAATTGTACTGACTAGGCCTCGAGTAATTGCCGGGTCGCGTCTATGCGGAATTCCGCATTTCCTTGGGGACTGTTGGTTTTTCTGAGTGGCAGATTCTCTCGAGCGTATGTTTCTTGGTGTCAGTATGACGATCGAGGACCGAGAAGTGGTCCATTAGTTTTTGAAGACGTATAGGTCTTTGCAGCACAAGGTTGCCATAGCATAAGGCTGTTTCTAATACAGGACATAAGGTCCTCGCAGCACAAGGCTGGTTCTCATATTTTTCGTTTATCATGTTTTGTTGGCTTGTCAAAATAAAGTAACGTGCATTAACGAATTTTGTGGTTCTCTTGGTGTGGGCCTGATTGTAAATCATGAAGCTACAGGTAATACTTAAAATGACGCAGTGTTGGTCTTAAAATACACATCGACTTATACATAAGATCGACTTATACACAAGTATATAGGTAAATGGAGAAGCCACGACATCGTGATCAGATAATTAGCGCGGAAACCCAGCAAATTTTTGGGAGAATATGGGCAAAGGAGTGCAGAAGTTTGGAAAGAAAGTTGGCGAAATATTCGGGATTGGTTGGGAAGTGGTGGCTATGTGCGTATGTGTTGGTGTGTTTTTAATTTTAATCGATGTATTTGTGCGCTCTGAATGATCACAATTCGCCCTGAAACCTATTACGTTCAACAAAATTTAACGTTTTTTTACATAACCGGCAAATAAATTTTGTTTAAAATTAAATTGACAGTAAAACAGCAGAAAACAAATTAACTTTTAAAAGAATAGTTTTTTCACATTTATATGTTCAGGCCCCATGGTTCTGCAAAATTTACCCGAGTACCAATAAATGTGTCGCTGTTCAGTTAAAGAGCTACCAACTTAACTCCATTGCATCGGTATGTAAGCCTGTAACCGGCAATTCAAATCGACTAGCATTCCACAGTTTTTGCTCGTTTAAAGGGCTATCTTTCCCCGATAAACTGTTGTGTAATCGATCTAACGCAGCTAAGATGATTTTTACCCTCTGTGTTCACAAAACGTGGCTGCCACAGTCGTGCTGTTTGCCACAAATCTTCCCAAGCACAAGTGGACGTGGTTCGCGACGCTTCGCCTACTGCACGCGTGGTATCAATTGGCCGCGCATCGAAATGAACCTCTGTTAACATTGCATCGCTTCGAGAGCGTTTCTTGGTTTCGCAGAAACGCTGTGCGGTTAAACAAGTTTCGGGAAACAACAAAAAATCCAACTATATTTTGATGCTAGGTGATGTGTAAAGCGCAAGAGAAAATTGAATCTAATTATGGTGAAATGAAAGAAAAAAAATGGGTATGAATTAAGGGTCCGTACACTGTCTATGGAAAAAAATCCTTTCTCAGCAAAGAATCAGACACTACGACCTTACAGAGAATATATTTCGCCTACTATGTAGGCATCATCAGCTCTTATTCAAATAGAATCAAGGGCCCTTTCGTTGCCGTCACAAAATTAACTCTCTCACCAGCAGGTTGCGCATTGACAATTCAACGATTTCAGCAGTGTTTAAGCAGTGTGGTCGACACAGGAGCGTACCGAACGCAACAAGCGCCGTAAATACGTCACTGCGTTTCGTTCGGGGTTTTAGGAAATTTCCGTCGACCGGTCAAACCAAAACCCGGCGGTTTCACCAATATCTTTTGTCACTGACAATTTGATAAAAAGATGACAGTGCTTTCGCTGGAGTACCTTGAAAGTCTTCCTATAGAAACCTCTCCTTCACACTGTAGTGAAACGTTTTCAAAGCAACTATGGACTACTGCTACAAAAACAGTAGAGCTCGACCGATGTATCGGCACACGGATACAGTACATATCGGCTGATATGACGATGTTGCCGATGTATCGTATCGGCAAAATTCCGCCGATATATATCGGCAGTATTTGCTCATAAAAGTGTTGCGCTGTTGCTCTGCATGAAGCGTTCGGAAACCCAAGTTGCTACTTCGTCTCTGACCCTGATTGATCAACACAAATGCACTGTCCTGTTCCTGGCGCACAGAGCCTTCACGCATACAGACCGTTGTGCAACAGTCCTGACAAAACGCTCTATGACGTAACACTCGCTCGTAGGTTTTGGCGCGGTAAGCAGATGATTGTTTGCGAACAAACTAGGTTTCGTACGTTCCTGTTGGTTGGCTGTTCTACCAAGGTCTCTCTAGACCAGACAGTCTTGCGTTCAGCGTGCATCAAAAAAGTGCCTACGTCACAGCGAGCAGTGACCCTGGATGTTGTACGCAGTGGTGAGTTTAGGGTTGGGGGGGGCCGAGGCAAGACTAAAAAGGGAGCCCTCTGATGACGTCATCATAATCAGCCAACCGTGATAATCACGTTTGATTTGCCTAAGATACAGTTACCCAAGGATATGTTCCTCAGACTACGGCAAAACTGAAACAGCAGAAGAAAATGCAAAAGGGTGTTCATGATACACAACTTTGAAAGCACTGAAAGTTGGGAAGACATGGCTAAAAGTAGGCAATAACAAGTTGGCATCGCCCCCACTTTGTTTTCGCGCCCCTTTTCTCTGCATTCACCATCAATAAACTACACAGTTTACCCCTTTGAAAGTTTCACACTTTCCCCATTTGAAAAAATGCTTGGTAGTTGGTATCCTGAATTTGTTCACATTCATGTCTTTGTGGGAATCCATGAAACTAAAAACAACAACCAAGAAGATTCAAAACACCAAATTTGTTTTAAATTTCATCCTTTTAACTGCAAAAACATTGCATACAAAAGCATCCAATTAGAGACTTGTTTCGGCAAGCTTTGAGGCTGGATGAGTCAAGGCTGCCCTCATCTTGCATTGACACTTAGTTGTTTGAAAAATGTGCAATAGTAGGAAATAATTCATCATGTACTTTATCGAAAACATTTCTACTGCAGCAAGTAGCCTACACAATTGATTAAATCTGTGCTAAGAAAAAACGGTTCAAGTTATACTGGCTAAGAGCTGGCAAAAGAGCTTAAACATCACCTACCAAGTCTACCTTTTACTAGTCAAGCTTCAAATACCTGAAATATCTGTAGAAAAAATGAGTATTCATAATACTCAAAAATTGCCATTTCTGCTACGTGATAAGAAGCATGGATGTAGCCTTGCTTATTAACAGTTATTTCAGCGCTACAGCAATAATACAAAATTACTTTGTAAACTGAGAAAAAAATGTCCTATAAATTAAAAGATGTAGTGTGGTGTGGTCCCTGCTATAACAATTGCATGTTGTCTTATTTTCTGATGGAAATGTTCACTAAGGTACAACATCACAAGAAATGAGCAATTTGTCTAACCTTTTCAACTCAGAGATATAAAAAAGACTACTTTTTATTCATTTGTGGCATTTTCAAAAAATTACCAATATAGCAAATACTCCAATCTCTTAAAAATCATCATTTGGTATAAAAAGTTATCATTTGGTATGAGTAGGCTTATTTGCTCATATTTGATAGGGTCTTTTCAGAACTTTTTGGAAGAAATTTTAAGCCGCAATTTTTTAGGTATAGAAGTTGTTTTGAAGCTTTTCTTTATTTGCTCATTGAAGATGGTGGTGGGTCGCTTTGGAAGGACAGTAGCCTACTTACACATTACAGTTGCTGTTGGGGGCCTCTTTGACAGCATAGTACTTGAACATTACAATTGCTGTTGGTGGCCACTCTGAAAGCAATGTACTTGCACATTAAAGTTGCTCCTGGGGGCCCCTTTGAAATGCTTACATATTACATTGGCTGTTGGTGGGGCCTTTAAAAGCAGAATACTTACACATTACAGTTTCTTTTAGGGGCCCCTTCAATGAAGTTTAAATGCAGAGTACTTACACATTTCAGTGGCTGTTGGGGGCCCCTTTGAAAGCAGAGTACCTGCACAGTACAGTTTCTGTAGGGGGCCCCTTTGAAAGCAGAGTACTTACTTATGATCTGCTTTGTAGTACATTATATGTGTGAATAATAAGTTTTTCATCAAAACTAAGAAAAATTTACGCGCGTAACACCTCAAGGGGGGGACCCCAAAAAGTGGGGCCCGAGGCAAGTGTCTCGCTCGCCTCCCCTTAAACACACCACTGCACATACGGCAACCCACGCTCGTCCTGCAATAAGTTAATTAGCTTAACCCACTATCTAGTGCTGTGTAACTGGAGCCCAAATTTCCGGTTCCGACTGCAAAGATCCAAAATTGCTTGGGCTCGGGCTCCGCAGTCCTGGTCTCAAGTGTGCAGATTTGGTTTGTGTGTTATGCCCAGTGGGGTAACTGACGGGGGGACAGGGGTGCGCGCCGCCCCCCCTGGCAGGCTAAATGTAAAAAGTGGGCCCCCTGTTAGCTTGCATTTTGATATTTAGTATTCTTTTTACTTTTAGTAGGTTTTTGTTTTTAACGTTTTTCAAAAATTTCTTGGAGTGTTTTCCGGTGATTTCGGGTGTTAGTACAGACGAATCCAGTTAATCGCATAGCCAATTTGCCACGATTTTTTGTATGTGTTAAACCAGAATACGCGATTATCCGTATCAGACAAATATCCGCAAGCTTACCGCCCAACGACACAGGGGCCCCAAAATTCAGTCCCGTCGCCACCGGGGACCTTTTTGGGCTCCGAACAAAGTTTCATCCCCTAAATTGAAAAGTTAAACAATAGAAATCAATGTAGTTTTTATCAATCCGTATTCTTTTTTGTCCTGTAATTTATAGACAGCACTACCTCCCACCGTTACCTAGAACAGTGCTCTTCAACCTTTTTTGTTACAGTGCACCCTTAAAGATATTTTGACGAACTCATGCACCCTATTTACTTAAACACTTGAATTCATGCACCCTATTTACTGACACTTCCCCCGTGCCCCCCACCTATATGCGCCCATGTCTGTAAGTACCAGTGTTGAACACGATCCGGTTTCCGGATCGTGATCCAACCGGATTCTGCTATTCAGAACCGGATCCGGATTGGACTGGATTTCGAAAATAACTCAACCGGATCAGATATGGATATCCAAACTGCATTGATCACTGCAGCAAAATGGTTAATCAGAGTTTTTTTTATATAAACCGGATTGGATCAAATAGATGGACAGGTCTACCGGATTAGGATCGGACCAGATTACACAAGGAAAATTTTGGACTGGATTAGGATTGCAAAAATCTCCAAGTTGTTCAACACTAGTAAGTACTCGGTGTCAAGCGAAATTTTTGACCTCACACCATGTACGCATGCACAGAGTAATACTGTACGCACCAAATACGCTGATGAAACTGATTATTAGGGCTTAGGAATTCGTGTTTATGTAAGTGTGTCGGGTTAGGGTTTGGGATAGGGTGAGAAAAAGAAAAATAATTGAGATCAACGACTAAGTCCGAAATTTTCAACGGTTAAAGTTATTCCCGTGTTATAGCTTGTTGTGGTTACCTGACATCTAACCAACATGTTTTGATTTCCACAGCACACATCAAAAAAGTAATGCCCGACTTTATTTCTTTATTCTGAAAAGCAAAAGAACTGAAAAATACTAACAGGTCAGAAATTTCGCAGAGGTCAGAAATTTCGCTTGACACCGGGTCTAAATAAGCAATCCCCTAATTCAGTAACTCAGCTACATAATTCAATTGATAATGGTTCATTGTTCGTTGCTTATGAATCACAAATATTCAACCAATTACAACAATTTGCTTGACATGGTCCGATGCTTACGCACCACACTTCAGAATGTGCATGTGCAAAGTCTCGGTTAAATCCTGGAAGTCATTGGTTGGTCAAAGGATCATTTTTGCTAACAGAAAGTTTTGTAAAAATTATCTGTTTAGTGTGACAAGTTGTGATGCACCTTTGTGAACCCTTTCTTAGTGGTGCACGCCACGCATATTTTGGTGCACCCTGAGGTGCACCGTGCACACCGATTGAAGAGCGCTGACCTAGAATGACATCCTCTGATTATTTTTGATACGTTTGTGGGGTAATAAAGGTATTTTTGGCTTGAGCGTAAAGCGTCACCATTCATTGCTTGGAGTGTTGAACGTGAAGCTAATGTATGTGCCTAGTTGTATACGTCTAGAAGTCAAACTTACACCTGATCAACGTATTTTGTGTAGTGATTGTTATGAAAAAATGTATTATGGCTAGCTCAGGCACAATGGCGTAGCGAGCCTAAGTACCACCCGGTGTCAAGCGAAATTTCTTACTTCACGCGATGTGCACATGCATAAGATAATACAGGGTGTTTCACAATTGTTGAAACAAAGCGATTGGGCACAAATCCAGGATTTTAAATGATACCACAATGATGATTACATTTATTGAAAGGTGAAAAGATAACATTTTATAATCTGCAACTGTTTGTCCTCAAATCAGAAATAATATGTCAAGAAGAGTCCTAGAGTACATGCTCCTTGGCTCCTTCGTCGCAGAGATTTGCT
>Ga0210059_1016741_pt1 | contig 10546 bp, 4 predicted proteins | sample Ectturendosymbi2_FD_188042 | JGI IMG/M metagenome (GOLD analysis project Ga0210059, IMG submission 188042) | Ecteinascidia turbinata endosymbiont from Florida, USA - Sample 2 (SPAdes) (version 2) | ecosystem: Host-associated > Tunicates > Ascidians > Unclassified | place: Key West, Florida... | reverse complement strand
TAGTTGAAACTCTGGTGAATGGTCTTCCATAAACTGAATAATGTGTGGTTGTAATTTGAAATAAATAGCTTTTTAATCAAAGTCACAATTGAAATTTTCATGGGTACACATCTTTTTGGGTCACCCTGTAGATAACACTGGTATACAAAAAAAAAACTTTTTTTGAGTTGTTTCAGATCTGTGAATTGATTTTGATTGTTTCGAGGCTGCTGAATTAAAAAATGAACTCAGTTTCTCTCTATCACATCAATATTTTTGCAATATCACATTTTTAGATTAAAAAATGGCAAAAATGCTATCCAAACACTATAGTTACCCCTTTTAAATGATTGTCATGACAATGAAAATATTTTTAACACTTTGAACACCATGCCACATTCCTGAACGTGCAGTTTCTTAAGCAGATCCCTACACCACGTTCCGGAACGTTGCGCAGTTCTTTGTGTTGATCGCCAAGCCACGTTCCAGAATGTCTAACTGCACAGGGCAGACGTGCGCTGCACACAATCGTGGCGATCAACGTGGCTCGACATACCAGACACTGTAGCTTTGATTGTTAACTAGTTGTTCCTCTTAATTAGCACTAACAAAACCTGTTTCATCACTTAGCTTAAGAATGTCTTCTATGAAAAGAAAATACTCCAACAATCCTGATGTATTTTGCTACATTTGTGGAAGTTTTACACCAACAGCACAAAGACAGTCTATCAATGACTTTGTGTAAAGAACCTATTTTGCTGAATTTAAAATCAAGCTTAGGGATCAGCATAAAGCATGGGTTCCACATAAAGTCTGTACAAGCTGTGTGGAAACTTTGAGATCATGGTCCCATGGAAAAGATAAGCACCTTCCTTTTGGCAATTTAATGATCTGGAGGGAACAAATAGACCATTTGCTGATTGTTACTTCTGAATGGTAAATGTGAAAGACCTCAACAAGAAAAATAAACAGCTACTCCAATATCCAAACTGCAATTTAGCTTTAAGACCTGTTCCTCATGTTGTGGATGCACCCAAGCCTGTATTCAACTGCCTTCCTGATCGTGAAGAAGATGATACACTCAGGTATTCTTCAACAGATGATGACATGTCTGTCGATAGTTTTAGCAAAAGTTGTTGGTTATTGCTTGCCTCTTTATTAGACCAGTCTGAAACAAATGACTTAATTCGTGATTTGAATCTACCCAAACAATCATCTGCGCTGCTGGCATCAAGATTACAAGAAAAGCACCTGCTTCATCCTGGAACCAACATCACATTTTATCGAAACAGAGATCAATAATTTTTTCAGTTTTTCTCTTTCATTTGTGGTCTGTTATATTTTCTTGATCTAGAATCCATCTTAGATGTAATGGGTTTGACACAATAAAAAGATAAAGAATGGAGACTTTTCATAGATAGTTCAAAGCAAAGTCTTAACTGAATGTCCAATAGGTATGGATAAATACTTATATGGCAATAAATATGGATCCATACCTATTTTTTTTTGTTGTTAATTTTTGGCGACGGCAATTGGCGGCAGGCCTAAGCCTGAATTGTGCTTCTTGCCGGGGCAATTGAGGTGAATGCTCTTTCCCAAGGAGCGCTACGGCAATTCACTCAGTGGCTGTGGATCGAACACCCAACCTTCCAACTGGGAGGCGGACACTTTACCACTGAGCTATTGCCACCCCGTACCTATTGGACATGCAGCCTACCCGTACCTATTGGACATGCAGCCTATCCATACCTATTGGACATGCAGTGAAGCTTAAAGAAGAACGTGACACCATCAAGATGGTTCTGCAAATGCTTTTCATCTGTAGTACACACTTTTTTTGGAAAACTAAATCATCTAACTACCAAGATTTGGTCAATGAGCTGTTGGCAAGTTACCACATGTTGGGATGCAATAAGAGCATCAAGCTGCATTATTTGAAATCTTAGACACATTTCCAGATCATTTGAGTGATGTCAGTGAAGAGCAAAGTGAGCTTTTTCACCAGGACTTCAAAATTAAGGATGGAGGGACACATACATGATTGTAGACTATTGCTGGAGCCTAAGACAAGACTTTTCCAGTAAATCACATGACAGAAAATTACTGAAACACAAATTTCTAAGTTCTTAATTGTAAATCATAATTTAAATACTGAAAACTACTCAAAATGGCTTTCTGTTTTTTCTGTGTCTAAACACCATCCAGATTTGGTTTGAAAATATATAGATGTACATAGGTTTAGGAGAAGCAAGTTTTTGGGGGTGCGAAGGATGTTTGCCTGAATTTTACCAAACTTGCACAAAAAGTTTTGTGGGACCTTCCTTACAAAATTTCTCCATAAAGATCAGAGATCATGAAGACCTTTTTTTGGTATGACATCCAAAAAAGATCTTCATATGTTTTTCTGGAAATGTTGGGTGCCATTTTTTGAAATCAAACAACATTGGCCACAATTTTTGCGTAAATTTTCAGCGATTTTGCTCGGATTTTCAACTAATGAAAACTTTTGGGGGTGTGCTTGCACCCCCGCTTCCTATACCACCTGATGCACTGTAACATGAATGTGTGTTTTTTCTCTAGTGTGACATTTTGTCTGTCCATTTGTGTTTAAATTGTAACCACATAGTGACAAAGGAATGAATTTTAAGTAAGCATTGGATTTATTTTAAAGCATCTCCTTTACTCTTAGGTATGCAATTTCGTAAAACCACTGGTATGTTGTGGCACAAAATTGTGACGTGATAGACAAAAACTGACATCAGATATGAAATCAGCACCCTGAAATTAGTCTAAATCAGTTGAAACAACTAAATGTGTGGATACCTGTGTAATAGGTTTGTAGGTTAGCATTCACAAATGCTTGAATCTTGCCGTTTAGTGTGCATTGTGTGCACAAAAGTTTGGGTGACTTTTTACCACAGTTGATAATAGTTTCATAGAAAATAAGTTGATAATAGTTCCATAGAAAATGATCATCACTTTTGTTGATGTTGTGTTACAGTTTTAGCATTTGTTTAATTTTCTGTGCTATACTGAACATAAAATATGCACTTTTTCATGCGATGCTATAAACTGTTTATACACATGTTAATGTCACTTGCAAGTTTTTGCTACTCCATGTGTTTCAAAATCTTATGATGCAGTAGGTGTTGTTGACATACTTCTACAGATTTATGTTCATCACAATTACCATAGCCCATTCTTATTTTGCAACTGTTAGCAAATGTTTGTTTGTTGCGTTTAGTAAGGTTATTTAACATTTTCTGCATCTATGTGAAATGGCAGAAATGATTCATATGCATACATATCATGCCTGTTGTTTTTGAATGAACTTTATGTCTTTGTCTGATATAAACATAAAAATGAATTTGATCACTCTATCAGCTTGTTGTTCACAGTATTTCTGGTGCAATAACCTTGATAGTGTTTAGTAGGTATGGAAAGATGGCTTGTGCTGCTGTTAGAAGAGTACTTGGCGTAATGCACAAAAGAGACATGCTGTTATCACATGCACAGCAGTGTGGCTCTGTGTGTGGTTCCTTGTTTCAACTTGAACCACACACAGGTTCTTTCTATTGAAATCTTGCTGTAACCATCCTTGTACTTCTTTCAACATACTTTTTCATGCATTTTATTGAAGAAATGAAAAACTACATTTGCTAAAAACAGATTGGCTCTTGTGTAATTAGACAAAAAAACAGTCTGGCAGATAAAGAATACTTGAAAATTTTTATGCAGTCCAGGAGTTAAGTGAGTTATGTGTTATGCGGTTCCTAAAAGTTGCTTTATTTCAATAAAGTAAATTTCATGGTGAAAAGTAGCCAAAAATGCTAAACAGTCCAGGAGTTAAATGAGTTATGTGCTATAAAACCTTTTGCATTGCTAAATGTTATTTTTCAAGCATTTTTTATGTATGGATCCTGGTTGACATAAAAAAAAATTGTATTTTTGCAACCTCTGTCGGTGTGGCATTGAATGTGCAATTCACCATGAATGGGATATGTGCAAAGAATATGACCCATACATAAGTGGCATGAACGAACAGTAACAGAGTGATCATGGTGCATGATCTCTATTGTTGTTTGCTGCCATAGTTTGAAGCTTTGTGCACTTGCCGCTCAGGCTTTCCGATTGCAACAGTATTTAGTTCACAGATAACAATATTGCAAAGCAGGTCATTGGTCTTAGCAAATTTGTTACGAATAGGGTATTACTTTAAATTAGCAATTTCATCTGGAAGAGCATAATACAGTTGTTTGCTTATCGAACAAATTAGTAACACTGGATGATGACTGTACCAACCATACTTGACTGTGTAGCAGTGTGTCCATTATTCGAACCAGGGTTGAGTTCAGAAGCTTTGACAACATTTGTATTGACCGTAAAACATTAATTTTTTGTGCCATATTTGGAAAACAACAAGGGTTTAAATCAAAGTAGTGTAAGCTATATAATGCTTTTTACTCAGATTAAAATTGCGGAGAAAATGGATAAAAGAGTTGGATGAAATGATTGGCTGGACTGCACCTGATAAAACAGCATTGCCACCGTCAAAATGTAAAAAAACACTATTTTTCTATGACATTGTGATGCAGCAGGTGTGCTATTCATGCTGTAATGTTAACAGTTTGAAAATTTATTTCAATCAAGTTAAATTTTATCAGCAACTGTGGCAGTTGGTTCTTTTTCTTCTGTTGTTGAATATATTTCTGCATTGTTTTTTTATTTTAACTTGTAGAAACTTAAGTGTTTTTCAGTAACTAGCATATTATATATAATTGTGATGTGTTTATTTTCAGATTCAGTTGTGAATGGGTCTCACACAAAAAAGTCTAATCTACAAACAAGTGAAAAAATTAGTAACCCAGTTCAAGACCAGTCATCTGAACAATGGAAATATGCTTCATTTGGTTCTAATACTCTGATTGGTGCCTATGGCAATTTATCATGTGCCACCTCAACAAAAACTGAAACAGTGCAACAGAACTCAACAACACATGATCAGTATGAAAAATGTGAAATGTCACAAAATGCAGCACATTCTGACCAAACATTGTTTTCACAAACAAGTTCTGTTTCAATGGAATGTCATTCAAAGGCAAAGCAGCTGCATCCAGCATTTCCTACAAAAAAGGTTTTAGCCAGTGATATATATACAGTCATTAAAAAATTCTTATTTATTTTCAAGTTTAAAGATGATCGTCAACGATTTCTGTTTCTATGCAAGTTTCTTCTACAAAACACAGAAAGGGAGGTCTCTACAAAGGTTAGTCAATGTTGATTGTGAGAGCCAAGTGATTTAGTGCACTGGATGTAAAAAAAACTGTTTCACTGGAAATAAGCATTTGCCAAGGGTGTAGAAAGCTTCCCAGCATGTCTACCTTCCTGTCTTGCTTATTTTGAAAGACACACTTCCCTACTCCTTTTCATGCTTTTTACCCTGAGCTTTATAGTAGCATCAGGAAAGAGTTCTGTGCATCTCCACAAATTGCAGAAATTTTTTTTGATAGTTTAACAGATAATTCTTTTTATTTCAAACATGTTGCATATAAATTTTTCAGTTACCATTTTATCTAGAATGTTATTCTGAGACCATGAGACTTCTTTACGCAAGAAACAGTTGAAAAATATCAGTTACAACTGTTTCCTTGCATTGTGATTCTCCTTATGTCATCCTTAAAGACAACTTTTTTGAACAGAACTCTTATGCAGCTCTCTCTGTGAACAAACAATTGGTGAAGTTGTGGATATCACAGATCAAACGAATTTTATGGCTTGTTTGCAAGTGCATAGATGACATAAAAGTAAGTGTTACACTGCATTTGTAAATATAACTCTTATAAACTGATTTTGTTCATTGCTTTACAATATTTAGTCTGTGTTATGCAAAGCCCATTCTCAGCTTTTGCCTGAACGTGCCAATATATTGTTGTTTTACTGTCAGAATAGTAATGTTGCGGTTCATTCAAGCGCAAGCTCCTGTGTGCTCCAGAATAGGCTTTACAGCAGCAACATTGCCCCATTTAGATCCACTGAGATAAAGCTCATGTCAACAGTTGCTCATGTCAAATATGTAGTTATGCTGAAGGTTTTTAACTGGTAAAACTCATCAAAATTACACTTAGATTTTTTCAACTCCTCAGCAATAATCTACTACTCCAGTGAGTTTAAAGAAAGCAAATCCACTGGTTTGCCTCAATTTTTATATTTCTGGTAGGGAGCCTTTGAACATTTCTGGAAAAGGTTATTCATGAAATACATGCAGGCTCTTCACAGCATTTGCCATAAATTTTCTGAACTTGATAGGGGGTATGGTAAAGCATCTTTTGTAAAAATATGCTTATGATAGGCTATGACCCCTCATCACCACCTAATAGGCAAAAAGTTGTGCACTTTGCAACTACTGTTTGCAGTATTTCTGTTGCTAGTCAGAGAGAGGTTTGAGTGCACCAAAAGAGTGTTGTTTTTGATAGAATTGGTGTTAGGGGCAATTTCCAATGTTTGTTCTGTTGAATTTTGAAGCACAAGCTTTTGATTGTTGTAGAGTTTAAAAGACGAGGATGTTGTTGGTACATATTTCCGCATGCTGCTGGTATTCACAGATGTCTCAGAGTGGAAGTCATTGCAGGTTGTTCTATGGTTGTGGTTCAAATATATTGTGCATATTTGCTGATTCACTTGTTTTCTTGTCATTGCAAGCAATGTTTCAGAAAGGTGTATGATGCTTGTTTGAAGTTAATCTGAATTTGATATTTCATTGTTTATTTTCAGTAAACATCATCTTCTTTATCATTAGGTATGTGTAACAATTTGCATCTGTTTTAAATGTTTTGCACTGTGATCTCTACTTTCAGCTTTGACGTACAGTTACTGCCGACTTTTGCACAATTCCCAGTAGCATGAGTAGTTTTCTAGTAGATGTGGTAGTTTGTGGAATTTCATAAGAAAGGATAAATGAAGATATTTGGGTGTAGCGATATCGTGAGCAAACACTAGTTTTATTTAAGCGTATTAAAGACCTCTACTACTGTGTTAATAGACGTGGTCCTGGGAACGTGCAATATTTAGCTTAATCTCTGGGCTCAAAAACAATACTGCATTTGCCAAATTTCATGTGGTTTGGTGATACATTTGACAAAACTCATATTTGTTTGTTGTTTTCTTTTTGATCAGAAACAAGTCGTGCTGCATGCTGTGCTCTCCCAAATGTGTCTTGGTATTCTTTGTGGCCTGCTTCAATGCGGCTGCTTGTGTATCATTGGTTCTTTCCTGGAAAGAAGCAATCTTGCTACAATCCACCACCCTTCATTGCATGCATCATGCACTGTGGTTATAAGGTAAAAATGCAGTTGATGCCAATCCTAAAAATTTAAGAAGTAGTGTTTATGTAGTTTCAATGCAAGTTTCTCGCTATCATTTTGTTGCAATTTCAACAAGATCAGGAACTTGTGTAAATCTAATGTAAGTCCTGTAACAGCGGTCGTTTTTTAACCAACCTTTACATGTAAACTTTTTTTAATGTCTCCGAATGTAGCGGAACGTGTCTGGATGTGCCAACGGTAATTTTATTCAAGATACAATGCTTTACCTCCCAAGTCTCACTCCCGTGCAAAAGATTCCCTGAAAGAACTTACGAACTTGTTTCCTCTTGCAAGTACTGAAAGCTAACCTTGTGTGTAGAAGACGTATTGCCTGTTACGCTCCATTCGTAGCGAATGTCTTGCAGCTTTTGGTCTGGCTAGATCTGTTTCAATTTTCTTAAAAACTATTACATTGCCAAAAGCTTTGGGATCATTTGCAATATTGGTGTAAGACCAAAAGCGGTTGTCAAGAATGTATGGTTTAAGTTGTTCAGTGAAACGGAAGCTTGAACTGTATGACTTCATGTCTTTCGTGCTGGTCGTGCGAACCGCGTCACTCACTTAGTGTTGTATTTGACTGTCCCGTGTAATTAGCATATTACCTTGACGAAGGTAGCTTCGCGTGATCGATGCTGTGATGAAACTGTCGGCTTGGTGTTTAGAAAGCCGAAAGATTTACGCTGTCGGTGTGGCGTACACTCACACCACGTTCTCATGGCATCCGAACAAAAGCCCACGGCGCTGAACCTCATTGCTCATGAGCAGCAACGTTGAGACTGTGATCGGACATGCTGATAAAGTTTGCCGTGACGAGAACGCAAATTAGGTTTTTAGTAAATATGGAAAAGAGTTATATTCTGAGCGATTTTTAAAATTATGTCCTGCGAGATATTAGAATAAATTACATTTGAACAGCAATGTTATAGATATATATGCTATTCGATAGACTAAGCGTGGATTCCACCTGTTTCGACCTGAAATCTAGATAAGAACTCAGTGTCTAATTTGCCCGAATAAAAGACGTTTTCATTGTAGGAAAGCAGAATTCGGGTTGATAAAATTTTTGTCGGACTTTTGTGGAATTTCGGTCGCAAACGCCGTGTTATATTTTCTACACGCTGGTAGATCGCTCGTTTCTTGTGCTGTTTGATTCTGACTTCAAACAAAAACAATATTGTTATTGTGCAAAACTTTCTATGCTTCGTCACAGGTTGATGTCGTGCGCACACTTCGACCAAAGCTCTGTCGCGTCGTTTGCGACCTCTATCCTGTTGGTGCCCGCTCTGGTATGGCATTTAGACCAGCGAGCGAATCAGGTCTGCTTCCTTGTTTTCATGCCTTCATTTTTCGTCGCTTTCTTTTTGCAAACTGCATCTTGTGTCGACATTCTGTGTAAAGCGTTAAGTTAAGTTGGTCCAGGTATTCGATAAGAGACGTCAGAGAACGCTCGCCTGGTTTGCAGAATATTTTTGCCCTGTCGTGCAGCAATTCGTACGTTTATGTCGAGGACAACTTCGCATCATCTCAAATTGCTTTCATTTTCCTTCTTCAGTCGATTAAGCAACTCGCAGAGACCCAAGTCCTGAACAAAATGATTGATCTGCTTCACGGCGAAGGATCTTGTCAGCAGCACGGGGTTACGTTCAGTCACAAACCTCCTGCCAAATCCGCCACACACGTACTTTGCATCCTCGCCAACCTTGTACAGCTCCTCGTCTTAGATGGGGAGGTCCTGAAAAGTCGACATGTGGAGGCCGTGGTAAACATGCTTGTTTTTTTTTGTAATAAAGCTGATTGTGCATGAAGCAAATGGCATGCTAAGAATCACTCAGCCTGTCGTATTCTTTCAAACTATTGTGCACTTGCGTGATTGTCACGTAGGTATTTCGTTCAGGTTATCATCATCTTCTGCACCACAAAGTTCATTTTGCTTATCTGGATTTGGTATAGCGTAGTCTTGATTGCGACGTCGCGTGCATTCGCTAGCTCACGTTACTTGCTACTTGCCAAATATTGCTGGTACGTGTTTCAGCCACATTCCTTCCCGATGTAGCCAGTGTTCGTGACATGACAAGCCCGTAGCCAGGTTTTAACGTTGGTGGAGTGAAAATGCATTTTTAGGGGTAAAATTTTGTTTTTATTATGAATTTAATACATGCAGTAAACATTTTTTGGGCGCAACAAAATTTGGGGGACACTGCCCCCCGAATGCTCTTCCATTGCTACGGTTCTGTGAGACACCTGACAATTTGAAACTGGACGTTGATAGAAGATGTTTGACAATCGGTGAATATTGTGCAGGCCGTAATGAACCAGTTGCTGAAGCATCTTTTCGACAGCACTGCCCGGCAAAAGACAAGCAAATCGACCTGGCACGTTGTGCTGGGGTACTTCTCAGGAGGGAAACCAGAGTAAGTGACACCAGGTATCTCGTTTCGGGTGAAAGTGCGGTACACCTTTTGCGTGTTTGCTGCTCTATACAAAGCTCTTATGCACGAGCCAACCTAGCCAATGTTGTAGACGAAACCGAAATGGGGCCGAGACCAAGATGATTCAAGTCTTCCCAAGATGCTACAAAGATCAATGCTGAAAAGTAGTTTGCAAAAGCTTCACCAAGACCCCGTTAGCTAAATTTCTCATGACCATTGCCGTCTAGAACATTCTCCAGGCTTGTCCATAGGACACTTTTTTACTATTCTATGCCGATGCCATGGCAACATGTGACTGTCTACTCCCATCTGATTCCTACGAAACTACTAATAAGGCACGAACTACGTTGTATCCAGGGCGTATCTAATGTCTATCTTCTACAGGTCGTTGCTAAAACACCCCAAAATTCCGATTTAAGGGATCCAATGGAAATTGGTCAGCTTTTTTTAGTTGTCATACAAAAAAGGGCCCACCAGCCTCGCATCAGTACACCGTGGCGCTGAGTCTCTATCTAATACTTCCTGTGCTGTGAGTATATGATAATGGTATTCAACTTCAGAAGATTCCTGCTGCATGACGGGTCAAATCATTATAATCCAACAAGGGGTGTAACCCAATGTCACAAAAATGCCTCATTTTTTTATATAAGGTGCACCCACATGTAAAATGGCCTGAAAAAAAAACATAAATGAAATCCATCAAGGGGCAGCTGAGTTATTTGCTTTTGAGTGTATCACTAGGTGGCGTTGCTCGCGATGGGCAAAAAAGACATATTG
>Ga0210059_1016740_pt1 | contig 10547 bp, 16 predicted proteins | sample Ectturendosymbi2_FD_188042 | JGI IMG/M metagenome (GOLD analysis project Ga0210059, IMG submission 188042) | Ecteinascidia turbinata endosymbiont from Florida, USA - Sample 2 (SPAdes) (version 2) | ecosystem: Host-associated > Tunicates > Ascidians > Unclassified | place: Key West, Florida... | reverse complement strand
AAATGTGTTCAATGACATGCACAGAAACTAAAAATGATGTGTTGCAAATGGAGCTGATCAGCTGTGACGCTTTGGCTGCCACGTCGACTTGCACAGTTCGACTAGTGCTAGTCTGAAGCTCGTCCAAAGTTTTGTAAATTGCTGGTAACAATTCCACAAATGTGACAACAGAATCATGCCTTTCTACCCAACGAGTTTCGCACAGAGGAATAAGTTTACACTTTCGACTAGATGTCGCTGTTTCCATTTGAACAAAGTTTCGCAGAATAGCTGCACCAAATTCATAAATGTTCACTTCTAATCATGAACTTTATTTAAAGATGTTATAGGAAAACCACAGAATCATATTAGAAAATTACCAACTTAAGCAATATTTCCATTCTACTGCCATAAAAAAAACATCTAAAGAATCACTTTTCAAAACAAGATTGTGATTGTGGTTGGCTTTCAAGAACGTCTTTCTACATAGGGTTAATCGATCAGTTTTAGCGAATAGGTACTTATTCCATTTCACAATCACTTAGGGTGTTATTCCATGAACAATCTTTTGCCAGATGTCCTTTTTGTCGGCAGCAATAACATAGTCTCTCTCGATGTCGAACTTTCTTTTTTCTTTTTAGAATTGATCTCTTTTTTTGATCATCATATTCTTGAAAGCCACCGCATGCACTGTACTGTGTGCATGCAGGGCCCTGTGTGCACACAGTGCACTTTGTGCAAGCAGTGCATGCAGTATACTGTGAGCATGCATGGCACTGTGTGTAGGCAGTGCACTGTGTGCAAGCAGTGTACTGTGTTCATGCAGTGCCCTGTGTTCAAGAAGTGCACTGGGTGCAAGCAGTGCATGCAGTGAACTGTATGCATGCAATGCACTGTCTGCAAGAGGTGCATTCAGTGATCTGTGCCCATGCAGTGTATTGTGTGGCAGAAGTGCATGCAGTGTACTGTGTGCATGCAGTGTACTGCAATCACGCCGTATAGTGTTTGTTAGCAGAGCATACAGTATACTGTGTGCATGCAGTGCACTGTGTGCAAACAGTGCAAGCTGTTAAGTGTGTGCAAGCAGTGCGTGCAGTGTATTGTGTGCAGGCAGTGCACTGTATGCAAGAACTGCATGCAGTGCACTGCGTGCAGGCAGAGCACTGTATGCAAGAAGTGCATGCAGTGCAGTGTGTGCAGGGAGTGCACTGTGTGCAGGAAGTGCACTGTGTGCATGGATTGTACTGTGTGAAAAGCAGTGCACTGTGTGCAAGCAGTGCATTCAGTGTTCGGAGTGCATGCAGTGCCCTGTGTGCAAGGACAGCATGCTGTGCACTGTGTGCATGCAGTGCACTATGTGCAAGGAGTGCATGCAGTGTACTGAGTGCATACAGTGCACTGATGTGCAAGCAGTTCAAGCAGTGTACTGTGTGCAGGCACTGCATTGCGTGCAAGCAGTGCATGAGGCTTAATGTGTGCATGCAGTGCACTGTTTGCGAGCAGCGCATGCAATGTACGGTATGCATGCAGTGCACTGCAAACAAGCAGTGTACTGTGTGCAAGCAGCGAACCGTGTGCATTCAGTGCACTGTGTGCAAGCAGTGCATGCCCAACACTGTATGCAAGCAGTGCACTGTATGCAAGCACTGCATGCAGTGCACTGTATGCAAGAAGTGCATGCAGTGCACTATGTGCAAGCAGTGCATGCAGTGTACTGTGTGCATGCAGTGCACTGTGTGCAAGCAGTTCATACAGTGTACTGTATGCAGGCACTGCATAGCGTGCAAGCAGTGCATGCGGCTTGCTGTGTGCATGCAGTGCACTGTGTGCAAGCAGCGCATGCAATGTACTGGGTGCATGCAGTGCACTACGTACAAGCAGCACATGCAGTGGACTGTGTTCAAGCAGCGTACCGTGTGTATTCAGTGCACTGTGTGCAAGCAGTGCATGCCCTGCATTGTATGCAGGCATTGCACTGTGTACAAACAGTGCATACAGTGTACTGTGTGCAGGCAGTGCACGGTGTGCAAGCAGTGCCTTGCAGTGTACTGTGTGCACGCAGTGTACATTGTGCAATCAGTTCATGCAGTGCTCTGTGTGTAGAAGTGCACTGTGTGCAATCAATTCATGCAGTGCACTGTGTGAAGCAGTGCACTGTGTACAAGCAGTGCATGGAGTGTACTGTGTGCATGCAGTGTACTGTGTGCATGCAATGCACAGCATGCATACAATGCATGCAATGTATTATGTGCATGCAGTGCACTGTGAGTCTGCAGTTTACTGCGTGCAAGCAGGGCATGCAGTGCACAGTGTGTATGCAGTGTTCGGTGATAATGCCGTACAGTGTTTGAAAGCAGAGCATGCAGTATACTGTGTGCATGCAGTGCACTGTGTGCAAGCAGTGTACGCAGAGCACTGTGTGCATGCTGCTTACTGTGTGCTTGCCGTGCTATCTGTGCAAGCAGTGCATCCAATGTACTGTGTGCAGGCAGAGAACTGTATGTAAGCAGGGCACGCAGTCCACAGTGTGCAGGCCGTGCACTGAATGCAAGCAGTGCATGCAATGCACTGTGTGCGGGCTGTGCACTGTGTGAAGGTATTGCGCTGTGTACAAGCAGTGAACTGCCTGCGTGCAGTGTACTGTGTGAAAAGTAGTGCACTGTGTGCAATCAGTGCATGCATGCAGAGCACTGTGTGCAAGCAGTGCATGCATGCACTACACTGTGTGCAAGCAGTGCATGCTGCTTGCGGTGAGAATGCAGTGCACTTTGTGCAGGAAGAGCACTGCGTGCAAGCAGTGCATGCAGTGTACTTTGTGCAGGCAGCCCACTATGTGCAAGCAGCGCATGCAATGAACTGTGCGCTTGGAGTGCACTGTGTGCAAGCAGTGCACTGTGTGCAACCAGTGCCTACGGTGCACTGTGAGCAAGATTCCTTTGTGTGCTAGCAGTGCATGCAATGTACTGTGTTCAGGTAGAGCAACTGCGTAGGCAGCGCTGTGTGCAAGCAGCGGGTGCAGTGTACTGCGTTCATGCAATGCCCTGTGTGCAAGTAGTGCATGCAGTGTGCTGTGTGCACGCAGTGCACTGTTTGCATGAAGTACACCGGGTGCAAGAGGCGCATGCAGTTTACTGTGTGCAGGCACAGCATTGTGTGCAAGAGGCTCACAGTGTGCATGCAGTGCACTGTGTGCAAGCGGTGCACAGTGTGCATTCAGTGCTCTGTGCGAAACAAGTGCATGCAGTGCACTGTATGCAGGCAGTGCACTGTGTGCGAGCAGTGCAAACAGTGCACTGTGTGTAGGCAGTGCACTGTGTGCAAGCAGTGATTTGCAGTGTACTGTGTGCAGGCAGTGCACTGTGTGCAAGTAGTGGATGCAGCGTGCTTAGTGCAGGCAGTGCATTTCGTAAAACCATTGCATGCAGTGCACTGTGTGCATGCAGTGCACTGTGTGCAGGCAGTGCGCTGTGTGCATGCAGGGAACTGTTTGCATGCAGTGCACTGTGTGCAAACAGTGCATAGAGTGCACTGCGTGCAGGCAGTGCACCGTGTGAAATCAGTGAATGCAGTGTTCTGTGTACAGGCAGTTCACTTTAGGCAAGCAGTGCACGCAGTGCACTGTATGCATGCAGTGCACTGTGTGCAGACAGTGCACTATGTGCAAGCAGTCCACTGTGTACATATAGTGTGAAACTGCTTACTCTGTGAAAAGCAGTGCACTGTGTGCAAGCAGTGCGTGCATTGCACTGTGTGCATGCAGTGCCCTGTGTGCAAGGACTGCATGCAGTGCACTGTGTGCACGAAGTGCACTATGTTCAAGCAGTGCATGCAGTGTACTGTGCATGTGCAGCGTACTGGGTGCATGCAGTGCTCTGTGTGCAAGCGATTCATGCAGCGCAGTCTGTGCGCTGGCAGTGCATTGTTTGCAAGCAGTTCATTCAGTGTACTGCGTGCAGGCAGTTCACAGTACGCAGGCAGTTCACTGTGTGCATGCAGTGCCCTGTGTGCATGCAGTGCACTGTATGCAAGCAGTGCATGCGGTGTTCTGTGAGCAGGCACTGCACTGGGTGAAAGCAGTGCATGCTGCTGACTGTGTGCAGGGAGTGCACTGTATGCAAGTAGTGCATGCAGTGTACTGTGTGCAGGCAGAGCACTCTGTGCAGGAAGTGCCCTGTGTGCAAGCTGTGCACTGCGTGCATGCAGTGTACTGTGTGAAAATCGGAGAAGTGTGCATTCAGTGTTCTGAGTGCATGCAGTGCCCTGTGTGCAAGGACTGCATGCTGTGCATTGTGTGCATGCAGTGCACTGTGTTCAAACAGTGCATGCATAGTACTGTGCGCATTCAGTGCACTGTGTGCAAGCAATACATGCAGCGCAGTTTTTGCATGCAGCGTACTGTGCGCATGCCGTGAACTGTGTGAAAGCAGTGCGTGCAGTGCACTGTGTGCAGGCATTGGCCTCTGTGCTAGCAGTGCGTGCAGTGTCCTGTGTGCATGCAGTGCCTTGTGTGCATGCAGTGCACTGTGTGCAAGCAGTGCATGCAGTGTTCTGTGAGCAGGCACTGCACTGGGTGCAAGCAGTGCAAGCTATTACTGTGTGCATGCCGTGCAAGACCGGATCATAACCCTTACTGAAACCACAACCGTAACCCAACACAAACGTTAACCCCAATACTAACCCTTACCATTACCCTAAATCTAACGATGCAGACAGTGCATGCAGTTAGTGAATGCACAGCCCTGTGTGCAGGCAATGCACTTTGTGCAAGCAGTGCATGCAGTGTACTTTGTGTAAGCAGTGCACTGTTTGCAAGAAGCGCATGCAGAGAACTGCGTGCATGCAGGGCCCTGTGTGCAGGCAGTGCAGTCCTGTGTGCAAGGCAGTGTACTTTGTGCAAGCAGTGTTTCCAGTGTACTGTGTGCCTGCAATGCACTGTCTGGAAGCAGTGCATGCAGTGAACTCTTTGAATGCAGTTTGCTATGTGCAAGCAGTGCATGCAGTGCACTGTATGTAGGCAATGCACTTTGTGCAACCAGTGTTCTGTGTGCATGCAATGCTCTGTCTGCAAGCAGTGCATTCAGTGATCTGTGTCCATGCAGTGTTTTGTGTGCAAACAGTGCATGCAGTGTATTGTCTGCAGGCACTGCATTGTGTGCAAGCAGGTCATGCAGTAAGTTGTGTGCATGGATTGTACTGTGTTCATGCTGTATAGTGTTTGCAAGCTGTGCATGCAGTATACTGCGCGCATGCAGTGCCCTGTGTTTTAAGCAAGGCATGCAGTGTTATGTGCGCAAGTACTGCACTGTGTGCATGCAGGGCACTGTGTGCAACCAGTTCATGAAGTGCGCTGTGTCCAGGAAGTGCACTGTGTGGAGGCAGTGCATGCAGCCTACTGTGTGCATGCAGTGCACTGTGTGCAAGCAGTGCGTGCAGTGTACTGTGTTCATGCAGTGCAATGTGCGCAGGCAGTGCACTGTGTGCAAGAAGTACACTGTCTGCAAGCAGTGCACTGTCTGCAATCAGTGGGTGCAGTGAACTGTGTGCATGCAATGCAATGTGTGCAAGCAGTGCATGCAGTGAACTGTGAGCAGGGAGTACACTGTGTGCAAGCAGTGCATGCAGTGTACTGTGCGCAGGCAGTGCACTGTGTGGAAGCAGCGCATGCAGTGCACTGTGCGCAGGCAGTGCACGGTCTACAAGCAGTGGGTGCAGTGTACTGTGTGCAGGCAGTGCACTGTGCGCAGGCAGTGCACTGTGTGCAAGCAATGCATGCAGTGCCCTGTGTACATGGTGTGCACTGTGTGCATGCAGTGCACTGTCTGGAAGCAGTGCATTCAGTGAACTGTGTTCAGGGAGGGCACTTTATGCAAGCAGTGCATGCAGTGTCCTGTGTGCCGGCAGTGCACTGTGTGCAAATTGTGCACTTCGTGCATGCAGTGAACTGTGTGAAAATCAGTCGACTGTGTGCATGGACTGCACGCTGTCCACTGTGTGAAGTCTGTACACTTTGTGTAAGCAGAGTATGCAGGGAACTGCGTGCATTCAGCGCACTGTGTGCATGTAGTGCACTGCGTGCATGCAGAGAATGCAGTGTACTGTGAACAGGCAGTGCACTGTGTGCAAGCATTGCATGCAGTGTACTGTGTGCACGCGCTGTTCTCTTTGCTTTCTGTACACTTTGTGCAAGCAGTGCATGCAATGTGCTGTGTGCATGCAGTGTGCTGTGTGCATGCAGTGCACTGTGTGCAAGCAGAGTACTGTGGGCATTCACTTCAATGTCAGCAAGCAGTGCATGCTGCTTACTTTCTGCATGCAGTGCATTGTGTGCAAGCAGTGCATGCAATTTACTGTATGCATGCATTCCACTGTGTGCATGCAGTGCATGCTGTGTGCTGTGTGCAAGCAGTTTACCGAGTGCAGTCAGTGCACTGTGTGCAAGCAGTGCATACAGTGAACTGTATGGCTTCAGTGCACTGTGTGCAACCAGTGCATGCAGTGTACTCCTTGTAGGAAGTGCACTGTGTGCATGCTGTGCACTGTGTACAGGCAGTACAAGCAGTGCATGCAGGGTGCTGTGTGCAAGTAGTGCACCGTGGGCAGTCAGTGTACAGTGTGCAAAGACTGCAGGCAATGCCCTTTATGGAGGCAGTGCACTGTGTAAAACCAGTGCATGCAGTGAACTTTTTGTAGGCAGTGCACTGTGTGAAAATAGTTCACTTTGTGCATGCAGTGAACTGTGTGAAAATCAGTCGACTGTGTGCAAGGACTGCACGCTGTACACAGTGTGAAGACAATACACTTTGTGCAAGCAGAGTATGCAGAGAACTGCGTGCATTCAGCGCACTGTGTGCATGTAGTGCAATGCGTGCATGCAGAGAATGCAGTGTAATTTGAACTGGCAGTGTAATTTGAACTGGCAGTGCACTGTGTGCAGGCAGTGCACTGTGTGCATGCTTTTCATGCAGTGTACTGTGTGCACGCACTGTTCTGTTTGCTTACAGTACACTTTGTGCAAGCAGTGCGTGCAGTGTGCTGTGTGCATGCAGTGTGCTGTGTACATGCAGTGCACTGTGTGCAAGCAGAGTACTGTGGGCGTGCACTTCAATGTCAGCAAGCAGTGCATGCGGCTTACTTTCTGCATGCAGTGCATTGTGTGCAAGCAGTGCATGCGATGTACTGTATGCATGCATTGCATTGTGTGCAAGCAGTGCATGCCTTGTGCTGTGTGCAAGCATTGTACCGAGTGCAGTCAGGGCACAAGCCGTGCATACAGTGAACTGCATGGCTTCAGTGCACTGTGTAAAACTGCTTGCACACAGTGCACGGCCTGCACACAGCTCACTGCCTGCACAAAGTGCACTGCATAAACTGCTTGCATACAGTGCACTGCCTGCACAGAGTACCTTGCATGCACTGCTTACATACTGTGCACTCCCAGTACACAGTGCACTGCATGCACTGCTTGTTCACAGTGCACTGCATGCACACAGTAAGCAACATGCACTGCTTGCACCCAGTACGCTGCATGCAGACAGTACACTGCATGCACTGTTTGCACATAGGGCACTACATGCCCCACAGTTCATTGCAAGCAGTCCTTGCACACAGGGCACTGCATGCACACATTACACTGCATGCAATGCTTGCACAGAGTGCACTGCCTGAACACAGTACACTGCATGCACTGCTTGCACACAGTGCACTGCATGCCCGCAGTACACTGTATGCTCTGCTAGGAAACACTGTACGTCATGAACACAGTGTACTGCATGCACATAGTACACTGCATGCAAAGCTGGCACACAATACCCTGCATGGACTGCATGCACTCCTTGCACACAGAGGACTGCGTGCACACAGTGCACTGCACGAACATATTACTCTGCATGCACTGCTTGCACACAGTGCAGTGACCGCACACATAAGACTGCATACATGGCTAGAACACATGCACTCCATGCACACAGTATACTGCATGCACTGCTTGCAAACAATATACGGCATGAACACTGCACACTCTATGCACACAATTCTCTGCATGCACGGCTTCGAGACTGTGCACTGCATGCACACAGTACACTGCATGCACACAGGGCACAGCATGCACACAGGGCACTGCATGCATTGCATGCACAGAGTGTACTGACTGCGCACAGTGCACTGTTTGCAAACACTATACGGCATGACCACCGCACGCTCTATGCTCGCAGTTCTCTGCATGCACGGCTTCCAGACAGTGCACAGCATGCACACAGGGCAGAGCATGCACTCAGAACACTGCAAGCACTGCTCGCGCACAGTGCACTGATCTTCACACAGTTCACTGCATGCACTGCATGAACACAGTACACTGCATGCACACAGTACACTGCATGCTCTCCTGCCTCACAATACACTGCATGGACACAGATCACTGAAAACACTGCTTGCAGATAGTTCATTGCATGCACGCAGTACACTGCATGCACTGCTTTCACACGGTGCACTGCTTGAACAAAGGGCAATGCAAGCACAAAGAACACTGCTTACACACAGTGCACTGCCTGCACACAGTTCACTCCTTGCACTGCTTGTACACAATGCACTGTCTGCACGCAGAACACTCCATGCACTACTTGCACACAGTACACAGCTTGCACACACTATACTGCAAAGCACTGCTTGCACACAGTGCACTGCCTACAAACAGTACACTGCATGCACTGGTTTTACATCGTGGACTGCCTCCATGCAGGGCACTGTCTGCCCTGCTTGCACACTGTGCACTGACTGCACACGGTGCACTGCTTCTAAACAGCACACTGCATGCACTGCTTGTACTGCCTATACACAGTGCACTGCATCCACACAGTGCACTGACTGCACTCGGTGCACTGCTTGCACACAGCACACAGCATGCACTGCTTGCACACAGTGCAATGCATGCATACAGTACATTGGATGCACTGCTTGCACACAATGCACTGCATGCACAAAGTAAACCGCATGCTCTGCTTGCTGACAATGAAGTGCATGCCCACAGTCCTCTGCTTGCACACAGTGCACTGCATGCACACAGCACACTGCATGCACACAGCACACTGCATGCATTGCTTGCACAAAGTGCACTGCAAACAAACAGAACAGTGCGTGCACACAGTACACTGCATGCAAGGCTTGCACACAGTGCACTGCCCGCACACAGTGCACTGCCTGTTCACAGTACACTGCAATCTCTGCATGTACACAGTGCACTACATGCACACTGTGCGCTGCATGCACGCAGTTCCCTGCACACACTGCTTGCACAAAGTGTACTGCCTGCACACAGTGTAGAGCATGCAGTCCATGCACACAGTCCACTGATTTTCACACAGTTCACTGCATGCTCAAAATGCACTACTTGCACACAGTGCACTCCCGGCACAAAGGACACTGCACGCACTGCTTGCATGTAGTGCCCTGCCTGAACACAGTTCACTGCATGCACGGCTTCCAGACAGTGCACTGCATGCACACAGTGCACTGCATGCACACAGGACACACCATGCACACAGAGCACTGCAAGCATTGCTTGCCCAGAGTGCACTGCCTGCGCACAGTGCACTGCCTGCACACAGTACACTGCAACAACTGCTTGCACTTAGTGCACTGCAAGCACACAGTGCACTGCACGCACTGCTTGCACACACTGCACTGCAGGCTCCCAGTACGCTGGATGCCCACAGTACAATGCATGCACTGCTTGCACATAGTGCACTACATGCAGACAGTACCCTGCATGCAGTCCTTGGACTCATGGTACTGTATGCACTCAGTGCACTGCACGCACTGCTTTCACAAAGTGTAGTGTAAGCAAACAGTACAGTGCGTGCACACAGTACACTTAATGCACTGCTTGCGCACAGTGCACTGCTAGCAAACAATGCACTGCACGCACGCACTGCTTCCATGCAGTTTCCTGCCTGCACACAGTGCACTGCATGCACACAGTGCGCTGCATGCAATGCTTGCACACAATGCATTTCCTCCACGCAGTGCACTCCATACACTACTTGCACACAGTGCACTGACTGCACGCAGTAAACTGCAAAGCACTGCTTGCACACAGTGCCCTGCCTACACACAGTACACTGAATGCAATGCTTGCACTCCATGCACTGCCTGCATGCAGTACACTGCATGCACTGATTGCACACAATGCACTGAATGCGCACAGTAACCTGCTTGATCATAGTACAATGCATGAACCGCTTGCACACTGTGCACTGCATGCACACAGTACATTGAAAGCACTGCTTGCACAGAGCGCACTGCATGCACAGGGTAAGCTTCATGCACTGGTAGCACACAGAGTACTGTATGCAAACAGTACATTGCGTGCACAGTGTACACTGCATGCATTGTTTGCACATAGTGCACTGATTGCACACAGTGGAATAGCATGAACACAGTACACTGCACCCACTGCTTGCACACAGTGCACTGACTGCGCACAGCACACTGCATGCACTGCTTTTTCACAGTGCACGGCCTGCTCAGTGTTCATTGCATGCACTGCTTGCACACAGTGCATTGCATGCACTGTG
>Ga0210059_1016739_pt1 | contig 10548 bp, 7 predicted proteins | sample Ectturendosymbi2_FD_188042 | JGI IMG/M metagenome (GOLD analysis project Ga0210059, IMG submission 188042) | Ecteinascidia turbinata endosymbiont from Florida, USA - Sample 2 (SPAdes) (version 2) | ecosystem: Host-associated > Tunicates > Ascidians > Unclassified | place: Key West, Florida... | reverse complement strand
AGGCACTAACGTTTTGCAGAATTTCTATGTTTCAGAACCTCGTGTCTATTTATTTATTTTTTTATTTATTTATTCATTCAAGCGATTTGTTTTCCGGTCATGGAAGAAACAAACAGCCATCACGTACCAATCATTGTGCTGCCTCAAGACATAGCGATTTTTAAGCAAATAGGGTCGGTACACTCTGTACTTCGCGTGTTTTTCTCTCAGTTCTTAGTTCCGCTGCAGTGGCGTAGCCAGCCCAAAATTTTGGGCCGGGCACATTATTTGATTTTAGGCGAATGACTGCCTTTCATTTGGAATACTGCCTCTCAAAGCACAAAATGACTATTTGGGAGGACGTGGCCCCCTGAGCCCCCCTGGCTACGCCAATGTCCCGCTGCAAAACCCATAATCGCGTGTAATCAGCTGACAACTTCGCATCTTCGCCGCATGACCAAAAGCGTGTTTGAAGATCGAAACACGCTTCCCTTCAGTTTATCGCTGTACTGCCTGCAAGAATTAATCTACATCAAGAATTGATGTTGACGGTCGCCTGTTACTGGCCGTCAGGTCACTGCATCCATGCTCAGACGACGTTTGTGTCCGTGTTTACGGCGTTAAGTCAAAACCGTTCACCATGGGCGTTCGACGCTTGACAAGGATGTGTGCTGTCGCCGCTTTTGATATTCTATATGAATTGAAAATTGGACGGGTAGTCACAGCCAAGTCGACGAGGGTGTCGCTGTTGGAAGCTGCAGGATCAACCGTTTGCTTTTTGTGGACGATGTGATGCTGCTTGCATTCTCTGACTATGGCCTTCAACATGCAGTTGATCGATTTGCAGCTGCGTGCGAACAAGCAGGAATGAAATTAGCATTAAAACGACTGAAGTATTATTTCTCTCCACAAATCCAAGTCGGTGTGTGCTGCCACTGAGCGGGCGGCAATAGCTCAGTGGTGTCCGGCTCTCAACTGGAAGGTTGGGTGTTCGATCATTAGCCACTGAGTGAATTACCGTAACGCTCCTTGGGCAAGAGCGTTCACCTCAACCGCCCCAGCAAGAAGCACAATTCAGGCTTCAGCTTGCCACCAACTGCTGTCACCAAAAAAAACTAGAATGTCCCAAGAAAGGTTGGCAAGACGAGTCTTGTTGGCTACACCCACGGGAAAGCGACGCAAAGGTCGACCCAGGACCAGGGAGTGTGACTACATCTTCGACCTGGGTTGGTCCGCATTGGTGTAGAGCCAGCAGAACTGCCAGAAGGTTCCGAAAACCTTTAAGTATTTCAAGACCTAGGACTGCGACCCTTGCGAAAGGAAAAGCGTGTGTCAAAAGTGCAATGATCAAAAGTCGAGGGAAAACTCTGGCGTAACGATTCTGGATTAGCAATGGACAAACGTGTGTAATAGGCTAGACAACAGTGCAGTGGTCTTCTAGCAGCAAACTTGCAGTCAAAATTTTCTGCTTGACGTTGCATCCGCAAGGGACTCAGTTGCTGACGCTCTTATGTGTCACTTCAAAAAAAATGCTCCCGCTTTCCTTGAAAGCATTGTTTGAATTTTTACATATTCAGCAAACGTTTGCTGCAAAAGCTGTTGTACAGTTGGAACTTTTAAAGCGCGTTGAGTCTCCTGAAGCTTCCTCCACATATATTGCAGCGGACGGTGCATGTGAATGAAAATGTTATATCTGATTTTTATGTCTGAATTCTGCTGAAAACAACGTCACGATTGTTTAACCAAGCAAAGAATCGTAAAGCGTTTTGGGCAAACGACCTGACTCATTCCTGACGCATTTGTTTTTTTTTTGTAGTGAGGCCGACAAACGGGCCCAGGAAGCCCAGCAGATGCCAAAGTTCGATTCTTCGTCGATAAAAGCTGGAACCGAGTCCACTGCTGGCGACGTCCCGATTTGGAAGCAAAATCAAATTCAAAAGAAACGGGTAAATTTAGAGATATTGATAAAAGCCAAATCTCTGTTTTTTAACAAATTGCAAAAGTTGCCGGTGGTGCTTCTGCGAAAGAGCAATTTAACGTCAGGCAATTCAATTCTTGCGTTAAGAAACCCGTTTTGTAAGAAGTCCAGGGTTGACCCCATCGTAGTGAACTTGCCTATATGTAGCTTGATCGTCTAATGTAACTTTTCCTGCGATTTTCAACCCATCACAAAGCTGCGCTTTTTACTATATTTAATTTGCAACCCACATCGAGAAGAAATTGTGAGTTCTTGCCGCTGCTTGTGGAAAAAAAACGAGTTCATGGAGCTTGCTAGCAAAATTCGGTTACGTGGCAACTAAAGTAAAATGTCTTCAAATCTCATAATCGGCCGCTTGGTGCTAACATAGTTGTCTTGATTAGACATGTTGTGGTTTGTAGGCCGACTCCTTTGCTTAACGTATCGTTTGAATTACTGCAGTGCATAAAATTCAAGCGCGTTTGCATCTTTCTAGTTGCCCAGGATTGTGGTTTTGTTGCTCACTCCAAACTTTTGTTATGCTTGTAGTTTTAGCGAAGTTTTTGTTGGCGTCTACAGTAATTTTGAAGATTGCAGGTGGTCTTTACCTTGTAAATGTTATTTTCCTAATTTATTTCTCTTTCGAACATGTTCTTTTCCACCAAATAAAAAACACTTTGAGATAGAATAGCCGGTTTTTAGAAACATATACTCTGTGATTTCAGTGAGTGATGATCTGTAGAAATGCATACTTTCACAAACGCATTGTTTAGACTTTAGAGACTCAAGTCCAGTTTACCGAAAGCGCCTTTTGTGGAAGTGTTAGTTTTACAGAGAGTCGCAAGATTTTAGTGGTAGGAAGGAAACTTGCAGCAACGACGTAATTAAAGGTTAACACACCAGCTGCAACTTTCAAGGGATCCGTTTCGAGCGATGCTGCAGCAGAAGCGGGCGTGAGCGGAATTCAGCAGAAAAGACGCAAGTCAAGGAACATTCGAGAAAAAACAAAAGCTAACAATTCACCAGCCCGATACAAACCGTTAAAAAATCCCGGTGTTCCGCAAACTGTCTCGCTCTTGAAGGTTCAACAGTTAAAAACAGAGAAAGGACGTAATTCTGAAGAAGCCACGCCCTCCGATAGTCAGCAAGAGGCGAGGCCTAGCCTTGCGGCCGAAGTATGGAAAGAACTGGCCAGAGACCCAAAAAGACCGGTAAGGCGGGCCGTGAGGTTCAACAGACGGTCGCCTCATCGCAGGAAAGAAAGTGACAAGAAAACGAGCGTCAGAATTAGCCTGTCGGCTGGAAAGCTGGAAAGACCAGAAGTTCAGCCTTTGAGTCGCAGAATACCTCCAAGAGTGCTCGCGTTTAATCAGGTAATACCAGTGCCGCAACTTATCCTGATTGTGAGGTAGGGTAGTGAGACTTAACTTAAATGAACTTTGAAATAAGCTTTTCGCCGAGATCAAAGCGCAGTTGTGGCAGCGGCCAAACGGGCACCTGCCATGATGGCGAGCTGGACGTGGAATGTGGTCAAGAGAGTTTATGTGCAGGGTACGTTTAGGTAACCAACAAAATTAGCTTGCAGTGGAGTTGTTTCTCCACGCAATGTTTTACAAACTAATCGAACTGAGTACCATGAACGCAACGCAGGACAAGATACCAAACATTCGTTTTCGGCGATGTCTCCACCGACTGTAAAACAGCCCTCATAACTACATTTTTGTCTGCAAAACATCTTGCTTTAAGCGCTCTTTGTGCAGCAGCTCAAGTGCCCAAACACGAGGTAAAGTGTGCGCAGTTCCTTGCAGAGTTTATCGAAAGTTTGCCACGATACTGTGATTCACACTCACAGCGACCCTTTTCAGGCCCCACTTGTTTTCTGGCACGTGCATTTTGTTATTCAAGGCAGCACCACACCAGCCAAACCACGGACACAGGCACTTGCTCCATACCGATGCAGTTCGCTTCCAGGTGACACAGCAAAGTTTTTAAAATGCAGCTCGTCTTGCGCTGGACTTGCAAGAATCACAGGTCCATTTCCGGACGTTCTGTGCCGATGTGTGAACATCCGGGTTTCGTTTTTGTATGCGCAGAGACGACAGCGTCGCCTTGTGGAGCACCATCATCCGTCACTCGGTCTGGGCGGCATTGTCGGCCACAGCAATGCCCTCCCGCAGTTGGTTCCCGTTAACGGGACCTCCATGCACGGACCCACCGGCTTCGGGGCCGCGACCAAGCCGGTTTTCACCTCCACTCTCCCGAAAGTCCATCTTCCTCATCATCACCAGACCGGGACGTCGGCGCTGCTGCCTGGAATATTAAAGACGAATATGATGCAGCCGAAAGTCTTTAACAAAGCCAAACTTAAGGTGAGCGCATAAGAAAATTTTGTTCATGCAAAAGACATCTGGCCGCGGTTTGTCATAACGTTTATCTTCAGATTAACAGTGGTGAAAGACGACAAAATGCAAAACTTCACGACACTTTCTTTTCGAAATAAGATTTTGAAATTTTCAAAATCCAGGCGCAAATTCCCGCTTTCTTTTCAAACATACTTTTTGTTGACAAGCTTTTGTTGTGCTTTGCTTCCAGCCCACCGATCCGCCAACGAAAACGATGTACGGTCACTATCAACTGCCAGCAATCAACCGGCACATTTATCACAACTGAAGACCCCCCCGGTGTCGCACACTCGCGGCTGTTAAATCAGCCTCGTCGTTGCGATGGCGTCAGTTGTGGTGTCATAAAGCGAATTCGTTGTTACTTGTGAATAAACCGCGAAAATCGCGTTTCGACAATTTTCTTTCGGATCGCGAGGCGGAGTCGGTCAAAGATCACTGTGCAAGGCTTGTGTTATTTTATTTTTCTGTAAAATGGCTTTTTGCTGATTCTCGCGCGCATGCGCTTTGTGCCCATGACCAAATCGCGCATTGCGCCACCTGAGAATCGATCCTCAATCTTCTGAGGCCTCTTTATATTCTTGCCTCAAACTTTTACACACTGTCGTTAGTTGTCTGCGCAGCGGTGTTGGCTACTTACGATATACTGGGCTTGGTGCCAGATTTTCAAAGGTTCCAACCTATCGCTCAATCTGCCATGCGCAGCTAAATCTCAGTCTTCATTCTTGTTTGGTTTCCAACTTGTTCGGACGCAGACGCTTTGTCTTCGTCAATGCAGCTTACTAGGCGAAAAAGTAGTTACTAACGCATGTCTATGTCTATTGAGAAACGCATTGTTCTTGTAGTGTTTTTTAAGTGTTTTCTGTTATCTTCTAAGCTAAGTTTTTTTCAGCTAAAATATCAGTTCGTAAAGTATTGCGCTGAAATTGTTACTTTGTTGTAGCTGAATAAGAATTGTGCTATTTGGATCTTTTCTAACAAAGCACTCTATATTATCAGAAAATTAAACTTTTCTGCACTACAGTCACTACCCGAGACCTCCCATTGTTGTTCAGTGTTAATATGATTATTAAAAGTGAGAAAAAACATCCGCTTTTCTACTCAAGATCCGGGACACTCGTACTCATGTTTTTTTCAACGCCTAAGTCGAAAGTTTTTCGTCACTGGCCTGTGGTCGTTCGCTTCCCCCACTTCGTGGAGACGTTCCCGAAATTTACATCGAAAAATCTTGCTTTGCCCCAATGGCGTCTTGGCGTATGCTTCTGCTCCGGCTGTTTTGCTAATTCGTGTTAAACAGTGTTATTTGGAGCGCCTCTTCGCGTCTTCAAATCAGCACTTTGTTGCAGAAAAAGTTGTGCAAGCTTTGTGCAACAATCGTTGCGTGTTAAAGCGCACCCAAGTTTCGCATTTAAAGTCGCGCCAGACTGGGGTTCGGAGGTGAAACCCACTCATCCCGCATTTCGTACGAGCACCTTTTACGATCTGGATCTTTCTGTATGGAATTTTCAGATTAAACTATTTTCGCCTGTGACAATAACGAACGGCTGTGATTTTTAAAAATGCCTTTACTCCATCAGTATCACAGCCCACGCAGCACCATTCACCCATCAGCTTATCCCTATCCCGAAATTGCCCTGGGAAAAACTTTCTATACGTTTGAAAACTAAATGGCGGTGATTGGCTGCCCGCAGTTCTCGTCGATACTGCTCTTGAAGTGCATCTCCTGATGCTTGTGCAGACGTACACGACGGGGTTCTTCACGGAGCTGCTGCGTTTTCGCTTCGAAAGGATGCGATTAGATTTTCTTGGTCGCAAACAACTTGCGACATAAACGACAGTGCTTTTAATAAATTATCCGGTTTGTTTCCCACTTATCGCAGCTTGGTTGCTACTGGCATGCTAGATGCATTCCGTTACTATTTCGGACGTGAGTGTTAAGTGTTTTCCATGTATACGTTGTACGTTTGTGGATGTGTATGCGGTACTTTTTGCCGAGTTGCTGTCTACGGGCTTCGTGTTCCTGTGCGACTTACAAATTGTTCCGCAAGTCCGAGTTCGGCGACAATGGCCCCGCTAGAATTTAACCTTGGGCAAAACGCCGGAGTAAGTTTCCTTCGACGCGTGCGTTTGCGTAGATAGGATAATAAAACGAACAACCCATCGATCGCCAAAGAATTCGCGAAAAAGTTAACTATTCCACCTTCTGGAAACATCGATTATGACGAGTACCGAAATCTTGAATGAGAAAACTTTCTGGATTCGCTTTCGGCTTGTGATAATATTTTACACTTGAAACGTCTTCAGTCGTTCAAGCAAGTTAGTAACAACCCGAATAACACTACGTAGCCCATCCCTGCGGCGAGGCAGCTGTATATTCTTGTGCGTTTGTCTTTTGCATTGTCGCTTGAACTGCACCTGTCAACAAGTTCCGGTCGCTTCGACAATCTGTTAGTGACTCAATGCGCGTAGTGCGTTTTCTCGCAATGTTTTTGACGCGTGCAAAGCGAATTTATCATTTGTTTTGTTTCGAATAACAAGCAAAAGCAAATGCTGCGATACCGTTTCGGGGACGGACAGTCTTGTGTTGAGATCTGAGGCAAGGCTGTGTGAAGCTTGTCACGACGGTGGTGAGCCACGCAAAGGAAGCCTGCTTGTCGGTAGGTCGGGCTTCCACGATGCCGTTTTCTAAAGGGTTGAAGAGTTGCGTGGAAATAAAAATAACATACTTTTGGAACAACGATTTCAGGAATGAGGCGGCATGATTGTAAAACGCTGAAAAACCGGAATCATATTTACTAAATATTTTTCTTCAAAGGTCATACAGGTGAATATTTTCAGAAAACACTTTCGATCTGTGACATGATGCTCGGATCCATAGCCAATAATGAAGTGTTTTTGTCCGATTTTCTCCACTAATAAGGACCTTCAGCCGTACAGTACGCTAATCTGCACTATAGTTAACTATTTGGTAGGCCTATAAATCAGTATCCCTGAAAGCATCCAGAATTGGCTATGATGTAATATTGTGTTTCTTTGACGAAAGAATGTAATCTGGACAAGTGAATATTCTGTTAGTTCCAACTTCACAGCAATTTGTCGTTGTGGTTGTGGCCTTTACTTTTACAAATAACTGTATGGGACATAGGCAGGGGTGCCATACCGTCCTTATTTCTAAGATTTGTCCTTGTTTTGAAGGTCTGTGTCTTAGAAAATTTTGCTGTCCTTGATTCTAAGAAATGTCCTTATTTTGACTTGCATCCTTAGTTTTTTTCTAGCCAGTAGTGTGTTTGTGAAGAGGGTGTTTGCTCTTGTTTTGAAATGATGGACCAGAGGGTGAAATAACCTTAGCAAAAGAGCAGTCAAGTCCATCCTACAAGTGAAACTAAACTTAGACAATAGCTGCAGTGAGACGCACCAGGTAGTCTCTAAGTCGGGAGTCTCACACTCAAATTGCTCCGAGGGCCAAATGAGGACTTATGAAGTAACCCGAGGGCCGCATTATAACGCTGAACCAATAATTGCGATACCTGAACCTCACTACAAACATCTTATTTCCTGCGAAAGGTATCGTGAGTTAAGGCAAATCATTTCCAGCCGTAACCACGCTCGTTTAGAACAGGGGTTTCCAACCTGGGGTACATGTACTCCAGGGGTACATTTGCCTATCCGAAGGGGTATATCTAAGGTTAGAAAAAGGGAAGGTTTTGCTTTTTTTGGTTATTCTTTCATGACGTCATCGCCCGGACAATGGGCCAAAATTGTGGCTTAAAGTTTGGTTGTATTCTAGGCTGGAATATGAATCTTTAGAGACCTTGATGGACTTCCTAGCGTTTCTGGGGCCAAGGTTATGGCCAGAAAACCCCAAATTATTGAGGATATGGCTGAGCAATTTCCAGGGATTTCGCTAATTAACTTATGCTCATTTGGCCATGACTTTTGAACCAGAAATGCTAGAAAGTCGATCAAGGGCTCTAAAGATTCATATTACAGCCTAGAACCCAAAAAACTTTGAGCTACAAAATCGGCTCGATTGTTCGACTCCCAGGGGCTGATGACGTCAACCAAATGTAAACAAATATACATAAACATCCTCTCATTATGTAAAAATCAACAAAAAACCCGACATCTCAAGCTAAAAAAATTTTTTGCAGTCTAATCTACAAGTCTTCACGAGTCTTTAGAGGGTTTGAACAGCTCTTTAGCTCATTCTGACAGCGAGGTATAACCATCTATGACTCGGGGTGTTTTTCTCCTTACCCTAGCTCGGGCTGCTTTTCTCCTTACCCTACCATGTGTGGTAGTGTGGAGTCATCGTAAAAATGACACAGCTCCGGCTCCGAAGCTGTTGGTTTTCGTGAGTGTGGCTCTGGCTTCGGAGCTCTGTTTTTTTCATGGCTCCAGCTCCGGCGTCTGGTCGTTCTCACATATTAATATTTTATTGACTAGGTGTGCTTCAAGTTGAATAGAAAATGACTTAAATCAAGTGCACAAAACTAAGAGAATGCACCAAACCTTTTTGAGTAATTTAATCTGGTAGTTTTTCACAAGCAGCTCTGTTACCATGAGGAAATCAGTAAAAAAACTACTATCACAGGTTCAGACGATTCATAGAACAGTCACCAGCAGAAATGTTACTCAAGATAACGGTAATATAAACAATTTCTGGAAAGGTAATCGCTGGTTTGCCCTCAATGCCTGAGGACCTTTTGTTATTTCTTACGACCAGAATCAAGAAAATGGCTGTTTGGAAAACTACTTTTGTGTCAGAGCATTTAAAAGCAGACCAGTCCCTATTGAACAAGTGTTTGCATTCGTTGCATCCTTTGCCTGTTGCAGTCGTGACGATTCCAGCTAACAGTCTTGCCCGGGCAAACCATGCAAAGAGCACAAAACACATGGTCGGCTCTCATGTTCTTTTTCAAACACGCACACATTTGCATCACCACAAATGCGAAGATGTGTTTAAAAGCGCTTTGTTCAAAGAAATAGTATGAGAAGAAATTCACATTGGACCTTTCAAAAATAGCTGAAAACTTCTGATTTCTTCTCTTTTGCACTCAAAATAGGCAGTGATGAATCGCAAGTAAAGCACAATTTAACACGCAAAGCTTAAGGAGAAAATAAGAGTGATAGTTACCGTGCTGAAAACAATTTTTTTCCACAGATGAAAACTTCAAGAAAAGTCCACATTGATTTTTATACCGTCCTGATAATGCACTGCTATGCAAAGCAATGCTAGTTTGCTACCAATTATTTATAACTTTCATGTTACGCTACTGCTTGTAAACGTAATGTTTTCCAGTGAACTTCGCCAATAACCTGGGAAATCTTGCTAGTAGCCCAATGGTTTCTAATAAAAATTCCTACTTTACAATGGCGTGTCGTGCATTTCACGCTTAAATCTTACAGTGGTATCACATCTTAATCATACTCCCTGCTAACAGCATGACTACACAGCTACAAAAGCTTTGGATATTTTATTATATAGCCTACCTACTCATTACAGCTCAGTTATTTAAAGATCGTTGTACTACTACAAACCCGGTTTGATCATTCTGACTAGAAAGTAAGATGCTGCAGTAGTTACGTTTTTTTTTACTTCTACAACAGTGGTTCACAACCATTTCGCTGAAGGGTGCCAAATCTAGACCTACAATTTTCTTAGAGGGCCGCACTAAAATTTTTTTTCCACAAGTCAATTGATACGTTTTGTTTTTTTGCACTAACGAAGTCTGTTACGCAAAATATTGGAGGTGTTACTGAAAGACACTGCCTAATGAAAGGAATCCTTTCCCAGCAAAGAATCAGACACCAAGCTCTTACAGAGTATATATTTTGCCGACGAAGTATTATTCAAATAGAATCTGTTACAGAAAGATTGCTAAAAGCCGTACAAAGGATGTTTGGGAGCTGCATGCGGCTCTTAAAACAGTGTTTGAGAACCATTGTTCAACCAATAAAACCAAATAAACATCAAAGGCTTGCAGATCCATTGTTGCAGTCTGGTTTCGTAACTCGTAACAATCGCGTTTGGTATGCTGTAAAGAGCACACGTAACTCTTATTTGGTAAAACCGTTAATATCTAGGAAGGAACACCGATATAACGGAAATGTTTAGGGGTTATGCTAAACAATGCCGCATTTAGCTACATCCGAATTTCCTACGTGAGTTCGATCATAGACATAGCAAGGACGGTATTCACAAAAGCCAAG
>Ga0210059_1016738_pt1 | contig 10548 bp, 4 predicted proteins | sample Ectturendosymbi2_FD_188042 | JGI IMG/M metagenome (GOLD analysis project Ga0210059, IMG submission 188042) | Ecteinascidia turbinata endosymbiont from Florida, USA - Sample 2 (SPAdes) (version 2) | ecosystem: Host-associated > Tunicates > Ascidians > Unclassified | place: Key West, Florida... | reverse complement strand
GTCCTTATTCAATCAGTCCTTATTCAAATATCCTTATTCAAATATCTATTTGAATAAGGACTGAAGATGTGTAACACACGAAACTAGTTTCCTTACGCAATAAATTGCGATAGATTCGCTTGGTGTGGGTCACTGATGTGGCTTTACAAACACTGCTTCACATCTACAAGTGTCACAGATTCCGAAAATCAAATCAGAAAAGGTCACCGGAACTTGGAATGCCAGCAGAATGACAACTTTCCAAGGTCAGTCGGCGAAACGTCAATCAAGCAAGAAAAACTTTGAAAACGGTCAAACTCAACGAAACACTATATTCATTTTCTGACTTTCCGGAATCATCAGCAACAAATTTTTATGTTATTTCACACCTACAAGTGTCGCAGATTCCGAAAACCAAATCACAAAAGGGCACCGGAACTTGGAATCCCAACAGAATGACAACATTCCAAGGGCGATCGGCAAAACGTCAATCAAACTAGAAAAACTGAAAAAACGATAAAATGAACGAAATGCTATAGGCATAATCATTTTCATAACTTTCCGGAATCATCGGCAAAACATTTTTTATGCTTCGCTACCCCCATAGTGATTCAGTGTCCGGTTAATTGTATCCCCCTTTCCCCTTGTTATGTCCCTTTTTTCCTGGACCCCAAATTCCTATTTGAAAAACTGTGTAAAATGTTGTTAATCTAAAAATGTGCCATGTACCACGAGATTAAAAAGTCTAGATATCAGAAAGTTTATGAGCATGAGTATTTCGGCCAGAAGAGAACACGGTGCTCATGCTTTTTAAGCAAAATTCTTTCAAGCTTATGGCAAAGTTTATCAATTTGCACTAAACAAAGAAAACGTTCATTGCGGTGCACTGCTTTGACCGGCATTAGGTTTGTTCCTTCGGCAACAGTGTTTTCATAACTGAACGATGGGCGTGATTCTGATATCCTGCAAATTACTGTAACATTTGAACCAGGAGCGGATCCAGGGAGGCTGATTGAGGCGATCACTCCCCTGAAACCTACGAAAGTAAGTTTATTCACCATGATTTTGTAAAAGTCGGAAAACAGCATTCCCGATATAAGGCCATTTTGTAGTCCATTGTTTTGTCACAGCAGTGTTGTGAAATATATTTCATCTCTCTTACACTAGTGAACCCGTTATGAGGCTTGTCTAGCAAATATTATTTAAATCGCCCCCTTAACCTTACTGACTGGATCCGCCCCTGAGTTGCACTTCATTGCAACATCTGCAAATATTAGTGGTTAAATACTGTAAATAACAATGAATCGACCCATCGTTAAAGAAATTAAATAAATGACCCAATTCCTGTCGTTAAGCTTGTTCAAAAATTTTTAGTTGAAAACTACGAGCGTATTTTGAGTATTTGCGGAAGTGCATTGGATAATTTTATATTTAATTCGCAAAATTTGCACATGCTGTGTTGTGAATTAAGTGTTCATTTTGCAGAATGTGTAGCCCCCTGCACAAATATAAAGCCCTCCGGTTGAAGACTTTCTTGCGACAGTTCTGCCGAAATTGTGTCAACAAGTGGAACTGAACAAAGAAAAAATAAAAGATTATGTAATTTTGTGGTTAAGGCCATTCGCCCTCGGGATGTGCCATAAAGTCGAAATATTTTGTTTTAGAAATCACTGTTTGGGGAGCCCCTGTAAACATTTTGGGGGTCCAGTCCAGAGTTGGGCTACTATGTCACTGAAGAAGAAATATGCTTTCAATGGCCTGCACAAATGAAAGCGAAGCTATTTTGTTCTGATTTGCGTGAATTATCGAGAAAAGCTGTTTTGATAGCCTTTAATAACGCTCATTGTGTATAAGTGATTTCAGTGTAGATGGTGTGTATGATATTAATAGTGCTATGGTGCACGGTGTGAAATCTCTGATGTTTTGCACAGCTGGGATGTTGTGGATTTCATGGATTGTCAACTGTGTTGTGTAAATTTACGTATCTCCAATGCATGTGGTAATAAGATGTGTTGCCGAGGAAAAGACAAGATGCATTTCTTTTTTGTGGTCAGTAAACGTGTTCCTGCCACGGGGGTACGCATACTGTAACGCAGGGGTTCTCTACCTTTTTTCTCCCGTTTACCCCTTGCCAGCTTCTCAACATAAAATTTACCCCCATTTTTTGTTTACTCACTAGCGCTGTAGGAAAAAACAAAGTATTGGAACTTTAGCATCACTAAATTTACCTCCAGGATAAGTAAAATTTACCGCCGGTTGAGAACCCCTGCTGTAAGGAGTTGTGGTGGGAGGTAAAGTGTGTGACCTTTGTACTGCGATGTTAAGAGAGCAGATGCGGATGTAACTTGAAAGGGTTAAAGCAGTGGTTCTCAAACGGGAGCCAATTGGCTCACCAAGGGAGGAATTTTTAACTCCTTGGAGGAAAAGCTGAGGATGAAAAAAACTTATGTTTTTAATATTAGTTGATTCAACACACAAAAATCTGCACAGCGAGGTTGGTTTAGATAGAAATGTCTACAGTACGCAAGCACAAGCTGCTTCATCATCATTGTTTGAGCCCGTTGTTTCAGTCCACTGCTTGGCTGCAATAGATCTCGGGACAGGTGTTGAGCAGCCAGTCGATTGTCTTGTCATCCAGAACCGTCAGGCCGTGCTCCATGGGGGAGGTCGATGGATTGGACATTGGAAGACAGCATGGTCGACGGTTTGATCTTCTGCGGCACACTCACAAGCCGCAGAAGCTGCCATATAATATTTGTGCAAACAGGAGAGTAAACTGACACAGGTGCGGAGGCGGCTGAGCCATTCTGTTCTTGGCAGGACCATTCCAGGAGGATGGGACAGGGATAAAAGTATGGTGTCTCGTAGTGCTCTCCAACTTTCCGCATTCCGACGGTGATCCGCCCAGTGCGCCGCACTTCTACTATTGTCGTCAGATGAACTGATCAGTTGTGTGACAGGTACAAATGAGGCGCGTAGCCAGAAATTTTGATAGGGGGGCAAACAACATCCAAGTCACAATATTGAAATATTAAGCTTGTTAGGGGGGAGGCTTGCACCTTCGTACCCCCGTCAGTGACATCACTGTTGTAGACCTGTGTTGTACCCCTTCACTATACAAGTATAGAATAACCGGCATACAATCATATAAAATCGTATTCGTAACCTCGCCTGTAACATCTAGTGTATCTTGCATCAGAGTTGTCCAATGAAAACGGGAAACTTTACACCAATGAGAAAGCCAGTTATTTAACGAATAACACTGTGCCCAGTGGTGGGCCTCGGCCCAATGTGGGCTGTTCAGCACTATTTATTGGGCCGCGCAACACTTGTGAGCTGTGTTTGCTGCGCCTGTTACGTGGGCTCAGACATAGGCTACTGCAACAACTATATCAATAGAACGTTCATTGTTTGACGTTAACACGGCATTGATGTTGTCATTATAGGGTTTATTACATTAACATAGCATTACTATGTTACAGATAACTGAATACAACATAAGTTTGAAATTGGGCCTTCAAAAAAAGCACGGGCCTTTAATTACGACTGAAATGGCATGGGCGCCCGCAAGGGGGTCAGAACGTTCATTTGCCCCTCTTTTTGGAAATTGGGATTAAGAACCAAGAATTGAACCAAACGCGCGGAGAGCGGGGGCATTGCTTCCCCTGTTCTTTCAAAAGGGAGGCAAAGGGGACGCAGCTAACTTTTCATCACAGTATCATAGGGAATTTCATGGTCAACAAGATCTAGTTGAAACAAATTTATTGCAGCTATTCACGTACCCACAACACTCAGAATGGTTTTCTACACTCTCTGTCATTATTTTTGAGGTCAACATTGTTGCTGAACAGAAACAAGCATATTGGTGAAGAATGTTTTGTTTTTTATAAGTTTGAATTTCAATTCAAATACTTTTACTAACCCCTGCCCTACCGCTGCTTCGGCTGCTACATGTGTTTTATGTAATTTCACCTATAAACTGAGCATCTCCACAGACGTGATTATCGAAATTCAGATCACAAAATTGCTAGCAAAACTTCTCACAGAGAGTCACTGGCGTTAGATATTTTCTAGGTTAAAATATGTGGCACATTCAAATCATATCAGCTTTTTGATAAAATAATCGATCAATTTTCAGCAGCAAAACAAGAAAACTTTGTCCTTGGAATTAGATAACTGCAAGTAAAGCATCAGATTGCAGTGTTTCTTTTATTTTATGCTGCCACGAACGTCAGGGTGGGAGCCCTATACTGAGTTTGTCCCCAGGCGTGGGAAACCCAAGGTACGCCACTGCTTCAAGTGTCGTTTGTTTTTTTGCGAAGTGCTTTCAAGTATGTTGCTGTGACATGATACTGTAGATAAAATGCTGTTTGGAATCTACGTAGTTGTATTTAATTTCGTTCAAACCAGCAGGAAAAAATTCTTGTAACTTACCTTGTAATGAAATGTCGCTTTTCTCCTACATCGCACGTTCTTTTTCTGTCACTGCGTTTCTTTCACATTACAGTTAAATTGGGGAAACGTTATTTTCGTAAGCGTGGCCGCAGGGGTCTTCACTTTGAGCTTCGTGCCTCGAATTGTGCTAAATAAACTTTAAATAACTAGATCATTCCTATTATTCTCATCTGACGACTTTAGTCTTATGAAAAAATACCGTCTTGGAGAACCGTGAATGACATTGTTTATTACTCTAATAGTATTGTCTGTTTTCATTACTATTTGCATTTTCTTAGATGTTTACAACGTTTACAAGCCCAGCAAAAAATATTTGCACCTGTGAAAAACCAAATTTTTCGCTGAACAAAAAAATGCACAGCAACGTTGAATAAAAATCGCCAGTTTGTCCACTAAGCGATGTCCATCGTGAGCAACATAATCTATGCGATTACAGACATCCACTCTTCTCTTCAAGTAACACAATCAATTGTTGCGCTACGTGTTTTGCCCAAATCGAAATGTTTTTGATACAATCTTATAATTCATCGCTCTTGCTGGGCTACCCTCATACTGGCAACGAAGCTGTTATATACGTACCTAAAGACCGTGGAAAACACGCTTCAAAACCGACGAAGTTGAAAATGCAATTTTTTTACGCCTTAGCATTAATGCGCATAGAAAGCCAAGCTTCTTTGTATTCCGAGGGTTACACTGCTTGTAAGCAAAACTGCTAAATGGTTGCGGTTATTTTTTGTACCGAAACATCTCGTTATGTTAATTGTGATGTATCAAACCAACACTGAACATTCAGAAGTAACCTTTACAATGAATCCAATGCCCAGAACAAATTTGCATTCAAATGTTGAAGTTTTCATGCTTCTAACGTTGTGCACCAACTTCCACGTTTTTGCGCACTTTGCTTTGCAATTTTCGCCGATGAAGTCGTACTTTTGATATTTGTCTTGCAAACATTTTCCTGAAATCACTCACCAATATGTTTTTTGCTCCCCTCTTTCTTCGCTTGAAACATTTTGAAACATGTGCGTTACTTGTGTTGTGAAAGGTATACTTCTAGACATCGGACTTAATTTGTGACATTCCCCAGTACTCCAATCGCAAATCAGTAATTTTCTCTACTCACTAAAAAAATCTGTCTCCTGTGTGAAATTATTTTCGTTGAAGAATTTTACACTTTCACTAAATGGGGTACAAGAAGTGCATTATTTTTGTTTTCTGCTGCTCATTCAACGTTCTGGTGTTCAGCAAAAATGAAAAAAGGCTACTTTGCGAAACACCAAAAGCTTTTTCCACTGTAAAACTCCCGTTGTACGTGCAATCGCTATGTTTGTTGCTTCACAATAATCTTTTAGTTTTCAACATCAGTGATAACTGCTGAAAAAGTTCGCATAATCTGTGGACGTTGCCAAATCACAATTCCCGGTCACTCGAGGGTTTTGGATTCCGAGCATGCTACAGCACGTCTGCTCAATCTCCTACCGCTCCGTTTTGAAACCCAAACGTTCTGGGGGAACTACAGTAAAGTGTTCTCGTCGAGATGGCGGATAAATCATTTCGCGTTAAACTTGTTATCGTGAGTTTGCTTGAACATAATTTAAATCAACAAATATCACGTTTTCGTTCTTTTAACTCTACACGCAAAGTTCGCAGTGACGAAAATGTTGGTTCATTTACGTTTAAACCTGACACAGCCCTACCAAACGTCAAGTAATTGGGCTTTTGTATCATTGCAATTTCCCTGAAAGTTTATTTGCCTTCATGTCTTCAGGTAAAAATTACATGACGTCATATATTTGCAAGTGGCCATCGCCTGGGCTAAACAAGCAGAGCTGGTGTTGAAAAATATTTTCTTTGATTAACATTCTTACCTGACACAGCCACACAACGTCAAGTGATTGATTTCTTTTATCATAACGATCTTGCAAAAATTATGATCATCCCCATGTGCTAAGCCGCAAATCACATGATCTCGATTTTTGCTTGTGATTGTTGTCCGAATGTAACACCAAACTTTGGATGCTACAACTTCGCATTAGAAAAAGAACAGTTTTCTGACCGCTTGGCTTTGATTTTCTCCGTTGTTAAATAAATTGTTTGGTTCTTAGTGTTTTTTGCATATTTTCATGCAAACGTTTTTCAGATCTTGCGAAAACGTACGTATAGGCATTGAATTTACTGATAGGAAAACTAAATTTCATAAGGAAAAAAAGAAATGTATGATAGAATATTTTATATAAATAAGATTTCAGTACTGTGGATGCGTAGAGGCACGTGAAATCGATGTCCTATAAAAATAATTAGCTTGACTGATTCGCTTGCTTGTCACCTTTGTGGGGACCCGTAACTTCAACAAGACTACAGATTTGTGCAAGTTTAAATCATCGCAAAATGATATAACCGGCCCGTCGGGAGATTTGTCGAAATCTTTTACAGTAAATCGAGTGGTTTCGATTGTTGATGTTCAGAGGTTTGTTTTTTTATAGCTGATGCTGGCTGCTTAATGCGCATTGCACACCTTTGAAACTAAAGCATTCAACACTTAGGCTGCACTTTCAAAAGCTGGAATGCTAAGCAAAATGTGGTTGGTCAATTCGCTCTCAAATTTCTAAATAACAAATCTTGCACGCAGGCTATAGAAACTACGCTCTGCACAAACCTACTATCGCAAATAAATTGAATCATGCAGAAACAAGGATCTCAGTTTGAAATACAAGTAGTCAGTAATTTGTTCAGGGGTTTCACATGAAACACAGATCAACATAACATTTTATGAAAATCTAAAATAATGCATAATATTTCGTGGGAGGCTTTGATTGCTCGGTTTGTCCTCCACCCTGGTTGCGGGCCTAATTCAATTTACACGCGCATTAAACTTTGTGAAAACAGTTTTGATCTTTCATTGCTTGACCATTCTGTTGACGTCTTGAGTACTGTGCACACAGCGCGAAATTTGCATTGATAAAGGCGAATTATTAAACCTATAGCAATCCACTCACGAAGCTATGGGCTTTTATGCGGTCTATGTTTCATTTATATGTGTGTACACTGTAAAATAACTTTTCCTATATCATAACTGTTCAACGACTATTACGTTTTTTCTTTAACAAGATTTTTCAAAAAGAAATTCAAGGTAAGGTTTTTCAAAATAGATCCTACGTCAGTAGAACAACATTAAAAGGTTTTTTAAAGTGCAGCAAAAGGAGCTGTAGCGAATAGCGGTAGCGATAGCTCGCTATTATTTTTATTCAGTAACGGATGCGGTAGCGCCGCTATTAAATTTAACAAATAGCGGGAGAGGTAGCGACGCTATAATAAAGTAGCGGTTGCCCACCTCTGGATATGATACATGAAACAACAGACTTATTTCGCTGGTCAAAGGCAAGGCTCAACATTTGAACGTGGATAATATGCTATCGTGACGAATTTGGCAAACTCCACTGAACCAAACTTTTTAAAACAGTAATCTGCAGTCCAAAAACTGAATTGAAAGTTGCAAAGCTTTTCAAACCAATATTATCAAATCCCATGCAAATCTGGTTGAGCAGAAATTATAAAATCCAAATCCATCAAAATGTTAGAATGCAGCAGGTTTACATCCAAATCAAAATTCATGTTCATTTGTGGTAATTTTTGGGCATGTTAAAGAAAAGGAATTGTATTTTTTGCAGCAAGTTTGGGCTAGACTTGTGGAAATAACTGAGAGTGAAGTAGAGAAGTAAAATGGAAACTTCCTTCACAAAAAACTTAGATCTAAATAACCTGGAATCAAAGTTGCTGAAACAACATTGGGCACCATTTTTTAGCTCGTTGGGCGCCATTTCGTAGCAAAAATGTTATAGGAAACAATGTAAAATACCATTTGACTCGTGATTGAGTCCAGCTTGCAAACTATTGAATCGAAGTAATTCGACAGTTCTTGTGACTTGACTCTGACTCGCACAAATGATGACTCGACTTGGATTCGTCTCGAAAATAGTTTAGACAACTCTGACCTGAAGGTCTTGTGACTATGACTCGAAAATATGACTCGGACACTTCACTGACGCAAACTAGTGGTCACAATTCATCGACAATGACAGAATATCTTGTACTATCGATTTTTCACTCAGTTATATTCCAACTTTGCCCGGATGTGGGCTGCGCACCTGCAATGCTGGGGCAAAGGGCTGAACTGGAGTTGCTTTAAAGGGTGAAGGCTTGTGAGCTGAATCGGTGGTTGTCAATCAGCGGTGCCACTCCTAGTATTTTTCCACCAGATTTAGTGTTTTTGCATTTCATGTAGTGTTATAGTGGCTTTTCATAGCTATCTAGTGTTACTGTTCTTTGTGAGTGAGCTGAATGTGGTTACTTATTCCCACAAAAAATTTTTGTGTGATTGTGTATGTAACTCAACAGTGACTAAAGTAATTACTAATTGAGTTGAGACTTTTGATTCTGTGCAGTTGAATTCAAAAAATTCTGCCTAATTACATCTCAAATTACACAAGAGCATATAATCTGTTTTGAGTTAAACTTGAGTTAAAGTCAAAACAATGTCATTGTGGTCATCTGTTAAAAGTTTCAGTAACCTAAACCTGTACAGACAAACAAAAGCGTTTTGCTGCTACTGTAATCTCCTGTTTTATTTGTCGCTGGCTTACAATATGATGATTCGTGCACGGTTGTAGCCATTTTGAAGTGAAGGTCATGAAACAGGTGCCATTGTTGGGCTGGCGTACTAAGTAAGTTTTGCATTTCTGTGCAGTAGGCTTGGTAGAAACAAACTAAACGTAAAAGATAAACCCTAACCCAGTGTTTCCCAATCTCTTTTTGGTTAGCGCCCTTTTTTCTGACAAACAAATTTCTATCGCACCCCTACCATGCTTAGCACACATACCAACACAATTTTTTTGTATTCTGTATTTGGGATGTTTGAAAATGATTAAAACAAAAATGAGTGCATAGATGCATAATTCACTATAAAACTTAATTTAGTAAATTAACTCATTTACTGCTTTAGCAGTTGGAAACTGTTGGAGTTAATGATTTGGAAACTGTTGGAGTTCATTCATGAAGGGCTCGATTTCGTTTGAACAGCATTAAACTTGGACAAGAAGGTGAAGATTGTTGATTTGGCTTTAATGAGGTTAACACCATTCCCCTGCAATTGCAAATTAACTTCATTGAACTTTGTGAAGATATCTGTGGACTGTGACAGCCAAGATTCTGTATCTATGACACTCTTTGCCAGTCACCTATGTGCGGCAAGAGGCGCACAAACTTTATTCATTCATGATAATTATCCGAGTGCACCACATTACATGCCTAAACTTAGCAGAACACTTCTAAACCCTTTGGTATCCTTTGATCAATCAATCAATTAATACTCTGACACGTTTTTAGTAAATTTTGAGTTTGGAGCAGTGCAAGATTGAATTTAATCTGCATATTTTAAAAGTTTTTTAACTTAGCCGTGACATTTGCAGTCGTCCACTGGATTTACCATCTCTTTCTCCCTGGATTTCCTTGGTGCTGCTCAAGCTAAAGTGCGTTCTGAAACACACTTCTGTTTTCCAGAATCTTTTCGATTCCTTTTAGGTAACTTATTCTTGTTGACACCTAGCACTATCTGTAAAAAATTGTAAATTTTTTTTCTACTTTTGAATTGAACTCGCACAAGGTTATTATTATATTTGAGGACATTAAACCAATCCATCCAAAACTAGCTCACGCTTTTGGTTACAGGCTGAGTCTAACCGCAAGCGTGTATTCTCAAACATGACCGCTGATAGTCACTGTAACGAAACTGGCATTGCTAAGTAGTAGTTTACCCGTGCCAAGAAGTACAGCTGACGAAAATTCTAATCATAATCATTAAATTATAGAGGAGGACAGTTTTACTGTGCAGCTTACCTTCAGTGATGGAAACTGCAGTTCATCAATTTATCTCCTAGCATTTCACCTCTGTTTTATTTCCAAAACGCTAAGTTCTTGTTTACAAATTACATGCATGCGTGTTCCTGTTTCACCGCCCTGAAGGGGGCAGTACTGCCCACTTTGGGAACCACTCTCTTAACCTAATCTTAATCCTAAGCTAACCTAACCAAACGCTATCCTATCCTTAACCTAACACTA
>Ga0210059_1016736_pt1 | contig 10548 bp, 8 predicted proteins | sample Ectturendosymbi2_FD_188042 | JGI IMG/M metagenome (GOLD analysis project Ga0210059, IMG submission 188042) | Ecteinascidia turbinata endosymbiont from Florida, USA - Sample 2 (SPAdes) (version 2) | ecosystem: Host-associated > Tunicates > Ascidians > Unclassified | place: Key West, Florida... | reverse complement strand
AAATAATGATCATAAGAGTCACTTATTATTGTCCATTGTCTTTTCACTTATATTCAGGAGTGTTGTATCCATATTTTCTTTACAGAAACTTATTCAAAACATGTTAGGTTCAACATGAACCCTAACATCACTCCCTCCTTCAGTGAGAATTCCATATCCTCTTGTTATGGAATTTCAAACTGTGCTCGAGTTCATTCTTCTGACGATTTGTGATTCTTCATCAACCTAATTGTTATTCAATTATTTCACACTTCTCTTCAGAGAAGTTTATGTCAATTAGAGTTCTCATCAGAACAGTCCCTCGTTGTTGAAGTTCTCATCAGAACAGTCCCTCGTTGTTATTCTGATTAAACCCCATGCTCAATCATGAGTTGTTTTCTTCAGAATTATTCTTTGCAATGTCAGTGTGTCTCTGGTCATATAGAGTCAATTTCTCTTCACACACTGTCTGTAGTTCACACAAATTCTGTGATACTCAAAATGTCTGTGATTCACATGATATCTGCGATCGCCTCATCTTTTTGCGATAGTTTACAACTTGGATGATTGGCTTCAGTCAGCATATGCTTGTCTTCAATTCCTCAAATGACGTTCTGATCAGAGTATTCTTTGTTGTTGGTACCATTTTTGCAACAGCTGCTCATTGTTCGAACTTTGTTCATGCTAGCATTTTGTCAGTCATTGTAGCTATTCGCAGTTTCACCATATTGGAATCCAAGTGCACTGCCCTATAGTTTATTAAATTGGGTCTGAATTTTGATTTCCTATAGGTTTTTATGAGATTTGATGTGGGATTTATCTTAACACTTCCACTTCACTCCCTTGTTTAGTGCAAGTATTGCAGTTTTTCTGTTGGCAACATTTTCAAGCACCACCAAGAAAATGTTTCCAACCACACTAATGACAAATTGCTGATTGCTGGTCAGCAACTCCTCACCAATGCATTCTTTTCTGCCCTTGCTTTTTTTCTAATTTCATTTATTTTTCTCGCACTGCAGTTTCTTTTGCGTGATCACATTCTCATTCATTTAACAAACACAGTAACATGCAATACTGTCTGATCTATACAGCAACATGCAATGCTGTTAGATTAACATGATAGATGTTTGCAACAACATACAATGTTGCTCATGACAGATGACCACATAGGTTCATCTTGGATGACATCATGACCCATATATTAGTTCAACGCATTCTCATGACACTTGCTCTCTTTTCAGATTGCAAGAGACTTGGTGATTTATGACATTCTGACTCTTGCTCACTATTGCTCACAAGATTCTCATACATCCATCCACACGCACAATCATTCATCAATTGTTCTTGCAAGATCCAGTGTACTTTTACCTATTTTCGACGTCATTATCTTTAAATTCATTATTCCAGGCCTATGTCTTCTTAAATGCCAATATTACAAACATATGTCAACCAGTAAGATGAACTGGGCTACGTAAAATCAATCTTCCTGAGTTACCCCCCACGCTGTGTTGGAGGTTAAATAACTACTGGGTAGAAATCATCTAACTATTGTAACTGGGCCATCGCTGGTTGACTCCCTAAACCTATTCCCTAATTAAAACTTTTTCTTAAAAAAATTCTTTCCCTGTTTCCGGGTAGTCCTATCTCTTACGTTGGACTTCACTAGGAATCGTTATGAGATTGACGTCCACGTGATTACCCATGTACAGAGCTTCCAGTGCAAGGTGCACAGTAAACCATACACGTATCATCCGGTCAAAGTTACACATGACAAGTGATTTAGCAATCTCACCAAGCAGAAACACAGTAAACCATGAGTGTGCATTGATGCCAAGACCACTCCCCCACTCTTTCACAGTTCGTCATTTCTCATATTGGGCGCTTGCTTTCTGTCAGATTTCTCTGAACTAGTTCATCGCCACTAGTTTCCTATACCATTTTTGAACAATTCTTTCGTAAGTGTCCTCTTTTTTTACACTTGTGACACTTTATTCTCCTATTGCTTTTTCTATTGAACGCTTTATTTCTATTTTGTCCATATAATTCAGCTAATCTTCCCAAAAACTTGCGCACAGACTCTTTATTCGAATTTTGTCGTACCGCAATTCTTTTTGCCTTGATTGCGTTTTTTATTTCTCGGTGATTTCTAACTAAAGGCATTAACTCAGTTAATTGTTGCTCTAATGTTTTTTTATGCTGTTTTTCCATTAGCGTCCTAATTTTCTCTATCCATTCTCTCTCATTTCCTACTCGTAATCTGTATTTCTTTGGTAGTTTCCTATCTGTGTTACAGATTCTCTTCTCAATACGTTTTTCACAGATATCGTTAGGTTCAGCGTGACAAGAGGTTTCTCCTTCTTTTTTGTTACCCCTCTTTCTCATCATTGTCTGCACTTTACCGTCAGGAGCTTTTTTAGAGATCAAGCCACTCCTGCTCTTATTTTGATCTTCTCTTGCACAGTTAATTTTCAAGGGTGATTTTATTATGATTTGTGTTTTCTCGTCATCACCCTTCCCTTTTCTTTCAGTCTTATCTTTAGTTTCTGCAATTAAATATTCTCTTGCAGTTGAGTCTTTACACGTATCGGCTGATGATGAACTATCCTGTTGACTCGGAATCCAGGATATTTCTTTTCGCAGTTGAATTACTTCTTTTTCCAACTTTTTAAACTTGTGTTCAGCCCATTTATTTTTTACAGTTTTTACCAAATTCATGTTGTCGTTAGCCTAAACCTTATTCAAATAGAATGCATTTTCTTGTTTAGGTTTATGGTATCCAATTGACCTTACAACAGGTATTTGATAGTTCCTGACCATGGCTTATATTATCGCATATTGTTCAAAATATCCCTTACTTCAGCCCGTAACCATTTCCGAAACATATGCTTGCTTACACAGTCCTTTTGCAGGTGTCCTCGTTTTCTGCAAAATTGACACCTTTTTCTTTTTCTTGCCACCGTTTGTTTTTGTTGGGAGCTGATTGATTTCTTTTCATCTTGATCAGTCCCTTCTTTTACAGTATCAGAGATAGTTTTCAGAACCAAATCACTCTGACTTTCATTCTGATAATCCGCATTCAAAGGTGATTTTGTAATAGTCTGTGTTCTTTTACTGTTGTCTTCACCTTTCTTAGTTGATTTCATAGTTTCAACCCTGTCATTTTCGTATAGCGTGGTTATTCTTTGCACCAACCTTTTACTCCTCCGCATAGGATTCAGTATTGGTTCTTTCAGGTTTGTTGTCTTTTTGTCAAACCCTTTCTTCATCATGTTCCACGCTTTATTCATTTTTACCAATTATTATTTTTCATTGATTATTTTTCAACTTATGAATGCTTATTCAAATAGAATGCAGTTTATTATTAATGATACGTTCAGATTAACACCATTCCAATAAATGACGTATCCAGATACGATTACAATTGATGACATAGCGTTCATTTACACAGGGTACGATTATGATCAATGACGCAATGTTATGTTAAGTAGCATGATCAAACGCACAATCGTTTTGTTTGACGCCTTATTTCATGGTGTTCATTATAGATTTTGAACGACTTATTTTTTCATAAATGATTATGCAATTCAATATGCCTTGCGGCTTTATTGATTATTAATTTAATGGGTTATAGCTAACCCTTGCATTGTCCCTACCATTCTGTCCTGCGGTAACGACATTTACATCATTACTTTCCTTTATAGGCTAGGACATACTCATCGTTTCATGTATTTCATTACCATTATGTTTCTGTCGAAATGCCATTTTTTGTTTAACTGCCGGCTTGTGCCACCACCTTTCTCTGTTATGCCGCTGCAGGCAATTTCTCTTCATGTGGCCTTCTTCATGACACCAATAACACCTTAATGGTGGCTTTATTGCTTTTTCTTTTTCTTGATCAAATTGCTTCAGAGTCATCTTTTCAAGGAGCTTTGTTAACTCTGCAATTTTTGAGTTATGATCTAATTTGGCGTTAATTAATCCCTGACCTTCTACTAATTCTGTCAGGTTTATTATGATTCTTTGCTCCATTTCATTCCACCTTTTCACTTCTTCTGATGGTACTGATTCAGTGCTGCTTTTTTCTAAATCAGCTCTTATTAATTTTAGAATCAGTTTTAATTCATCATCTGTTTCTTGGATGCATGTCAACATATCCTGCAACAGACATTTGTTCTCTGTCGTGACCAAAATCAATCTTGCCAGTTCTTCTTCTAACTTGTCTCTGACTTGGCCAGAGTGAGTTCCATTTCCATGAAAACACTCATGCTTGTGTCCCACTCTTCCTTGATTATTGGATGACAAGCTTTCTTCATCATTCCCTTCTTCACACCAATCTTGCCTTAGCGAACAGTCACCGTTGCTAGACATTTTTCTGTGCAGTTTATTTATAATTTTTATTCACTATATAGTTCTTAAACCTTATTCAAATAGAATAATCATCACTGCTTTTCTGGATTATCAGGCAGTACTTTCATGAACTTCGCATATTTCTTCTGACTTTCCTCGTACGTCGGCAATTTTACATCATAATAATGTTCTGTCTTTAAACGTAATTGCGGCGGTCTTGCAGGTGCTTTACTTGGTAGTTGCACTTCTTTATTTTCAACTTCCACACATATATTGGCATTATGTGTTTCCTTACTAGCTATAATTTATCTTTTTAGACATTGAAAACATTGTTCTTTTTAACAATCGTTGCAAACTTTTAATCGAGAACATTTTAGGTTTAATCTTACGCTTGCACGGTTGTTGACATTCGACATGGCGTGCATTACGGGGTACATAAAACTCCGCGATGCCTTTACGTACACCGGCAACCATCATTGAGAATCTTATTGAGACTCCCTAGGTCGACTTGCGGCTTCACCGTCTTCCGCTACGGAGTTTGCACCACATCAAATTTCAACACATTGATTTATAGTGTTACATTCAGGTACCACTACTTATAATTTGATCAAGAAACGTTGTGCTTTTACATCGTTACTTCTCCCTAAAGTCAACAGTGGTCGCTGAGAACATATCATTTTTAAGTTTTGTAATCGACTTCATATTCCCTTAACCCGGTACCTTTTACTGTGCTCATGATACCTTGAATGATACTAATAGTTTCAATTTTATGGGTTATGATGCCTTTAAAAAGAAAAAATTTTTAAAGAAAACGAAAGTGATTTCATCACTTTCTACTCCCCCCTTAAGATTATCTTTTATCCCCTCTCAGAGACCTGCTTGTATTCCTGGTTTACCAAACCGATTTCTTCAACCGATATGGCTTCGTTAGATTACGTATCATTCCCATGTCCATTACCTGGGGATGTTGTTTATGTTGGTATTTCTTATAACCGTGTTTGATTATTGATGATGATATTATTACCACTATTATAACTGCCCCTACCGTTAACACGATTTTTAAAGGATTTCTTATCCAGTCTGCAAAGAAACCTGTTACTAAACTTACTCCATCTTCAACTGCGTTTAGTGGATGTCTTATCACTTTCTCGAAAGCCTTTCTCATTCGTTCACCGCTTTCATGAAGCGACAAATTAGTCAGCTCAGGTACATAATGTATTTCAATTGACTGCGGTCTTGTGATATTTATTTCCACTGATAAATTTCGCATCTCATCTAAATGTCTTTTTACATCTAAATCCAAAGCTTCTTCAGCTTCCTGTATGCCTTCTAGCTTTTCTGTGGTTTGCCACTGATGACAGGTCCTGTTAATAATGGTATCGTAAGATATCCGTCTATCTTTTCCTTGGACATTTACTAGTTGCTTTTCTATGGCTTGTAAGTGCACTAGCCCTTCACTTAATCTCCAGGTATATCCTATCCCCTGCGTTAAGAATGGTTTAGATTTCCTTAGTGCAGAAACTATGGTTTTGAACAAATATGTTTGGGCATCACTTTGATCTCTGTTGGCAGTAGCAAGTTGCAAGTGAACTTTGGACATTTCTATTAATGCCTTATTGTTTTCACTTATTTGTTCTTGTAGTATCTTATTTTCTAGTGCTTGTGTTTTGATAACACGTAAAAGAAGTTCCACCGTGGCTTCATCTTCCTCAGATAGTTCCTCTACTTTGGAATTTAAATTTGTCTGCTAAGATTTCCTATAGCATTGTCCGCTTGCCTGAAACGCACATTGTTGGCTGCTGCTCTTGTATTCATGTCATCGTTCAATTCCTGTTCAAGACCTTGCATACCTTCATAACCTGCATAGTCAACTGCCCCTTGCACTGCAAAAGCCGTTACCACTGCTAGTGCAGCGAATACCTGTCTTTTTTCACGGGTTTTTTCTACTTGGGGTGGCAGAAACACTACTGACTGTGTGGGATCGGGCAATTCTGATTTATTCTGGTAAGGATCGTAAAAAGCTTGTGCATAGCGAATTTTCGTTTCAATGTCTACCATTCGTTTTTTACACTTGCCCAACCTCTGCTTTCTTTCACACTTATCTCCCCACATTGCCGGATAATTTGCTAATGGGTGAAAGTTGACGGCCTTGGTTATTGGGAAATTAGTTACCTCTTCTCGTGTAGTTAACCCTATTCCCTCGTGACTGGAGTGATTTTCCTGTGCCGAATGTAGTACCATCAAACCTTGTCCTGTTCTGCTTAAATGATAGGGGGGCAGTACGTCAACTTTTAACGTTCTTGCCATATGCATCCATACATATCCTGGACCCACTGAATTGGGACGCCGAACTCCCGGAGTGAATTTACATGCGAAACGACCTCCGTTTCGAGGTCTGTTCATTAAGATTTCTAATCTTTTGCCAAGATTGCGCATAACCTGACAAATCATATGGGATGGATAACACGTTTTCTTCCCCAGGTCGCTTCGCAAAGCCTAACCCGACCTGTTTATTGAGAATTTCCATTGTACATTCCATTGAGACTGAAGCATGATCTGCTAGGTAGTACATCACTGCGACTAGTATGTGGTGTATATAATCCGGAGGGACAGCATCCTGCCCGTGTCTCTGCCCTGTTCTTAACCATCTCGGTTGTGGATGATTGTTGGGATCAGAGGATCTCTTTGCGCTCAGGGACTGTAAATACTGATAACTCTCTGGATAGAAGTCTTTAAATCCTTGTGGATACATTTTCATCAGATTTACTAGAGTTACTATACTAAAATCTAAATGTCGCTGAAACAAAAGTTTCTCTGGGGGCCTCGGGGTTTTTAACTTGAGCAAAGGCCAACCATACACATCGCTTTCTTTTGGATCGGTGTATTGCCAGAAATATTTGTGCTGGATACCAAGTCGACCACATGTTGCTATTCCCATCCACAATGTCCAATCATCTAGCACTCGTTCCCAACCATTCGAGGTTACCTCTGCTAATTGTATGAAGCAATGACATTCAGGAACATACTGCTCATAATTATCTTGATAATGCCCTTCTTTTCCGAATCTTGCTTTTGCATGGGTTGTGGCATTTACCCCTACCAATCCAAATTGTGGGTGAGCATAGACATGATCTACTGTAGAATTCGTTGCCGATCCTGCTATGTATCCTAACTGCACCCTTCGTGGTGGTAGTGGATTCTTAATAGGACAATACCCCTGACTCAACAATGTTGGTTGACCTGAACTGCTTGCATCCTTTCCTTTTATCATTATTTTTCCTAATGGTTGTCTTGTAAGTGGATATCTTAATGGTTGTAACGCATTCAATCGCCATTCTAGACAGGTCTTTTCTGTCCTATCTCCGAGAAATGCTTCTTCTTCACAGTAGCATTGTGACGGTAAATGTGGCAGTCGATCACACATACTTGACGAGGGAGGACATCCACACTTATTGGTGTATGCTTCACTTTCGTCATTCAATAGCACCATTCCTGTCATCATTATAATAATCAGACCTTGTCTCCATGCTTTTCCTGGTAGGTTTTGCTTCCCTATCATTCCTATCCTGGCATGTGCTTGGCTTGCTCCTGACAATGCGTGATAACCCTTGTAGCATCTTCTTATTTCTTCAAAGCTTATTATCAAAAGCGCCAAGCTTAGCCCAACCACCAATATTATCTTAAGTGGTTGTTCAGCAATATTATCAAAGAATCCTTGTTCTTTATTTGTTATGTCTGTTGTAGTTGGCATAATATATATTATTCCGTTTTCGATGTCAACTGTATCTATTGTGATGGATCCTTGACCATCCTGAATTGTCATCAAACAATCATTCAGGTTCACTGTGCTTCCATCCTTACTTTGGCTTGCATAAGCACATGGAACATTCGCATGCGGATAGCCCTTGACTTCTATCAATGTCCACAGAACAACAAACGCGATTGACCACCTTGTCACATCAACGTCGCTCTGTTTCCATGACATGTTTCAAGGTTTCTGAATGTTCACTTTGCTTCTGTGCTTCAAGTCTTCCTACGTTTGTTTCTTCGTTTTGCCAATATTTTGCAACTATTAAGATTTATATTACTTTACTTTACCTGCAACAACATTTGCACCGAGTAAGTTTCTTTTAGCACCATGATTTATCTTTATTATTTCACAACATTCTAGTGTTATTGCCATTCAAATTCTTTTTCCTTCATAACTGTCATTGTAATCTGAGACTGGTCTCGAATAACTTTTTCGCTCAGAAAACCTCATGTCTACTCCCTCCTTCAGTGGTGTCATACACCACTTTTTATGCTCGAATAGCATAACTTTGAGGTGACTGTTATACATATACATATAAGCTTTTAGCTAACCCTGCACAGGGTAGGTTGCACTCCTGCCTGTTAAAAAATCAACCCGTTTCCAGGCAACAAACTTGTTAAGTATACGTTAATAGTTTACTCTAGTCTCAGTCTTATCCTTAACATTTATTTCATTGTTAAGTTTCGACCTAATTATTCATCGACTCCCCCTTGGCTTGTTAAGGTTAAGTTAACCCTTAACACGTTATCAGCACTGTCTCATGAAAGATCTTGAGTGCATGAAACACTCCTGGAAGAATCATGGAAAGAAGAACGTGGACAATACTGTTTGACAATTATTGTGTCTAGTATGTAGAGATCATAATGACATGACAAAGGTAAAAAAATAATCTATAAATTGGCAAAAATCATTGAAGTAAAACGGACTCAGAAGACAACCTTTACAAAACTGGTCGAGACTCACTCAACAGGAAGCAATTCAAGGCAATTAAACACAAGTCATGGCAAACTACACTGCAACAGCACAGAAGTTATGAGGAGCAACGAACAGCAACATGGAAAATGTACTGAGACTGGATTCATGTCATAAAAGAGGTATAACGTTTAAACAAGCTTTCTTCAGCCGAGGAATGGTCGATGATATTATACCATTAAAACAGTTGTCAGCCAAAGCAGAATTCAGTGCATTGGTAAACTGGATTAGACATGAATTGCCAAAACATGAAGATATGGAATTAAGAGCAGATATGGAAGGAGTAACATATAAAACAATTGTGCACAAGGACCAAAAGCAGATCAGAGTGGGACCAGTAACAAAGATATATGGTCCAGGAGCAATCAGATATGATTGGTTACCAGGAACTAATTTTTATTCATTGGACTTGGGTGAAATAAAAGCAAGTATAAGGAGAGCTGATCTGATTAATGATGCCAAAATGATGGGACAAGAAGTGACACAAGAAATACTACTACAACATGGAGAAACTTCAAAGTCGAAAACAGCAGAGGCTACAACTCAAGACGACGAAATATCAGGAGATATGGAAGTCATACCAAGAATACCCCAGATCAAACTGCGAGAGACAGAGAAAAATTGTTGGGAAGTAGTCTTGACTGAAGAAGAAAGAGACATGATCAACGAATTTTTGGAAACATAAAAAAAGAAAACTAATGAATTACCTTTGTCATGTCATAATATCATTGCATGCAGTCAATCATTACTAACAAATGAAACCTGATGTTGCGTAATGACAGACCAGACTTGGTGGGTTTTCCACCAACTTGTAGGGTTTTCCACCAACTTGGTGGGTTTCCCACCAACTCGTAGGGTTTTCCACCAACTTGTAGGATTTTCCACCAATTTGAAGGGTTTTCTACCAAATTGGTTTGTTTTTAACAAAAAAAACTTGTACAAATACCCTGTGTTTTGGGCGTAGTCATGTTCAGTTGTAGTTCGAACTTGATTTGAAGTGGACGTACAATAGCCACTGAGGGTCTTGTAGAACTAAAAAGTTAAATAGCAAACAGCTTCTAGTAAGCAATGTATTCTGAATTGACAGTAAGCTTTTGACCTGCAAAACTGTAAGTACTTTGATTCTTAGTTTGTTTCATTAATACTTTGTCATAATTTGTCGTTGTAAATCATCTTTCGTAACAGAGTTCTGTCATAATATTTCTCATTTTTTTGGACTTGTAAGAATTTTCTGAAAATATTAAAAATAGGGACAAAGTCCTGGCCAAATTTTTTATAATTTTGTACTTAGAATAATTTGGGAATATTAAGGGGAGTCATGTTTGTGTTTGTTTACCGTTGGTCATAAGAGTTCATGCTCGTGTTTATACTCCTGCTACAGTGTAATAAATCATTGTTATGTGTTAATTGGGTGTGTGGCCCTGCCATTAACAGCTAGG
>Ga0210059_1016735_pt1 | contig 10548 bp, 5 predicted proteins | sample Ectturendosymbi2_FD_188042 | JGI IMG/M metagenome (GOLD analysis project Ga0210059, IMG submission 188042) | Ecteinascidia turbinata endosymbiont from Florida, USA - Sample 2 (SPAdes) (version 2) | ecosystem: Host-associated > Tunicates > Ascidians > Unclassified | place: Key West, Florida... | reverse complement strand
CCTTCATCAGCTAGCAACTTGCATGCAAAATTGCATTGTTACTGATATCGAGTCATCACAGTGGCAACAAATGTTGCCAGCCTTATTTTGATAGACAGAGGCCTGGTTTAACAAAAAGAAAACTACCAAAGCGCTTCTTAGTACTTGTTTGCACACCACAAGATTAATTTCAAAGTTTTGATAAGAAAATAAATTCGGGCACGAATTAGCAGGGTCAGTGCAAGAACGCGCAATCAAAATTCAAGACCTCGTCAGGCGGTTGAATAAAAATTAAAAATTTTCATATTATGAGTGGATAATTCTGAACAAATCAAGGATGTTTCAGAGGGTGCTCGCAGAGTTGCCGGCGGCCCGACTCTGAGGGTTCCCTGGGCGCAAGCGTCGACTGAAAGCTTTGAAGCCCTCAAAAACAATATCGATGCACTAAAAGAACAAATAGAAAGACTAAAGAATTTCAACAGACAATTGAGAAGAAAGCTAAGTGACCTACGTTATTTGTAAAGTGAAACAAAAAAATTACCTATAATAAATGGACATTCTCAATATTTCTGAAAAAACACAAATTGATGAAAGCATCAAAGAATACAAGTTTCACAATTATGAGCCAATCGCTGGCACTAACCTCAACAACCCTGGTGAAATTCGAATCAACATAGGGAAACAGGATCTGTTCACACACCCATGTGAAAGTCATTTGGTTTTCGATAGCAAGTTGGTGAAAAATGCTGATGACCCTGTTTACGCTAGTGGTGACGTGATCACGCTCACAAACAATGCTATGATGCACCTTTTCAGCAACATAAATACCAACATTCAGGGCAAGAAATTGAGAGTCTCTTTAACCATGGCCAAGCAGCAACGATGCTTGGGCTTTTGAAATTCCCAGATGATTTTCAAAAAAGCACGGGTTTGAACCAACTTTGCAAAAAAGACAATCACACAACAGCACATCTTCAATATAGTGCTGGTTTTGGAGTCAGACAACAATATTTCATTCAAAAACCAGACCCAAAAGGAACATTTTCATTCAAAGTTCCACTGAAACACATCTTTGGTTTCTGTGACGATTATGAAAAAATCACTTAAATCAAAATTAGTATGTTTTTCTCCTTGCAGTTTTATATTCACGTCGTTGACGTGTGACACTATGTTAGCCAAAAATTCAAAAGTTTCCATTTCTTTGTCATTTCTCAAAAAGCTGAAAATGCTGTAGCATTTTCTTCACATTTTGTTGAATTTCCAAGAAAAGCTAAAAATTCCTTCCTGAAGGGCCAAAATCTCTGCAAAACGCTTCCTTACTTTACCATATTGCATGATTGTGCACAAGTAAATTTGCATAATAGCATTGTTTTCAGCAGGAAAAGGTTTTATCACTATTTTCCAGCCTTGATTCCACTATATTACCCAGGATGCACATTGTAGTGATAAGTGATTGTTAAACAGTTAGCTTGAAACAGATAACAAGCGCAACTCTGGTGTGCGCTGCAATATAGCTGAACAACAGCTTGATCGACAATCAATTATACAGTTCGGTGAAGAATTTATGCTTCAGTAAGCACCACTAAAAGCGAAAAACTTTAGGACAAAAACTTCTGGGTATAAAATACTTTCTTGTGAGGCTGACAAGGTCCAGATATCCATATCAAATGGTCTGGATTCGGACCAGGGGCCCGCCATTTGAGGAGCCCTGATGTATAGGTACCTGATATGGTACCTTGCTTTTACACAAGGTGCAAGTTACAAAACAATGAATTGTGCACAAGGCATAGCAAATTTTCCACCTTTTAGCTTAATTTTGCAGCTTGGCATTAACTGCAACCTTTGATAAGGTGTTTAGCTTTTAGAGGCAATGTTTGGTCGCAAGCCAATAAATTGGCTCGCAATTTTTTGGCCATGAATCGCCAGCCGCTAGAGAGCTGTTCAAACCCTCTACGGATTCAGCAAGTCTTCTAGTCGAAATCGAAAAAAAATTTTTTCGTTTTCGGTTTTGGGTTCTCTGGGTGGACCGCCACAAGTGGGGGTGTTTTTGCTTTTTTTTAGCCACCTTTGGCCGGCCCCGGGCCCTAACCCATTGGGCCATTCTTTTGGCTCAAGACTTTTTTAGAAATTAGGCCAAAATCCGCGTCCTTAGAGCCCTTGAATGACTTTCTAGCATATCTGTAGCGGAAATTATGGACAAAACATCAAAAATTTATGTACATTTCAGCACCCACAAACCTTAATCTGTGGTGGAAAACCCCCCTTTTCTATAAGGCCAACAGTCGCCAGCGGATCGAGCTAGAGAGCTGTTCAAATCCTCTCTGAATCGGGAAAGACTTGTAGTTTAGACTGAAAAAAACAATTTTCACCGTGCGATTTCGGCCTTTCTGGCCATGTTTACAAAACCACAGGATGTTTTTTTTGACAGGTCTGTCAAAACAATCCATGACGTCAACGTCCCGTGGGAGTGCATGAATCGAGCCGAATCACTGGCGCGAAACCGTGCGAAATTTAAATGCATTCTAGGCTATAGTACGAGCTTTTAGAGGGTTTGATGGACATTCTAGCGTTTCTTGTTGATAAGTTATGCAAAAATGGTGGAATATTAAATAGGGAAATCCCCACTAATCCCTGCTAATCCCCTGGGATATTCCTGACATATTTGGAATATTTTTGGCATACCTTTTGAACCAGAAACGCTAGAAACTCAATCAAGGGTTCTAAAGACGCGTATTTTAGCCTAGAATCCAAAAATACTGCGAGCCAAAATATTGGCGCGTGGGATCGGATGTTGACGTCATACAATTAACGAAAAATCATACCACCATCATGATCTGATTGGCCCGAAACCCCCCATCCAAATTTCAAAAATTGTTTTTTATTTTGAACTACACGACGCCACTAGTTATTACAGGGTTTGAACAGCTCTCCAGCTCTATCTGCTGCCGAGTTATGGCCGGCCAAAGTTTGGCCTGAAAGGGGAAATTATGCTTTTTCTGAAAAGTTAGGAATTAGGCCGATAATTTTGTCCACATATGTGCTAGCAAGTCAATCAAGGGCTCTATAGACGCGAATTTTCAGCTAGTTTTCAACAAAACTTTGCGCCAAAAGAATGGGTCAATGCGTTGGGGCCTAGGACCGGCCAAAGATGGCCTACTTTTCCAAAACATGTCCTCTTTGTGACGTCACCTCCAGAAAACCTCCCACCGAAACCGAAAATTGTTTTTTTCGATTTTGACTAGAAGACTTGCTGAATCCGTAGAGGGTTTGAACAGCTCTCTAGCTCTAGCAGCTGGCGATTTATGGCCAAAAAATTGCGTTCCAAGTCGTTAAAGGGTTAATGTGATTTATCAGGAATGCTTCTCAGTATTGAGAACTAATTTTACTGGATTTTTATGGAAAATATCACCTCAAAATGCAACTTGACCATGACATGTCATACCAAGTGTCATGGTCGACATGTCATGGTCAAAAATGCAACTTGACCATGACATGTCAACCATGACACTTGACCATGACATGTCACATAATACATCATAGTTCAGTGACAAAGTTCATATTCCTAAACACTATTTTGAACATCAATTCAAATTACAATATCTTGCAAATTATTCTTTATGGAATTTTTTGCTATTCAATTGCTATTTCCAATCATTCAAATGTTTAAAAGCAAAGATTATTCCATTTATCAACAGAATTATTGGAAATGATGCAATTGATCAAATTCTGATATATAGATAGATAGATAGGTAGATAGATAGATATACATTCACGTTTTTGGTACAATTACAAAAATAACATTCATACCCTTCCAACACTCAAGGTGGTGTTGTCCAGACCAGGATGCATCAGAATCGCAGTAAGTGATGTTCGTCAGTCGTTCTGTTCCATTGTCATAGAACAAGTCACCACCTTTGCCACATGAAAAACTTCCTTTTGCGCCAAATGTTTGATTTTCAGATACAATTTGAACAACTGCATCACCTTTTCCAATAAATCTGGGACATTCTGAATGGAAAGCCACTAAGGATTATCCAAAGTATGTGAAAGAAATGTTATAGCAATGCTGCTGAATGAAAAACATGCCTAATATACTGAGTGATCCCAACTCAACAACAAACCCACGTTAGGTCAGCCAACATGCAGATGAGAGGTCTCATGTGACTAGCCTGAAAACCTGATCAATATACAGCTAACTGATAATGAGGCATTCAATGTGATTTATCATTTATAATTGAAACTGCACAATGCTTAAAATATTTATAGGCGAGAAGTACTTTATAATATACACTCAAATGCTGTCCAAGAAATTCTCTGGTGGCCATGCTGTATTGCCTTGAGTAGCATTTTCTAAACATGGGGCTACTAAATTCTTCCAGGAAAGCAATAAAGCATTTCAAAAATCCAAAATTTTCCAGAAAATAATAAAAATGTTTCTTGAATGTGTATGTTAACTTGTCAAGCATCAACTTGATCTTATCATATCCAATAAGTAAGGCTAAAATGCTTAAGTCTATTATTTAAAAATTTGCATCCGTTTTGTTTTTTTCATGACTGAAATATTGTTGTTTTGCCAGAATCTTGTAGTGGGCCACAAAAATATTTTCAAAGAAATGGGTTTTAAGCTGAAAAAAGTTGGGAAGCACTGGTCAACACAGTAAGACATTTCTCAGAAACAGAATCATTGGCCAGTGATAATGACAAGTCAGCTTGTTACCTTGGGAAGGATATATTTTAGTTATAGATGATGGAACTACAAGTTGCAGACAAAACATTTTATTTGCAAAATACAGCAAGATTTTTATAAAGAGGTACTTGATGGTTGTGGACAGCTGACACCTGCATGTTTCATTTTTCAGGTGGTTTATGGAGTGAAGTATGTAATTTTTTATTCAAAAAACAAGTATTAACAATGAACACTGTTAAAATTCTTAGTAAACAAATAATGTGAAACACATTCTTTCCTGCTTGAACACAAAAGTAATTTCATGATCATGAACAACCACAACAATATCAATTTTTCAGTTTCTATTGATCATCAACCAAAATTTCAAAAAAGCTGCTTGAAATATTTTCGCTATACTTGATGATGAACTTAGTTGGAAGACTTAAAATGAAAAGTTGGTAGCACAACTCTCCAAATCAGTTGGAATGTTGTTCAAATAAAAACACTATACTTACATTTTGGTGCTCACATCTGTTTATTTTGCACTTTTATTTGCTTAATACATATATAACTGTGTAACAGCCAAAAAAGCTACTTTACTCCCTCTAATTACATTGCACAATTGAACTGTAACAACACATAAGCGTGACAAAAATAAACAACTACACTATATTACAAGCAAAAAATTTTGAGTAGTTGTGCATAGTTTCAGACTACTTGAGTAAATTGCACATTTTGCAATTTCACTCATATTTTGCTTGATTTGTTGAAATCAAACACCAATATTTCTATGAAACGTGACGGAACAAAACATGAACAAACAAATAAAAGCTTTGCTAGGTAATTAGCATTTTGTGTGTGCATGATAGCTCCTCAACAGCGCTTCAATTAATTAGGACATATTAACCACTAGCTTCTTTTAGTCCTTCTTTCAGTCATACCACCCACAAGAGATTTTTGGCTCTTAGGCTGTTTTCCCAACACCTTTTTTGTTAACACTTTGAGAGCCGGTCTACGATATATTCATACTTCGATTTCGGGCTAAAAAACAGCAGTTTTCGGTTGCCTTACCAACGCCCTAGCTCCTCCGCCGATCTATTAGATTGCACTCGAAAAAAAATTTTTGGTTCGGGAATGCGGATTTTTTGTGACTGACGTCATAAGTGAAGTAGTTTTAGGATCATTTTGGCTCATGTTGCCTGGCCTAGGGCCCACCCGCTAGGCCAAAGTGTTTCGCTGAAGTGTTCATTGGAAACTAGGCTCGAGTCCGAGTCTTTTGAGTCCGACTTTCTAGCGTTTCTGGTTCAAAAGTAATGATCTAAAATAAACAAATTAATTAATTAGCTGATTAGTCAAATATTTCTACTAACTTACATCACAACTTTTGAACCCAAAACCCCAGCAGGTCATCCAAAGTATCAAAAGATTCGGATTGTAGCCTAGTTTCCAGTAAAAACTTCAACGAAATACTACTACCTAACGGTTGGCGCCCAGGGCCAGGCAAAGTGGGCCAAGGTGGCCTAAAAGTCCTCCACTTATGACGTCACTCACAAAAAACCTGCACCCCCCAAGCAAAAACTTTTTTTCGAGTGCAGACTAGAAGACTTGCCGCATCTTTTGAGACTTACCGGGTCTGTAGAGCATACTGGACCGGAGAAATTCCCGCGTAAAGCCACATGCGTTTAGGCGTTTTTTTTTTCCGAAAATACCCGAATCCTAGCGGACACCAAAGTGATAATAGCATCTACAAATTTTCAATGGGATTTAAATCTCGCCAATTTGAGGATCAGTCCAACAATCTAATATTTTTCTTCCCCAAGAAATTCTTAACAACCTTAATCTTGTCGCATGGTGCCCCATCATGCATGAAAATATTGATGAACAAACCTATGCAATTGTAACTTTTACTTTAAAACTTTGATGTGATTTGCTCCATTTACGGTGGTAGAAACAAAATTTGGTTAATATTTGTACTGTCTACCATACTTGGGCATCTGTAAGTCATGAAACGTGCCATCACATGGTGATTTCTGTGACGTCTTGCAAAAATCACCAAGCCAAAATCTGCTTTGAATGTTGACAGAGAGTGCTAAAGCTTTTGTAATTTTTACATTGAGCTGCACATCTATCTGAAAAATACTCAACTTTCTTCAGATTAGGGACGATTTTCTGAATGGCATAACAAGAAAAAATTGGCACATCATTCTGAAGATCACCTGATATGAAACATAGACTTTGATAGCGTAGCAGATTGCTTTTCCACAACAGCAAACAACTGGGTAAATGGTTCAGTTCCTATGTGTCTAGTAATATCCTTGGGCCTCATTTTGTACTTGAAAAGTACAGTTTTTATGCTTTTCAGGTTACTGTATGATTGTCACAATCGCAGTAGCACTGTTGCATCATAGTTGTAACACTTCTGTAAAGACTGAAAGTAATATCTGTGATGTCAAAGATTGACCACAAAAGTACCCTTGTTTGATCTTTCCCTGGTTAAACTCTTAATTTTGTGAAGGCATGATCTTGCTTGTTACCACTTGGCAGTTCTGATTTTATGTCACATTTTACTTTTTGCATTTTGAGGAATATCTTATAGAAAGGAGACAACCTCAGAAAAAATAAATTGATTAAACAAAGCTCATAATAGACGATTTTTAGTGTTTATTATACATGGAAATACTATGATAAAACCTTTAAAAAACTATTAATCTTCAACATACTATCAGAAACATGTTTCATGGCAAACAAATGAATAAAAGTTGAGGATAGCAATCATTAGTGCAGCTTGCTCTAGTTCATGAATTATAATTCAAAATCCCCTTAGTTACTTAAAATGATAAAAACTATATCAAATAGGTGAATAAGCAAAGCTTTCCACAAAACCAATAAAATCTACTCTATAGCTTTCAAATTAAACAGGAATCAACTTAATACCAGTTGACCTTTTTGAGTTATAAGCAATTGAAATATGGTCATGCATGAGTGCACACAAAAACTATGTCCTACTTGACTTTGATTTGCATCAGTTCAAAGGTCATAAGGAAAGTGCCAATGATTGATTTTTAACCCTCATCAGGCCACATAGTTACAATTGTAACTTTTGCGTTTTTAAATTGCGATAGCGTTTTTGTTAGAATTTGCAAGCTCAAACGTCGTGACATCTCCACATTTTTAGGTAAGAATATGTATGCAAAATTGCAGAAAAAACATTTTAGCCGTTACTGGGGGAGGAGGACTTTTTTTTCACCCACGAAAGGCCGTATAGGTAGAATTGTACCTTCCCCTGATGTGTACGAAAACAGTGCTTGAAAGCAAATTGATTTTTCACGAGTAGTTTTACTTTTTTATTGAAACAAGCAATTTTCCCACTGCGGCGTATTGTGAGCAAGAAATGATGCAGCATTGCATTTGCCCATGAGATTTTTCTATGTCTTTTTTCAAATATTACTAATTTTCATAAATAATAGATCATAACTTTGATGGTGAATGTTCGTTGCAATGAAGCTGCATGCAAACCACAACAGCTTTCCTATTCTTCTTTTGAGCTTTCAGTGATTTTCACAAACAATGCACACTGTCTTTGATATTGAATGTTCGTTGCAAACAGGCTGCATGCAAGCAACACAGCTTTTCCTTGTCTTCCGTTGTTTCCAGTTCTGATCTCTGCAAAAATAACAACTTCCAACGATCGGAGTGGAGTCACGACTGCCACGATGCTCGGTAGAGGTAGTTGCTGCTTTTTGTGGTAACACAATCCGTCGTTCAAGCACCATTTCCACTGCATCTCGAAGGAAATGGTTTCTCATCACAATCCGGTTCATACTAGGAGCTTCAATCAAAGGCATACATAGCTCATTGATAAGGTCTTTCAGGAACTTTCCTCAATGATGTTTTGTCCTGAATCGTGGGTTGTGTTCCTTGTAGATGATATGGGATGCTAAGCCAGCAACATCAATCTGATTTTAAAAAAGTGCAAGACGCCAATTTTTTTGACACAAGCTGAAGACTTTGTCTCACTCTCTAGGCAGTCTTGTTTTAACCAAGTGAAACAGACAACCACCACAGCACATAACCTGATTTCTTCACAGGCAGTCATCTACTTTCCGCACAAAAACCTACAAGCAAATGTTACGTCACAGAGCAGTTTATCAGGACGATTGTGAGGTGGTCCAATCACATTGGACTGTTGCGAACTATATGATGGATTCGGAGGGATGTGCACCCTTAACACAGCGTTTGCGGAAGCCAATAGAATTCACATTATTCAGTCATAGATGAAGTGACAACGTGGGTTTCTGAACATTCCATGCAGAACAATAATGTAGCACCAGGTGACGGCTTTTATGAGCAAATATTGTTAATATGTATCGGCGAAATTTTGCTGATATGTCAACCGATATATATTGGCATGCCGATGCATCAGTCAGGCTCTAGTTACAATGATTTTTATGTCTTCATCAGTGTTGCCAACTTTGTGGTATTCCCCTAAATTTGTGCTTTTTTGGGGGGATTTGTTGTTTTTTTTGAAGACGTGCAGACTGCTTAATTTTGGGCTTGTTTTAATTAAAGTTTGCTTGTTTTTTTGGCTTGTTTTTTACAGATTTGTTTTGCGGATTGCATTTTTTTGAAATTTTGTGGCACTTTTCCTCTTTCTATTTATTGCAAAACGAAATTTGGGCGTGTTTTGTGTAAATTTGTTCATTTTGGGCATTGTTTTTTCCTTATTTTTGTATTTGACTTGCCTGCTGGTTTTATTATTTTTTGAATTTTCCTTCCAATGGCAAGTTCAGCTTGTTTTTCCATTAAATTACCCATTATGGGCTTGCTTTTCAAATTTGCTTCCTTGTTTTCACAAAATAACCTGGCATTACTGGTCTTGACTTTTACTCTGATATGCAGTGCTTAGGAAACTTTTACTGATTATTTCGTGGTGCCTTGGTAACTGGTTCAACAAATAAGTTTCTCATTCAACATGCTTTTTTAACATGGTTTTCTTCTCCTTTCGTACTTTGAAAAAAAACTTTTTGTCTGTGAAAAGCTTTTCGTGTGCTACTATTGTCCTTTTTAGGAGCGTGGAATTTCGAGTTGGCCTACCTCTAGCCTTCGAAATAGCCTGCGGTGTTTCATTGTCTTGAAGTACATGTGTCAAAGAAAATATTTTCTACCTGGAAGAGAAAATCTCGCATTATTTTCATCTGATTAAATGTATCTCGCTCTATCCATTGCTCCATGCAACTATATCCAATTTTTTGTGATCTGGCTCTTCTTGAAGGTGAACCTGCTGCACCGTGATTCCAGAAAAGAGTCTTTTGAAGGTTTCAGGGGGGGCGATCAGCCCCTGATATAAACAGTCCATGCATTTGTTAAATGATTTATCTGCTGCCACTCCAATGCAGTGAATAAATTCCTTTTAAATGAAGAACTGCCCACAAATTTTAGACACAGGTAAAGGAAGGATTCGATGCGAGAATTTGCCACCTTGAGGCGAAGATTTGCTGCTCCCGCCGCTTTTGCACTTCTTCAATATCTAGTTTTTGCGTAATAAGCGGTAGCACGGTACACTGCGCCAATGCAACTGTTTTCACATTGAATGTGAATCAATGGTGGGAGGCTGATTCGATCCAAATTAATTCATGTGAACGCAGTGATAGTTAAGACTCTTGAGTGAAACGTTTTTAAGAAAACAAACCGTTTCTGTGACATCGTAAAGAGATTATCGTCTTCAACCAGGGGCGCAGCCAGGATTTTTCTAAGGGGGGGGCTGAAGTTATGGAAGCAAAAGCCTTGTAAAGGAAAAATTGCTTGTGATTAGAATAGTCAAGAAAAGCACTTAATTTGTGGAAAAACAATTGACTGTACTCACCACGAAAACTGGGGGTCCTTCCAACTAACCTGCCATCTTG
>Ga0210059_1016734_pt1 | contig 10549 bp, 4 predicted proteins | sample Ectturendosymbi2_FD_188042 | JGI IMG/M metagenome (GOLD analysis project Ga0210059, IMG submission 188042) | Ecteinascidia turbinata endosymbiont from Florida, USA - Sample 2 (SPAdes) (version 2) | ecosystem: Host-associated > Tunicates > Ascidians > Unclassified | place: Key West, Florida... | reverse complement strand
CCAGTCACGTTGAATTTGTCTTGCCATGCCATTGAAAAGCACTACTTGAACAACAAACCGCTCACTGGTCTTCTCCCACCTAAGTGACCAAAGGTTTTAAGTTGCCTAGCCGAAACAAGGCTGCTGCATGGCTCCAATTACTTTGAGTTCGTTGACGCTCTCTGCCGATGTAGTAAAATAAACTTTATTTAGAAGACGTATTGCTAGAGAATAATTCAATTCCATGGTAACACACGCAGTCTGCGCTCGGGTAAAAATAATTGCAACTCAGAAAATGCGGTCAGACTCTCTCCAAATATGCGTGCGTGCACGCATAAACGCTTGGTGATGAAACGGCTACAACAAAATGGCAAATCCCTTTTTGTTCCATCAGTGATTGTACTGATGCGTGATGATTCATGTTTCTGCGTTTGCTGATGTCCTGCTGTTTGGAAAATTTGCATGAGTGTTTCTTACAATATTACTCTGAAATTTATCCAGGCTCGCAAATTGGTTACATATATATTCTTTTTTTGTTCTTCCTTGTACTGCATCAAATGGAAAGGTTGACAGAAATGCAGCCCAGTTAAACTCTTATTGAAGCACTGTCTGCAGCGTTTATGATGGCAAGCCTTTCACCGATTTTAGTGAACAGAGCAAGCTTTGTGGGCTGAGCTCTATAGTTTGAGCAAAAGCTTCTAGGCGTTCCGTGCAGATTGTGGAGAATTTGCATATGTATCCAACAAGTGCCATCTCCTATAAAGCAAAATATCGTATTTCGTCGGTAAGGTGTAATACAAAATAAAGCTGTTCACCGAACACGTAGCTTTTAACAAAAGAGAACTGTTTGTATCATTGGTTGTACTGAACGATAGCAGTGCCTAATGACACTTTCTGAGTCATGTTTTCAAAATCGTGATTCCAATCGCATTGCACTCAGCCATTTCTCTCTTCAGTTAAAGAGGACTTCATAACCGCATCCACTTTGCGTAGAAAAGTGCACCACATGTTTTTTTTAAATAAACACCAGAAGGGAAAAAGATTTATAAAATGTCCGTAATTCACAATTGCTGGCGCTGACTGTATTAAAGTATACCTTGGGTAACCGGCGATCTTCGAAGATTTGTCGTATGTTGATTTCTTTGAAATAACAATTTTAATATTTCAAGTTCCAGTCACTCAAAGACTGAAGGCGTCAAATTAAAACGCGTACCCAGGGTTGGGTACGTGACAGAAATCTAAGTGAAATGCAAACAACCGGAAGGAAGTTGGTGTAACCGTGTAATTAATTAACAAGCAAGAGTGCGGTAGTTCGACGGGTTGGCGTCCGTCTTCGAATGCAAAAGATGCGTAATTGTTCCAACACACGTGACTGATTTGCAGAAGCATGGTTGAGAAGAATGTTAATGAAATCGTCTCGGCGAAAAACAATATTTGTTATGCGGCTACCCAAGGTTGGGTACGTGACAGAAATCTAAGCGAAATGCAGACAACCGGAAGGAAGTTGGTGTCACGGTGTAATTAATTAACAAGCAAGAGTGCGGTAGTTCGACGGGTTGGCGTCCGTCTTCGAATGCAAAAGATGCGTAATTGTTCCAACACACGTGACTGATTTGCAGAAGCATGGTTGAGAAGAACGTTCATGAAATCGTCTCGGCGAAAAACAAAATTTGTTATGCGGCTAGTCGCCAATGGCTAAACAAAAAGGTTTAGTAAGTTGTTAACTGCTATTTTGCCAAACTTTGATATGTTGGGTAGTAATCAATAGGGACATTTTTATAACCTAAAAAACTTGATAATATGACTTCATTTTTCAGAAAATATGACTTTATATGACCAAACAAAAATGATTGAGCTATAGAAAATACAACTAGTGCAAAAAAAATACTACCAGTGAAAATAGACATGAGAGATGGTAGTAGCAGGCCCATGGTTTGTTGAAGACCCACTAAAATAAACAGCTCAAAACATGAGCAAAACATATAGTTTGGTTTGAAGCAAAATGAAAACATGCATGGACATTGGTTTATTTATATGGGGCAGCAAGAACATGCATTTTTAGACAGTGCATCACATTTCATCCAAATAACTTAGTTCACCTATGTCTTTGCCAACACTGATGTCCAATTTGCAGGATGCAGCTTAGTCCTACCAATATAGTACTGTAGTTTCACCTGATATTATAAGATTGTTTTAATGGTTTCCCTATTCAATTACGTTGAAAATACGCAAATTACTGTATTACTTTGTGCCCTAACATGGAAAATATGATTTTTTATGACTTTATAACTTTTGTTGTAGACTTCGAAAGGGTGCGATTTTTGTTTTAAGTTTCGTTTCATAGCTTTCTGAAGCAAATAAAAAATATGACATTTGTGACTAAATGGCCTTAATAATAAATTTTGACTGTATAGGTCACCATATGCATTCAATCAAAATTTTATAGCCACACAAAAGGAAGAGGAACAACAAAACCGAAAGCCACGCTTAATGTTCGAATTTGGGAACAGCCTTAGCTTTTATGGGGAGCTTGCAATAGAAAATGCCTCACACTTGCAGCATTGCAGTAACTCAAAGCACTGCGTTTAGCGTTTACGTGCTCTTCTTTCATCGTAGAAAAAGTTTCAAAACATGCGCCATTACTGTATTTTCTCTTGAGTATTTTATTCGCCTAAAAGTTGTCAGTGGTGTAGTTTTGGCAAAAGAGGATCATGGGCTGTTTGAAGGACTAATTGCGCGGCTGCAGCGCAAACATATTGTATAAACATATAACACATAATTTGAAAAATAAATCAGCAATCTGATGATTATAATACTGGAACATGCACGCAAAAGGGTAATTTTACGCTGGTATAAAAATATACCACAACATGAGCACTTTTAGTGTTCAACAGTAAAATTATCCCAATTCACGCTGTAAAATTTTGGAATGACAAAAGGTAATTTATTTCTAAAAACCTTCCACAGTTGCAACAGGTATGCAGAGTAAATGCTGAAAACATTAAAAAATCTTCAAATTTTAGCAAAACATGCACATCATTTTATGCCAAAGGCCTATTTAGTGTGTCGCAATCCATCATTTTAAAATGGTTCATTACCCAAAACGCAACGAAAATGATTTTAAACCACTATTATTTTAAATGTAACTTGATTGCCTATTGAAACCAAACAAAAAATTTCATGGTGAAAAAATAGCATGTTCGAAAACAATGAATGAAAACCATTAATGATTTGCATATAGCTATGCCCTTCCGAAACCTATCTTCAACAATGGAAATTTGCTATTTTGTGGTTATTGCTCTGTGCAGTAGATATTAACCTAGTTAAATGATTTCAGACATTTTGTACACAGAGTGAAAACTCCTTTGAGAGAAGGTTTAAAAACTTCGCCTATTCCTAATTTCACTTCGGCTCAACTCAAATTGTAAGCTCTTTTTCCAAATTTGCCAATTTCAAACAAACCCAATATCACATACATAGCTCGCAACTTTCAGAGCAACGTTAAAACTTTTTCACTGATAACCCATACCTTCCAGTCAAAATTCAAGGGAAACCAACTGAACCGAATGCGTAAGTTCGTGGTCGGCGAACTGTGAGCTTCGGTCCAATTGTGGGCCGTTCAGCACTTTTTATTGTGCCGCGCAACATTTACTGGTATGAGCTGCATGGTACGTAAAAGCTACAGTCCTGCGCCTGTTGCCTGAGCCAAAACATATAGGCTACTGTAACAACTATGGAACATTGATTGTTTGACTTTTACAAAACATTGTTTTTGTCATTATACGATTTATGACTTTACCATAACAATCCTATGCAGCAGGTAATTGAATACAGCATAAGTTTGGAATTGGGCTTTCAAAAATAAGCATAGACGTTTGATTACGACTGAAAGGCTTGCTTGTGCCATCACAACGAAAGTTTCCCGACCACTGGCTTAAGTTAAAGTTAACCCTGTTGAAAGCAGTTTCTGAAAAGTCTGAAACTGATAGTAGGCTGGGAGAGGCAAAGAGTTGCGACTGTAATACACGACCTCAAGTGTCTGTATTGTCTGTTAACGAAAATAATCTTGCAAGTAGAACATTTAAACTACTTTCTATACTCAACTCAGTACCGGAAGGAGAAAAAATCTAACGTGGACCGCTGGGTGAAACCCCACAAGATAGCGCAAATGGGGAGGATGACAGATGCCTTCACGTGGCTCTCCCCGTTGCGGCATTTATTGAATATGCTTACTACGTCTGTCGCTTTGAGAGCAACCACTGCTACTCGCGCTGGATGTGTTCAGCGTGCGCTGGGTAGGAATACGCGCTTCTTAAGGCGTGGAAGCAGAAACTGTTGCTGAGTACGACCCAGCATACTCCAGCTGAACACCGAGGGCTCACTGCAAGCAAAACCAACGATATTGAGCAGGTTGTCTACAAGAACAATACACTCATCATCGTCCTACAGGAGACCCACTGCACAACTGCAGTGATTTCTTCCTGCATGCGCCATCTGAAAATTCCAAAGATCTGGAGAAGAACACTCACATTTGCAAATCGCGACTTGTCATCCCAAAGCCAGTAAAGCCACTGGGGGACCCAAAGAGCAATCGTACCATATCTCTATTGTGTGGCCCCTTTAAATTCCTCGAGAGACTCATCTACGCTCGTGTAGAACCAATCATCGACCCATTGCTCCCACAGGAGTAGGCGGGCTTTCGACATGGAAGGTCGACCCTAGACCAAGTTACCCTGCTGACAAAGGACATCGAGGATAGCTTTTCGGCTAAGAAGAATGCCGGAGCTGTGTTTGTCGAACTCACAGCAACCTACGACACCGTATGGCATCGCGGCCTCAACTGCAAGATGCTATGATTGCTGCCTGATAGACACATGGTCCGCATGATCATGGAGATGATTGGCAATCGCAGCATTACCCTTACCAACGGAAATGCCAAAACCAGCAGGTTATTCTGCCTCAAGAACGACGTCCCACAGAGATCTGTCCTGGTACACCTTCTCTTCAACATCTACATCGCTGACCTGCTAACCACCGTCTGCAGAAAGTATGCATATGCTGACGATCTAGCAATCATGTATGTTGATGGAGATTGGCAGGCAGTGGAAGGGGCGGTGAGCGAGGACATGGCAGCCGCAGGTGAATACCTCCAGACTTAGAAGCTAAAGCTCAGCACTACATTAACGGTGTCGGCAGTCTTCCATCTTAACAACAAGGAAGCTAAACGTGAGCTAAAAGAGCCATAATTCAACTACAAAAGAAAACCATGCCCTTCTGATAGGAGCCTAAATACCTCGGAGTAACGTTGGACAGGTCGCTCACGTATCGCCAACACCTTGAGTCACTTCGCAAGAAGCTGACATCACGCATCGCGCTCCTGAGGCGGCTTGCTGACCCTGGCTGGGGTTCTGGAGGTTGCGAACAACAAGATTGCAAACAGCCACCCAAGCCCTGGTGCATTCAACCGCAGAGTACTGCGCACCTGTCTGGTGCCGCAGTGCTCATACCCGCTTTATTATACCCCACAATCAACAACGCCTTGCGAATTGCGACTGGATGCCTGCGTCCTACACCAGCGGACAACCTTCCAATCCTCGCAGGCATCCAACCTGCTGAGCTTCGTTGCAATGGAGCCTTTCTGTCTCTAGCACGCCGTGCCATAGAGCCTGGACATCTGCTCCACTCAACGCTCACCTGTCCATTGAGTGCAAATGCACGGCGCCTCAAATCGAGACACCCACTTGCACCCGCCGGACAACAACCCATCATTTTGTCTGACAACAGCAACATATGTGCGGCGCAACATCAACATATGTACGGGTCACCAATGGAATGCGGAGTGGTTGGACAACCCCACATTTTCATCCCCGACACCGGTACTAATGACCCTCCCAAGAAGAGCCTGGGTTCGGCTTAACCGCCTCCTGATATCGGGCGTTTCCGCTCCTGCTGGTACAAATGGGCTATGGTCTCCTCTGCGGACTGTGATTGTAGCGCAGAAGAACAAACTGTCGACCATGTTGTCCTCCAATGTCCAATCTATCGACCTCCTCATGGACTGTAGGACCTGACGGTTTTGGACGATGAGAGAATCGACTGGCTGCTCAGCACCTGTCCCGAGATCTAGTGCGGCCAAGCAGTGGTGTGAAGAACGCTCAAAAGATAACGAAGCGTAAATGTCTGACGTGAGCGAGCGAACTCCCATACATCCTCGGTAGAACATGTCGAAAGCCATTGAAAATATCTTTAGAGTCTTATAAAAGTTCTTTGACATGCTAAAGAGATTACATTCGCTGCCCTAAAAATCAAAGCAGATATTTATGATGAAAAGCAAAGCAGATTCTATTTGAATAAGAGCTGATGATATACTCTGCAAGATCTTTAGTGTATGATTCTTTGCTGGGAAAGGATTCCTTTCGATAGACAGCAAAGTAGATATTTATATAAAGCAAACCTTTCAGCTTGCTATTAAAAAACGCTATGGTAGTAGGATTAAGATAATGGGCTAACGTCTGTATCACTTTTATAAGTAAAAGCCCTGAAACAAATATACACCAAGAGGTCTTCCTGTCACTTTACGCGGGATTGAGTTCGTTGCGTCCTTCCTGAATTCATACACAACGAGAGATGTTTATTTTTCCATTTGTTAAAGAAACATTATCACCATCTGATGGAGCTAGCCTGGGGATTTTCTGTCGATTAAACCTGCATAGATACTGTACATCTAACTTCATCTTCAACGTTCACTTCTGGAATTGCAATACGATCATGTTCAAAACTGTGCGCTGGAGCTGCGATGAGAGCAGTTTGCACAAACTTCCGGAACGTCTGATGAAATTTTTGTGCGTAATTTTTCAGGTACGAATTTATTTGTGTACTAATATTTCGCAACAAAGCAAACGCAAAACAACCAAATGCAGCAAAGAAGAAAATACATCTGTCGAATGTCGAATATAAAAGAGTGCAAAAGTTGTGGGTAAAAGTTTTAAAATTGCAGTGAAAAAGTAATTTTAGTTTTTGGGAAATTATATATACTGTATTTTTTGACTGGCGCACAGGCATTGAAAAATAACATTCGGCTTTCATTTGCCATTTCTATAGCTAGATTTTTAAACAAACTGAACGATTCGAAACAATTGGCAAGTGAAGCACAGAGAATGATTTAACACCGTTGCAAGTAAACCGTCATTAAGAACATGAAGTAAGTCTTAAAGCATCATGCCCAGGCAGTAAATGTTTATCGTGATTGGAGGGTGTGCAACTGATATGCGCACAAGCCTTTGCATATTTGAACCTGATTTGCGTTTCGATAATTTAAACTTAGCGTAAATATATGCTTTCGCCATTTTGAATCGCCACGATAAAATGTAAGATATAACGTCCCCTGAACCTCCGCCAGCTTTTGCTCAAATTGAATATGACCAGGTGCACCGTACACGGGAAACATGATGTGAAACAATCATACCACACAAAGCTTTTTGGAAAAGATTTATAGTACGTGATTTTTTGCACTTTTTGCTTAAACTTTGTTCCTGGTTGGAAATGTATTGAGTAAAATTATGTTTATTTGACGCTTATTCGCAATACGAGAGATTTAGCTGTTGTGTGAATTAGTACATTTCGTCATGAATTAACTTTTGCTGCTAAATTTCCCAGATATTCCAAACAGAAATTGTACTTCGTCCGTCAGAAAGTTGTGCAGTGCAACTTGTCAAAATGAGTGTGTTACGATTTCGTAGTTGAAAATGTAACTAATCTAAGCAAAAGTTATCTGTTGATTTCTGTGCTTGGAAGGCTGTGTAGATATTTTTGAAAAGTTTGCCTTACGAACTTCATTCCAGAAATACATTTAATTGCAAACGAATGGAATTAAGTGTAGTTTAGCAAAATAATTGTAATATAACATTACTTGCAATTTTTTTCAATTCGATTAATTGTGCTTCAACTTAGGTTGTTGTAACTGAGAAAGTGTATAAAGTTTTAGTTGGTTTTCCATCTGCAAAACGCTTGTCAAGATTTTGCCCATAGGTAATACAGTAGTTTCAGGTGGAAAGACTAAAATGTTCGGTTGGAGAATGAATTTCTAGATTTCTTTGCACAAAGAGAAGTCACCTTTGGCAAACTTCTTGTTGCCTAATAATGTTAATAAAATGTATCCAAGACTTTTTCGAAAATACCTAGTGCAGACTAAGTAGGAACACATGATTGGTTCCATGCTTCACCCATTACAATTGAAATGCAATTGGGGTTTAAGTAGTTGTAATTTGATTGAACTTATTTTTTGCGATGTTATTGCAATTATGACATTTTTTGCAGACATGTAATTCTAATTGTAATAATAATTGCAAAAAGCAATTGACCCCATTCCTGTTTCATTCCGTTGGTTAATTTTGACTGACAGAAGATGAACATACGAAAACAGGAGAAGGCCAAGGTATTTCAGTTTCGCACTGAATGGCACTCTTGGATAACCTGCTAAACAGTTGCTGACAATAATTCTAATTAGGCAATCAAGAATCGGAAGAATTGTTCTTGTAGCGGGAAAGTTAAATAGTGTTTTTTTTTTAATATTATGTGTTTTTTGTTCCAGTGCAACTGACTCTGTTATTATTTTCATACCTTTTGACCTCAACTCGTGGTTAAACAGCTTAGGCGTTTTCAATTTCCTTGTCATATTTTCTATCTTTCAATAGTCAAATCTCAACAGTGCCCTCTGTCTGAATCAGCAACCGCAGCTTTATTCACCGAATATTACAGCATCTGACCAAAGCATATGTATTTCAAACCTCGTCGGATAAACAATTGTCAGCTCGTATCGATTGATGAGTTCCAAGCCCGACTGCTTTAGCACTTGCAGTAATGGCAAGAAGTGGTCAGCAACGCGTGAATAAGTTTCTGACAACAACAAGGTGACTTAAGGTAACAACTGGCGTGAAATTCTCCTCATGTGAGCGGAAAGCTGCAAACTACTCTCTGGTTGAGTGAAAAAATGCCAAGGGGCAAAGTTAGAGCTACAAATAGCAGTTTTCTAACAACTGGGCATAATCAATCCTACGGGCAGAATCAGCTTGAGGTTTCTGTTGGTTTCTTGTCAGGAAATGAGTGCCGTTATAGCCATCTACATTTGCTCTTTTTCATGACTTAACAGTAATTTCTTGAAAAAGCAACGATCAGCAAAGACGGAATGAATAAAGTTTTTGTTGAAAATATAAAAGGATGATACTTTTCTCTTGTCAATAACTGATAAATGGAGTTGGTTGACTAGATGACCGCCATGATCTTTGAAGAATCCTATGTAACAAAGAGCCAATCCTTGTTGACATTGATGAATTTTCTTGCCATTGTGTTTCCTTTCATTCTAATTTCCACTGATATTTGGTTACTTTTTTGCATGATGGCTCTTGTATTGTTTCTGTTTGTTAACTGAGTGATATCAAACAATAAATAAATAAATCAATACAGTCTTTAAGAACACAATAAAAATCAGTGAGAGTTTATGTCGATAAGCGTATAGACCTTAAAATTTGCTGCCCTGTGTCGGCAAATATCTTTTGTCATATTGAAGTAACAAATTAATTTTTTAAAGCTATGCTTGATTTACGCAACGCCAAAACAAACTAAATCAGTTTGAGACGGTGATGAATAATAACTGCCGCATATGCGGGAACGTGTTGTTCGTCACGCCCAATAATGCATGTAAATCATGAACCTACCTTTTTTCTTTTTGCTATCGCCAAGGTAATGGCAGCATTCGCTGATGCTGGAAGCTCTGTTTGATCGTTTCTGGTTGACATCGTGATGACAGAGTGGTTCCACTCCCAGCCACTGCGATACTTTACATATCCCGCTCTCATGAATCAACGACTTTCGGGTCCTGGTCATCTGTTCAGCCCAGGCCTTGATGCAGTGCACCGCTTCATGCACAGATGTGTGCATATTCAGGCGCACTGAACCAAGGCCTCCTATAGCAGAGTCTTTTGCGGGGCGGGTTGCGGGCACCCGCATTTGCGGGGCCGGTGCTGGAACCCGCTGAGCTGTGCGTGAGGGAGAGGGAGCGTGTTGAACTTGTTGCGGGGCGGGTCCGGGATAAAAAATCCTTTGTGCGAGTAACTGATTGTTGACTCAATGCAAAATGACATGAGCAAAATGTTAATGTCACAAAGAGCTTGTGGTACAAAGGTATAGAGAAACTATGCCAACCGAAAATGCGTTACTGGGCCAAAAATTATGTGGTTATCTTCGTGAGCGAATGCTGCACATCGAATGAGTTACTTTCATTTTAACAAACCAAAATTTACTTTAAAATTGCTGAGAGCATTTGAATAGTAACTGCAATGGTAATGACTCTATGGTACTTTTGATCGCTCCCAAAGGTAAAATGGAAAAAACGAGGGTAGTCAGAAATCCGCTTGGTGTAGAGGAACTTGAGATTATAAAAATAAAGTCAGGCTGTCGCTGTATTGTACATACACAATAATCAAAAGTTTACGTACAAAACCTTCGACTTGGCCTCGGGTTGGACATAATTGATGCAGAGACTTTCACTAGTGGTGGCGAAACCACAGATTGG
>Ga0210059_1016733_pt1 | contig 10549 bp, 9 predicted proteins | sample Ectturendosymbi2_FD_188042 | JGI IMG/M metagenome (GOLD analysis project Ga0210059, IMG submission 188042) | Ecteinascidia turbinata endosymbiont from Florida, USA - Sample 2 (SPAdes) (version 2) | ecosystem: Host-associated > Tunicates > Ascidians > Unclassified | place: Key West, Florida... | reverse complement strand
TCTTCTGAGCCTGGTCTTCTCTCTTCTCTGGGTTGGAAGAGAGAATGAGTTTGCATTTTTGATTCTGCTCTCGAAATCTCTCTCGAATGATACTGAGTCTGATACGAGAGAATCACTTGTGTTCCTGGTTTACAGCAAAGAGCAGATTTTTTAAAGTGAGAGAGTGTTATTTTGCATTGTTGATTCCTGGCAACTGGGAGTTTCGTGACGAGTATGTACAGACCCTAAAGTGTCTGCTACAGTTTTGTTCAGTTGGTGGACATAGCACCTCCTTGCAGCGGTAAAATATACTCATGCTCATGCACACTGTTATTGTTTGTGTCACGGAAAAAAACAATTTCTGCTTTCGCAATGTAGCAGTATGGAAACAATATCTTATATCTTAGACTCACAGTACGGGGTTATTTAAAAACTAAAAATGTGTTAAGTCAAAACTTTAACGTCTTTTGTCCAGAAAGCTTAAATACAGGAAATGTTTATATTGCTGCTGATAAAAGTGACTTGTTTCTCAATATTGAAAGTGCATTGCTCATGCCACCTGGATGAAGGCAACTGCAAGAATATCACACAACTTCTCTTCGATCACTATCTAAAGTGAGTAGATATTGTATATTTTTTTATTGATGAAAAAGGTAAAAGAGTTAACTTTGAAGGCAAACGTTTTGAAAGATGGATGGCGTATTCTTGTACAAAACCCTTTTTGCTCCATTTAATGGGCTACAAATTTTTGTTTGTAAAAGCTTGTAATCATCATGAACTTAAAAGTTAAACAAAATTTGAGAAGTAGTGTTATTTTAAAGTAAGGCTGCTTGGGATACAAATGATGTAAGTCCATATTCGGAAAATCAAGCGCAGAGTTTGTGCGTTTCATTGCACTCCAACAGTTTTAAAAGAAATCACAAGCAATAGCAACACCTTGAAAGGTAACCTGCATTCAGAGCTCCAAAAATAATTAAAAGCGAGGTTCATTGTCCACTGACAGCAAGATTAGGATTTTATCGCTTTTTCTTGAAAAATGAACCAGTTTTAGCGTAAGTCAGCCTGGGATTGCAATTGACAAAAATTATTGGTTCTAAATATACGAATAAAAGCAATGTAATTTGTATAGGCAACAAATATCAGAGAGTTAAAAACCTCTTTCTTGGTTATTTGCTCGATTATAGTTTAAATGAAAAAGCTCTTTAGGATGAATTTTTACCTGTGTCTTCTCTAGTAGTATGGCGTTGACGACCACCTGCTACCGGTCATCAAGTCGTTGTATCGGAAATCAGAAATCTGTGTCCTTGCCAACATATTCAAGACGAAAGCTTTACCCTTGGCCTTGAATGTTGGAAGCAAACAAGAATGTGTGCTGTCCGCTTCCCCTTCACAATAGTCCAAGCTCTGTGTGAACTGGATATATACTTAGGCGTAGCCAGGGGGGGACCAAAGAAGCCATGACCCCCCCAAATTTTTTAAAAATATAGTCATTTTGTGCTTTGAGAGGCGTTTTTCCAAACAAAATAATGTTATTCGCCTAATATCAAACATTTTGCCCCCCTCCAAATTTTCGGGCTGGCTGGGCCACTGGATATATAGGCAGTCCCAGACAGGTATAGACTAGCGCGCCACCGTCAGAAACACCATGGTTAATCGATTGCTTTTGGCAGATGATTTGGTGCTGCTTTTATCCTCTCAGTAGGGTCTTCATCATGCGCTTGATCAGTTTGCAGCTGCATACGATCAAGACGGAATAAAATTTAGCAGTAAACATACCGAGATAATATTTTTATCCAGAAACTCAAGTAAGTATTTTACTTTGCAAGTAAGCATACGAACCATTTATTACGACACGTTGGGAAGCGTACCTTGGAGCCGCCCTCACGAGTGATGGAAGATTAAATAAAGAGCTTTCCAAACAGATTTGTAATACAACTTCGGTATTATGTGAGCTTCATCAAACCTTGCCACCAGGGCCGGATACACCAATAGATTATGTAGCCTTAAGCCTTGGGTCTCAAGTCCCAACGCGGGCTCCAGCAAACTGTGGTACGCATGGAGTCAATTGCCGATATATGATGAGTTCGATAAATATTCGTCAAATTTTTATGTCTTAATTATTCATGAAATTTAGTTTTATTCACCTGATCAGGTTTCGTGTTGATATGACCAGGGTCTTCCAACAAGTTTCCATGAATCTGAATATGACCACTGGTCAAACCGCATGCCGACTGTAGTGTCGTCGTACTCAAAGCACGTTGACTGCATCCCGGGTTTGCTGAATCTTACCGTTTGTTACGTGTGCATCTGGCGAAAGAACTTGTGGCTGTTCATGTTTGAAAGGCACCTGATCAAAGCATAAGGTTGTTTTGGAGATAAGAGATGTGTGTAGAGCCAGCAGCAGTATCCTACAATGAAAAGATAGTTGCTTCTTCAGAGTAACACAGTAGTTTTGTTGCGTTGCTACTACGTGAAGCTCGTTTGGTATTTTTTATGTGATTTTCTCCATTTGAATTTTCTTTAAACAAAGTCATTCAGAAATGAGATTGCTATTGAGTACTTGCGCAAGTTTGTATTGCTCCCATGCTAAGCAAATCAGATAAAATCTTGATGAGCTCTAATAGTAAAGCAAAGGTGACTTTGCCAACCACAGAATTCTACACCAAACAGACAAAGAATAGGGAAACAGCAAGAAAATGACAAAAGCGCGTTTGGGTTTGATGCCTTAGATTAGTGGTCCTTAATTTATCTAACCACGCTGACCCTTATTTCTTAGCTTGATGGTCACCACCTGCTCAGGAGAAAGGTCGTTTCAAAGATTCAAAAAATTTAAAAATAAAGTGAAAGGTCGCAACGTACCAGGAGAGGTTGTCCACATGAACCATTCAGTGCATTAAAGTGACAAAGTTCGGCAAATAAATTAAACGAATTCCGAGATGGTTTTGTTATGAAGAAGGCCAGGACAAAACCCTTTTATTTGTTTACTGTGCTGCTATCTTCAGCCTAACGTGATTCAATGTTTGTAGCTTTTCATTTCTTAATAGGTATTTCATTAATGACAGCATACGGCAGGCCTACACAACTCAGAAAACTCGAAGGGCCAATTTATCAATATAAATTTGCGTCGGGCCGTAAAAGTCTTTCGTTTCGATGTAGTGATTTTGTTGTAGTAGCCTATGGAAGAAATTATAGAACGAAAATTATTTATTCGAACACGAGCTTTTACAGCATTTTCTACAATTGAGGAAGCTCTCGCGGGCCGTAAGAAAAGCTTTCGCGGGCCGTATGTTGTGCAGACCTGGCATAAGGGAAGTTTAAACCACTTGGGCGCAGCCCCTCCAAAATGAAATATGAAACACTATAAATCAGTGGAGATTTTAAAAAATTTTCAAAATGTCAAGCCCCTGAGCTAATGTGAAGCTCGCCCATTGAAGACTTTCTGGCGACAGTTCTGGCTTAAACCTAACATCCTTTCGCACGACGGTTTCGTTGCATTCGATTCTTAGCAATCTGAAAAATTAACAAACACACGAATCGCGAACCAAGTATTTGATGCCATTTGGGTGCATTTTATTTGACGTGTTTTGCTCGAGTGTTTGAGATTTTTACAGCCGTGGTAAGCGAGTAGCAAGTTGGTCCTCATGTCGTACTTTAACGTCTTCATACTATTACACATATGTGCAGTGTGTTTGGGTTTCTTGAGCACAGATAAGAAAAAACAGATGTGAAGCTTATAAAAAACGTAGATCGTGTTTTGCCAAAAATTTTACCGTGACGTTTTCAGTTGGCTTGCTTGTGACAAATTAATAAGTCTTGTTTCCAAAAATAAAAAATGTTGTTTCCACAATTCGGAAAATAGAATTCGCGATGTAAGGCATTTTGCCGTCCACTGTTTTGTCACAGCCGTGTTGTGAAGCATACTTCATCTCTCTTGCAGTAGTGAACCTATAGTGAGACTTGACTACCAAATACCACTGAAATCGCCCCTCCTAACCTTACTAGCTGGATCCGTCCCTGGTCGTAACAAGCACAGTTGTGGCAGATATAGGAATTTCCAGTTTTACGATGACAGGTAGAAGAAACCCTGACGTGCGAGATCTCAGCCACAATCAGGGGCGCACGCAGAGGGCTGAGGGGGCTAGATCCCCCCCTTAACGGAAATCGCCAAATTTCTTGCTGACATTTGTTAAAACACAAAACAATTCCGCACATGCATACATAGCTATATAAAGATTTCGATTATAACTAGTGGTGTAGTGATCTGTTGCCTTGTTACGTTACGAGTGTTACACTTCAATTGCAATAAGCAAATCGTGCTAAGACTCTACAAAACCCTCACTGAATGTCGCTTTTCGATAAAGACGTTGCGATTCATGAGTCATAATGGCATTGAGAGAAACCGCTTCATACATGCTATGACGTAGAAACTCTGCACGTGTTGCGCAATGCGTTACGATTGGAGTTGTACCTCCTGTAGTTCGAATTTCGGGTACCGTGATAGTCAGAAGAGTGCGAGGAATAATGGATAAGATTGTAGTTGTACAACGCAAGCGGAAAAGGAGTTCGTCAAGAGAAAGAGACTTTTGCAAAAAAGATAGAAATGACACTAACTCGTGCTCAGAGTCTGCCACTCAAGTATTCAGTAGTGAAAATGATATTGGTAACTTCGTTGGAGTTCCCCTGACTGATGCTGATCGACGTAAGGTATTGTTTAATTGCTGGTCCCCTCCTTCCGGTTTCTCGTTTCCATATGTAACAGTTGGTGCTAAAAATGGAAGTTTCCAGAAGCAACGGTTAAACGAATTTACATGGTTACCGTACAGTAATATTTACAAAGGAGCTTTTTGCAAATGGTGGGTTGTGTTTGCTCCTCAGACTGTCAGTCGTAGTGCAAAACCTCCCGGCTCATTAGTTTCGGGACCACATTGCAATTATAAACAGGCAAAGGAACGTTACAATAATCACTAAAATTGTTGCTATCATAAATTATGTGCAGCCATGTTCGATAACTTTGTGCAGACAGATGCCGACAAATCCAGAGATGTACGAAATGCTTTAAACAGCAGTAGACAGAAGGCTGTCTAGGAAAATCAAATCGTCTTTCCCATATCATCAGAACTATTGAATTTTGCGGTCGCCAAGAAATACCATTGAGGGTTCACAGAGACGCTGGTGCATTTTCACTGAACGAAACTGATTGCTATGACGGAGTTTTTAAAGCTGCCTTAAGACTGCGAGTGGATGCTGCTGACAAGGAAACATCTGACCTCTATTTAAAAGGCTCCCCGCAACGCTTCATATTTAAGCTGGAGAGTGCAAAATCAAATTATATCTTTGACGGGTGATGCCATACAAAGGCAAATACTTTCCGAAATTTCCCAATGCAAATACTTTTCGATACTAGCGGATGAAACGACTGATGTACGTCAAACAGAGCAACTTAGTTTATCCGTTCGATTTATCAAAGATACCAAAGGGCACGAAGAATTTTTGTGCTTTGTTCCAGTTTCTTCAACAACAGGCAATAATCTTGCATCTACGATTCTCACCCAACTATCTCAACTTGGCTTAATCTGGAACATATGCGTGGCCAAGGTTATGATGGCGAAGGTAATATGAGCGGAAAATATCGTGGTGTCCAGGCTAGAGTAAAAGAATTGTACCATTTGGCCATGTACACTCATTGCTGCAACCATGTTCTTAACTTCGTCATTAGTACTTCATCGCGGTTGCCAGTTATTAGAAATGCGGTGGCAACTATATCGGACATATGCGTTTTTCTGTCGCGTTCTGCGCAGCGCGTATCGATATTTCAAGACAATGTTGAAAGAGAAGTTTTAGGTTCGGCTTCTTCGCGGCAGAAGCTGAAGCCAATTTGCGCCACACGCTGGGTAGAAAGACATGACTCGATCATCATATTCGTGACACTATTGCCAGAAGTTGTTTTTACACTTGAGGAATTGCAGCAGGAAAACAAGCAAGTGGAGGTTGCGACCAAAGCAGCAACTTTGCTCAATTCTGTAGGCTACAGAAATGCATGTTTTTAATCACGGCTTTAGTTATGCAACACACTTCTGGCATAATCAGTGGCGTAAGCAGAAAATTTCCAGGGGGGGACAAGTTTCGTCACAATCGTGTGACGTCACAAATCAACTTAAGGGGAAGTGCCGAAGGCACAACCATTCTAGGGGGATCCAGAGGCATGCCCCGGGAAAAGTTTGCAAAATTACACCTAAAAATACGCATTTTTGTGCATTCTGGAAGCAAGTTTTAGACAATACTGTCTCCCTTCGTACGCTAGTGGGTATAATCCTGCCTGTTTCAAAACTACTGCAAAAGAAAGAATTGGATATATTTGCAGTGATTGAACTCATTGATAGTGCGCTGGATATTCTCCGACAAAACAGAAGCAATTGCGAAAACGTTTTTCATAAAATATTTGACCAACAGGTTCGCAGCTAGGGGGGTGCCAAGGGGGCCACTGCCCCCCCCTAAATTATGCCTGGCTCCTCAAAATTTTTCAGTCTCTTTCTGAAAGTCCTACACAGATCATTGACAGCTCCCCTTGTTGCAAAACTGGCCCCTCCAGTGGCCCCCCCAAATGAAAATGTCTTGCTCCGCCTCTGGCCAGCAGTAATCGCAGATCTGATTTCGTGCTTTAGCATGTATAAAATTTGTGAAAGGGATTATTTTACTAAAGCGAACGATTTGAAATTAATATTGATTTCGTGCTTTAGCATGTATAAAATTTGTGAAAGGGATTATTTTACTAAAGCAAAAGATTTGAAATTAATATTGTACGACAAGCAACTACGTTTCCCATGGCCCTATGGGTAGGACCAACACTTAAGAAACTATGCACATTAACTGTCCGCCGGTGTATTCGTGCTATCGCTACGATTCCGTTTAATGTGACGGTTTGCTTGTAAGAGAGAGTGAGAGAAGTTGGCCAAATAAGCATGCATGGGTTGCTCCAAGAGCCTCCTGAAGAGCATCTGTTCCTGTCTATTCTCTCATTTCAAAATTTCTACAGCGGCATCTGTCTGTACCTTGCGCAATTATCTGTAAAGTTAGTGATATGTTGGCTAAGCTTTGTTTGCTACCACTGCCTCGAATATGTTAGGTTAGATGATACATTAGCAATTCGCAAACGCTTGTGCTGCCTTTTGCGAGTATGTGTAGAAACAGTTGTTTCAATTCTGTTTTGGTGATTTAACAAAGGTATTTTGCTTTTGGTATCGACCAACAACCATCTAGCGTGACTGTGAGATGATTCTACGATCTATAGTGGTACTGCAGTGCATTTTGCTTGTCTGCGATGTTGAGAAAAGTGCTGCTGATATTTCGTGACAAATAATAGCCGACTGAGACACCAGAATTTGCTGGAAGTGGCATGAAGTAATGCTACTATTTTGGCGGTCTTTGTGTATGGAAAGCAGATCTGGCGGTCTTTGTGCATGGAAAGCAGGTCAACAAATGTTTTTCTCAAATATTTACTCTGTAAGATCACAGTGTCTGATTCTGTGCTGAGAAAGGATTTCTTTCCATGGACAGTGTAATGCTGCTGTATAACATAAGAGTGCTTTTAAAAGCAATATCTCGGTATACTGAGCATGTTACAAATTTCCATAAAAAATGTCAAAATTTTGCAGAGAAGTGCCACACTACATCGCATCGTACTTTAACAGATCAACAAAATCACGGTAACGGGTGAAAACGGGCAAAGAAAAACAGACGTTATATGCTATTTCAATTTTAACACATCAACACTTTTCTTGACCAGGTCCAGCCGCGACCTGGTCAAGATAAACACAAAGACCGCCAAAATAGTAGCATTACTTCATACCACTTCCAGCAATGGACCTGGTCAAGAAAAGCGTTGATGTGTTAAAATTGAAATAGCATATATGACATAAATGTTATAGTAAATAAGGTAGCCTGTACTTTAGTGAGAGCAAAATACTTTTCTCAAAATTTCAGCCTCCCCTTAAAAAATTCCTACGTGGGCCCCTGAGTGGAACGTGCGCAATCGGCTTGATTTCTTCATATAAGGTCATTGTCGCGGTTATATGCAGTGGTGAAAGTAGAATAATTTTCTTACCGGAACGATCCAGTATTTGTCAATACCCTTGCAAAATTTCAGTCATAAATGTAAAAAAGCAATCAAGAGCACGTCTACTTTTGACCCACCCTGTATTGCACATTTTAAAAATACAAAATGCGTACGGTGCATTCTGAAAACCACCATTTCAAAATCAACCAAAAAGCGTCAGGCTGTAGGCTATGTACGACAAATTGCACTATCGCCGAAAGTGCTTCAGGCAATGCAACTTGAGTTGTCTAAATTTAACACCTCATACTATAGCCTACTTGCTAATACTGTATTTGCAATTTACATACCCTAAAATAGCAAACCTGACACAAATACTTTACATCGTTTGCAGGACCCTGGGCTGTTTTAAGGGGGCTCTTGTGAAAAGTTTGATGTTTGATGTCATACAAATTAGTACTACACGCAGGACCAGATTTAACTGATGTGAGCCCCTAGGCTAATCCACTTGCGAGGACCCCTCAACCATTGTTGCAATGAAAAAAATGGAAAGCGTCAATCAATTTGCGAAAATCGGAAAATTACGCTCTGAAAGTACGGTCAGTAAAAAGTTCTCAGTCAGGGGCGGCTCGTCTAGACGGGCTGCCGGGCTGCAGCCCTCCCTGAAAAATGTAAATCAAAAGATTCCGCCAAACGGCCAAACTCGCCTTAAGTTTGGATTTAGTTACGAAAATTTCACAACACAATCATTTTCGGTACTTCCGACCATTTCGGCTCAACGTTTCCTAGGAATCCAACAAAACCAATGTTTCGCTTCTTGCCAACGACACCACATATGCGATGACGTTTTCAGCACGTTTGCCGATGAATTTGGCAATTTCGGGGCTGTCATCCGCACAGCCCTAAAGGAAAGAAACCAAACAATTGGCTGCAAAAAACATGGTGGTATATCCGCCTATAGCAAAGCGTTTTTGATATTTTGACGATGAATTTTTAAAGAAAAAACGGAGGAAATATGATCTTGACTGTTTTTTACGACCTGAATTTCTTGGATATTTAATTTTATAATCAAGTCTAACAATGCTTTTACTACCGGTAGTACTTTGGCGATATTGGCGGCATTGCATTCAAATCTGGTCGCCAATCTCGGGCTGTGAAAATACAGCCCTTCGTTTATCTGCACCAGTGCAGCTTGGAACTGTAGGCTAAGCTGATGAGCTTTCTAGGGTTGGCGTTTGAAGATGTATGGCAGTAGTTGGTGGATCTCATTCTTGGACAACACAAGATGTGACTGATTTAAAACATTGAAATATGAAAAATTTGAAGCATGAGAAATCTGGCACGCCTATAAGCATTCAAGTACTATAAGTAGACCTTTAATTTATTGGTAAGATGAACGTTTCAGCTGTAACTGATTCAAACTTTCACTGGAAAAGCATAACAATCCAGTTCAAAAAAACGAGAAATCTTGTGTAAAATCACAAACTTTTCGAAATTTTTTGGAAAATTTAAACTTCATTTGAAGGAACATGATTAAAACACCAGCTCAAAGAAAGTGGCTCTAGCCTAGGTCTGCTGCCATGACACGGTTTGAATAAAATGCTAAGCTTTGTCTTGTTAACAATAGCGCCTCATTAGTCGAGTGTTTCAAGCTTAGTGTGCGAGTGGTGCTGGGTTCGACTCTTGCCTTTGCAGCTTTGATGACAGTGGTTTGGTTATGCGTCATACTTTTGATGGGATCGGTTAAATTCTTTTGTGCTCGTGTTTACGCTTTAGGGTTTGGTTTCATTAAACTGAAGTGAATGTTTTCTATGTATCAATAAGGACAACTGAAAATTACGAGTTTGATAAGATTAGGACTGCTGGAGTGACTTGAAACGCCACTATATTATAAAAACAGCCAGGACGACAATCCCATATGTTCAGCCAGAGATGAAATTTCGCAGCCCTCCCGGCCAATTTCACCACGAGCCGCCACTGTTCTCAGTCATTACTGAAGTGCCCACGATCACTGCGTTTGTTGCTGCCTTCGACGCAAAAGCGTTAAATTTCACGGAATTGTTGAAATCTTGGCTGGCGGGAACAGGATTGTTAACTGCCACAGGCAAACCAACCGAAATCGCCACAATGCAAATATTTGACACAATACATGGTCTACGTTTTTTATAAGAATCACATCTGTGTTTTCTTATCTGTGTTAAAAAAAAACAAACACACTGCACCTATATGGTATGCGTGGCGGCATAAAGACTTTAAAGCACAACGTGAGGACCACGTTGCAACTCGCTTACCACGACTGTAAAAATCTCACACACACGAGCAAAACAGCTCACGTACAACGCACCCAAATGGTTGTAACTGTTAGGTTCACGATTCGCGTAACTTCACTCCCCAGGTGAAATAAGCAAGAGATAAAAATCTGTGATTGATTCCTTGCTTATTACACCTGTGGAGTGAAGTTACTTGAATACAGATATGCGCAAGTTTGAAACATCGCAAAAAGAAGAAAGCAGAGCCCAA
>Ga0210059_1016732_pt1 | contig 10550 bp, 9 predicted proteins | sample Ectturendosymbi2_FD_188042 | JGI IMG/M metagenome (GOLD analysis project Ga0210059, IMG submission 188042) | Ecteinascidia turbinata endosymbiont from Florida, USA - Sample 2 (SPAdes) (version 2) | ecosystem: Host-associated > Tunicates > Ascidians > Unclassified | place: Key West, Florida... | reverse complement strand
GTAACTCCACATAGCCGAACTTACACTTTAAACTGTAAAGAAAACTTGCAACTGTCATTATAAACGAACAGAAAGTGTCGCTGTAGGTGAAGTGACGATATAGCCGAAGTCGTTATAGCCGAACTGTATTGCACGTAAAAGATAGGAATTCTGCCGGGACCGACGAAAAAGTGTCGTTATGGGCGTACTGTAGTTATACCCGAGTTGTTTTAGGCGAATTCTACTGCACATTACTTGTGCTGAACTGCAATGATACAGTGGCTCTCATATGGATTAAAAGAGGAAACAGCCTCATAGTTACCATTATATCGAATGGGTTTTCTTCATATCTTAGGATCTCATTGTTTAAATAAGCTACTTCTTCTAACACCTTTTCTTCCATGCTTTTCCTGCCAACACCAAATCTGCGGAAACATATTTGGTGCACAAATGCTCATACTCTGAACCACTGTCTTCTCTTTGGACAAAGTTTTTATGTTGACGTAAGCAGAAGCGAAAAAAATCACAACTGTGATGCGTTAATTGAATTTTTACGAAACAAATAATTGAGTTAGTGGAAGGTACGAAACAAATTGAGCTAGTGGAAGGTCTTTGTTAAGGAAGGTCTTTGGATTAGACAACACAAACCTACCCGCGAAGAGTGGTCAAGCCGAATTTTCTCTGTGACTTCCAGAAAGGCCCATAATCAGCAAATAACAATCCATACCCTTGGTCATTGAATACGTCGATTATGTCACCCACTACCCTGCCAGAGCACAGCTCGGAGTTCTTCACAAAAGCCTGTTAGATATAAAATAAAAGATACGGAAGTTCAAGATTCTATTTGAATGAGAGCTGATGATGCCTACCTTTGTAGGCGAAATATATATTCTGTTTAGATCTTAGTATGTGATTCTTGGCTGTGAAGGTATTCCTTTCGATAGACAGTACGTAAGTACGTCTTTTTCAAGTGCCATCACACTGCAGTGGATGTTCTGGATATTGCAAAACACTTGAAACAATATTTTTATATATATGTCGTTATCTGCAGTACGTTGCGATTAAATATCCAACTTACAATCACTTGAATGAAAATCAACTGAAAACCAAAGCTCTGCAACTTTTCTGATTGACAAATTATCTTGTTTTTTGCTTGTGACTTTGTTGGAAATGCGTGAATTGTAGACATAACACAAGGTTATTGTTAACAAAAGTTTAAAGTGCTATTTTCAAAGGATATTCCCAAATGCATTTATGGAGCGAAATTCACAAATGTTTGAGCAACAGCTACAATGTATCTAAAATTCCTAAGTGTTGAACAACATCTACTGTACAACCTGTAACGTCACGCATTTGCAGGAACAACTCTTCAAGCGGCTCAAGAAGCATACTGTAGAATTAATTTTTGAACCTAACATGCTTTGAAAAGCAACATCAACACAAATAGATTACCTCATCGACGCGATAGTGCTCTACATAAAAGATTTGTTATCACGTACCCACGACCTAACCTAATTGCGCAGGCACAAATCAAGCTTACCTCGTTGACGCTCTGATAATCGTTCAAAGTGATTACGTCTCTTTTTCCAAACCGTACTGTCATTATAGGTCCATAGACTGCAGCCCATTTCCTTAGAGTCCGAGCCAAGAATTTTCCAGCAAAAGGAACAGTACCGACGATCGGAAGACCCCGTGGTCCAGGAGGGAGGTTTTTTGAGCGATGATACCAGTAACAGAGCAGCAAGCAGAACAGAAAAGTAATACCAACATACATAAAACACGTGGCAGTTACTTGATCTTGCCACATTGTCATCACGCTATTTTCAAGTTGAATGTACTGCTCCAAACCAGGCCTGGATTAAAGATATTTTCAATAGTTTGATATATCGACTTGAAACGAGCATTTCTGTGACTTATGTTTGACATATACTGATATTTTCCAATCCCTAGTCCATATTAATTTGTATTCACAGAAACAAAAAAACTACGAATTGCCACAGAAAAAACAGTCGAGCTGTTGCGATTACTCTGTGCAACTTTGGTCGCCCACCTGTCAACCAGTCATTTACTGTTTTCGAAAACCCATGCCGCTTTTTAGATATGACATGAAGAAAAGATTGGGTCTCACAATGTATTAAAGATTATTATTGCAGTAGACCCGCATAATAATACGAAGTGTTCAGCTTGTTGTTTGGTCAGAATAGGTAGACAGCGGCATCATATTTATAAAGTTTGATTTTGTTCCTCAAAGGCAGTATTCGCAGGCTCAATATCTTTGCTCTCTTAGTATACCTTTAAACCCATTCCTGATTTTGCTCCTAAAGGTGCAAAGCCTGATAACCTGTAATTGCTTCCCAACAAAAAATATCTTGCGCAAAGTTTTTGAACGGAGTGTGAGTACTCTTGCATGAAGCTTGGACACGTCGGGCCTGCATTTTCCGTGCTGTAAGATTGTCTTATATACACCAAATAAATCCATTGTGCGCTTGCTCAGACTAACGTCAGCTCATATGCCACATAAGCAACTTAGGCAGTGGAGTGACTTTGAATTAAATTTATAGTGTATCCTGCCAGCGGCGGGAAGTTCTTTTATTGCGCATTTCCTTACCAGTTGGTAAAAATAGGACTGCAAATTACTAGCTAAGAATTCACGGCTTGGCGTCCACATCGCAGAGAGCAGGCCCACCGCCATAGGTTGGGCATCGTGAGCTTGACAACATTCACGAATAAAGGGCAGAGGCATAGCTGCACCGAAAGCAGGTTGCATGCCCAACTGAGAAAACACCACCAATCCTTAGAAGAAACAACAATCTTAAGCCTCTGATTTTCAAGCGAGTGTTACGGAGAACTTACGCTTTGATGAGAGCCGTTGGAAGGTCAGTGTAAACGGTGTCAACTTGCACACGACGGTAAACCGTTTCAGCACGGCATGAATGTTATTTCATGCGTGAAAACATGAAAAAACAACTGGCGTTGTTGATATGCGTGATAAGCTGTCCAGTTCAGTTTCGAGGTCAACTCTCAACCACCACACCTATCTTATTAAATCATATTTGCAGGTCGGTAAGTTGAGCTGCATTCTCGCGATAAACCAACATAGTACTTCTTTGCACGTATAATTAGTTTACAAAAGCAGTTGACGAAAATTTTTAGCAAATGGAGTATGTTTACCACTTGCCGACTCACTAAAACGAAGTTTTCGGAATGGTACAAAGATATCTTTTTACAACTTTCAACAAGAAGGGGAAAAAATGTCGTACATAAAGCTGTAGCAGTCTCTAATTGTTCACAATTTGTTGATTCATTTTGGAATAGACCAATCTTGAAAGCTTTCAAGTTGAATAAGTTTAAGAAAACCTCTAGTGATCGTAAAACTTTTGAAATACCGGAATTTACACCAACACATATCTGTTTACAGACTGGTTACATCCAGGGATGTAGTGCTAATAAAGGTGTGGTAACGCCCCAAACAAACAGCCATTTAACAGCTCCAAATTCATTTTAAAGCAAAACATGAAAAAGGTGTGGGAACGCCGTTCCCACGCGTTCCCGCCCCATTACACCCCTGGTTACATCTCTTTACAGCAAAAACTACTTCCAAGTGTTTTATGCTACTTTCATTTGATTTGCAAGCTACATTTGCCCTAAGCTAAAGCAAATGCTGCAAATCAAGAACACGGGCTTTCCACAAAGCTTCCCTTATGTCTACGGTGATTGTAAGAATTTTCTTCGAGTTTAACGTCGCTGAGTCCCAAGGAATCAGATAGTTATTAGAACTTTAGCAGGTTGTTTCTTTTATGTGCAGTTAACATTTTTGCTTCTTTCAATAGGAAAAGCAAATAATAAGCGTCTTGTGTAACAGCTGTTATTAACACAAGCGTATGAATTATGCAAAGAATATGGAAGTATGCAAGAGTACAGTTCAAAACCGTTTCGCGAAGCAATGCAAGACTTATATCATAAATCGAAAAAGTCGCAGTATAAAGCGATGTATGACCCGTCTATTAAGCACACACACCGCTGCGTACAATAGCTGAAGCTAAAGGGTCCGATAAATTTGAATATTTAAAGCAACACACAGCTCACTGGCAGCGCATACTGCTGATTTGTTACTTTTTTCTTAATAATAAGACAGGAAAACCAGATTTGTCCAACAAATGAGCACACGAGAAACCCAAGTTCACTGTCCCTATCGAAGGTTAATCTTGGCTCTGTGCAGACCCCCTACTATAAATCATCACGACCACGAGTTGCTTTTCTACGTTACACTAAAAATCGTCTCTTGTGATTGACTTATAGCACAACAAGCTATCATGAAACGTAAATGCAGTTAGCAGAAACGTCGGATAATTCATTGAAAAAGTCAGTGCAAATGACAGTTGCGGGCGCAAGAAAGAATTAAAACTCATCAGACACACTATGTATGGACACACGACTTACGTGCAGTCATTGGCTTTTTTGCTGTACATCGTTGAAACGAGTTTTGCTCTGCTGTTAAGCGCTTTTGAGCTCTTTGTTTAATCTACATTAACAGTGAACCAAATAACAACCTTTTCTCAACTGATTTATTTAAAAACGATGCCGAGAGTTTCAGTCAAATCCCGGTGTTGGCTGCTGTCTGGATGCATGAAACGTTGATGTCGTTTTTAATCACGTCAACTGAGCATATGGTTTTCTTATTTGCTGTTCCCCATGGGCTAGCCTGCAACTACATGAAATAGCAGTTCGATCTCAGTAAATGCGCTGCCTTCTAAGGTAAAAGGACCAATTACACAAAGAAGGCAATGCATATCTAAGAAACAATGCAGAAAATCCAAGCTACAACAACGGGAAATCGAAATGACATCTGCCGATTTAGCTGATTAAACCAACATTTTAAAAAGAAACCCCTTTAGATGAATAACCGAATGCAAGTGGAAGACTTTTTACAGAACAGGTTTATTGAAAGCAATGAATATAAACTTTGTCTTAGTTTTTCATTTAAGCAGACTAAATGAAATACTCGGGGATTCTTTAACCTAGCAAGTCAAAATGTCAAATGTTGAAAGACAGCTGTTTGATTTAAATGTACTGCATTTTTTAGTGTTTTTACTGTTTCAAAGAGGCGACTTGTATTGCTACAATCTTACGTACTAAATACTCCACTCTTCAACTAATCTCATTTTGTTTTTCATGTACCCGACGCTTACTGAATTACTGTTTACTGCTAAACCTTTTTATACGCTGTTTCTACCTCTGCCTATTCCACCTTATTCGGTGATGCTATGTGCCTGGTGGGATATACATGCAACTGTGGTACTCCATTATGATGGCCCCTGGGTAATAATTGTATTACATCTTCATGATTTTTGTGAATAAACATTGCTTTTGCTCTTGCTTTAGTTCTGAAATGTGTATGTGTTTATTGCATTTTTAAGCAGACTAATCACGAGCTTAGGGCACCAGTGCCAAAGTGCCACCACAAAATTGAAGGAAAATCTACAAAATAAATCGAAACGAGTGAAGATCTGTAATAACACGGGAATAACAAGCGAAAATTGAATATATTGTTATGTTTCTTGATCATGGTACACCTGATGGTTGTCATCCCAGGTATACCACATGCAGTGGCGTACGCAGGAAATTTCCGAAGGGGGGCAAAGTTTCGTCACAATCGTGTGACGTCACAAATCCACTTTAGGGGAAGTGCCGAAGGCACGACCATGCTAGGGGTGTCCGGGGGCATGCCCCCGGGAAAATTTTGCAAAATTACACCTAAAGATACGCATTTTTGTGCATCCTGGAAGAAAGTTTTAGTATAATGCTTTTACGAGACTTATTAGCCAGTGTGACAGATAACTGGACTTTTGTTGTCTGAGACTCATGAAATATACCTATATGCGTGCTTGGATGTTATAAGTTGTAGACATGTATCGCTTATCGGAGACGATTATTGAAGTTTGTGGGCTCAAGTCTCACGCCAGGCGAAGCTTTTTTCTGGTGTTCATTGTTACCTGTGTTAAGTTGCTTAACAGCCACATGTGAAGCAATTTTGTCAGTGAAAGAATGAAATCGTAAAATGAAAATCAAGCAGAGGAAGCGTACAGTGGTCATAAAAAAATCTGAGTAGTGCGTATATCAGTGACCAGAAAACAAAGTCAGTTTATTTTAAATCGAGGCCCTTTCCCCCCTTAGTTACGCCACTGCCGAATACTGTTTATATATTTTTTATTTTTAGGGCCTGAGGTGGGGGCATGGCACAGCATCCCCCCTCCTTACGTTAGTGACTACATGGGCCATCGACTATCGCTGATGCCGTGCATTCTGACTAATGTCCGACGATAAGATCATTAAAACTTAATGTTTCCTACAAAACTGTAATTACATGTCTGTGGCGATGAAACGTTGTACAGCAGGCATTACAAAGCATGTCAGTCTAAAGCGAAGCACGCTGGATTTGACCTTGCCCTTTACCTTTTTGAAAACCCACTAGCGCTATTTTAGCACTATTTATGAATTTCAGCTCAACATGTAGAAATTTCAGCTCAACATGTGGAATTTCAGCTCAACATGTAGAAATTTCAGCTCAACATGTGGAATTTCAGCTCAACATGTAGTTCGAACGTGTTTATTCTGAATTCAAACGATTTTTTGTCACACGAGATCTGCTGGTTTTGAAGCAGAAACTCATGTCTCTGTATGAGCGCTATGTGTCCACACTTTTTCACGAGCGTAAGAGGCATACCTGTGCTATGTCGGAAAACGAAAGCAGTGCGTTGCACGCATTGCGCAAAGACAGCAACATCATCATAAGTAAACCCGACAAGGGCAACGGTGTGGTGGTTTTGAACCGCGCTGACTACGTTGCCAAAATGCATACTATACTGTGTGACACTAATCAATTCCAGCCCTGCAATAACGATAACAATGTCGCTAACCTTCTTGAATTTCAGAATTGCCTGAGGCATCTCCACTAAAAGCAAACCGACCTTTTTGAAACTGAGAGCTGCTTTTGGCTACTTATTTAATGCGAAGGGCTAAAAGTTTGATACACACACTTTGGAAATAAAACAATTACTAAATTGACCTTTGATTATGTTATTATTAATTGATGATATTCATCTGTGTGAAGCCACTGAACATGTTAATGCTGTTTTTAGAATAGGTCCGAGGGCGACCCACGTGGTCCTTGCGGGCGACCTGGTGCCCGCGGGCACCATGTTGGTTACCCCTGCACTAAAAACATGGAAACTATGCCGTTAATTTTGACATTGCACAGAAACCAGGCGTTGTTCAATATATCAGATGCAGAAAGAGGAGCTAATTTCGACCATTGCATCGCCGCTGTATTCCTTGTACCATTTATACTGCGGTTTAAGGCGTTTTTGATACAGTTTGAAGTAATGGCCAACCTTTTGACAAACGTTGCAAACGGCATCTTTAGCGGGACAGTTTTTACGAGGATGTCGAGCATTTCCACAAAAGTAACACAGCCAAGCCTGCTCGTAGGTGGCTTGCATCAACCATGTCTTGCACATCTTCCCGCTGCGCTTGCGTCTGTACCAACCTTGCGCTATAAGAGGTAGTACCTTGATAAGCCTCAGAACCAACCTTGCGCAACAAGAAGTAGTGCCTTGATAAGCCTCAGAATTCTTAAAGGCTAGTTCCATCGCACAATCTTTCCTAAACGCATCTGCAAAATTAAAATGCGCTTTCTTCCAAAAGTCTCTGGTGTCTTGTGATTGAATACCAGTTATGGCATCGCGCACAACTCCAAGCGGTACCGCCTCGCAGATACAGCTTGACATCACACTCTTGGCTTAGTCTCGGTAAGACGTACGACAAAGCTGTTAATTGACCGACCGGTCAGTTGTTTCCAAGTCAGCACTTCATGCCTGGCTGCGATCGTGTTCTTCGGTTTCACGTAGCGTTCTTTCAGTGTTCCAATCGTGGAGTCGTAATCCTCTGCATCGGCGAAACTGCGGTAAACTTAAGACGACACCAGGATCGTCAAGACTTGTATTTGTTTGGATCTAACCCAGCAGCAGATAAGGTGTCCACAAGTGATCCTCGAAGATTTTTAGCCAATGCTTAAACTTGTCGGCAGCTGTCTTCAAGCCTGGTTCGACGTCTAGACGTTGTGGTTTCAGTACCTTTTCATTACAACAAGAATAAGTTTGTTAAATTGATGTGACCTAATGCAGGCTTTATTAAACTTATTCGTCGAGTCCGCAGCGAAGGATCAAGCGACATGCACAAAATGAAACAACATGCACGTTGTCAAGAGGACAGTGAATGCTAAAACAAACTGGAGGGGAAAAGAACCAACGCCACATCGCAAGCATACAACGAATTTCAAAATCAACGGCGCGCAACAAATATGCACTCGCGCGCACGACAAAGAAATCCAAATAACGCCAAATAGGTCAACATTATTTCAATCAGGGCCGTTATAAGGCATGAGCTCTGCGGTCACTTGCTCAGGTATCTCATATCGTATCATGTTTTCAACATTTTCTACAATCATTTTTAATGTTGGTTGGAGTTTCAGTACAAAGATATGTCCCTGGGAAAAAATGCTATTAAAATGACTATGACTGCAACCGCGATCAGCTCAGTCCCGTCGCCACGGGGGGGCTTCGGGGGCTGAGCTCCCCGAACGAAGCTCCAACCTCCCAAATTGCATTATGAAGCATTATAGATCGATGGAGTTTTTATAAAATTTCACAATGTCGAGCCACCCTGAACAAACGTAAAGCACCTCTATTGAAAACTTTGTGACAACGGTTCTGGATCAGCTACGAATGAAGCTCCGCCCTGAAACGTCACTAAGGCCCGTAACTGCTCGCTGTGCGAACATTGGCGATCTTATCAAGATTTCACCTCTGGGTAGCAGTAACTGGCATTTGAAATTTTGTAAATCATAATTATTACAGTAGCATCCGTCGCAGGGGCGTAACGAGGGGGGGCACGGGGAACACAATTCCCCGGGCGTCAAATCACTAGGGGAGCGCCTAAAAGTCCCAGCAATGTCACAAATACTTTCTTCACCTACAGTACATTTGTTTCCGAGAGACCTCACGGTTGAACATGGGGGCGCCAAACTTGCTTCTTGCCTCGGGCGCCATCTAACCTCGTTATGCCCTGATCCGTTGACATTTGACATTTCAATAACCCTTATGTAATGTTCTGACATCAATTTTGCATCCTCTAGATGCTGCTCTAGGAGGCATATGTCCCCCATTGAATGGGACGTAACTAGGGGAGGGCAAAAGGGGACATCTGCCTCCGGGCGCAGAATTTTGGGGGCTTCAAATTGAGGTAGTGTTGAGTTCGTTTTACTTCTCAACATGAAACATCTTGTGATCCTGAAATAATCATAAAAGAAGACGCAGATCACCAAAGGAAAATAACCAAAGAACGTAATTCCGAAGTTTATTGACGAATCCAAATCAAGCCAAACGAAGCTGGACATTGAAAACATTATTTATTGCAAAATTGTACTTGCGTATTTATTGTATAATGATGTTAAGAGAGAGTAACAAAAACCCTTAGAAAAACGTACTGAAAAACGTAGTCCGAACCATGATAAAAATCGTAATCAAAATTACTACGATTTCGAATACCATAATTCCTAAAAAAGTGACGTCATGGACGCCCGATCATACCACACGCACGTACAATTATGCAATCCGTACGAAACCACGAAACCCAGTGTGCAATCACGTGATCGAAATTGACCAATGAAAATACAGCAAAAAAGTGATAAGTATGGGTGCATCTGCTCAGTCTAACAGTGCAGTGGAGATACTTTACACAGCACCCAAACCAGAAATGGAGATACCTTTCTGGAATGGGTTGAATTAAAAGAATAGGTAGTTGGTGAACTTGTGGGGTCTGGCGAATTTGTGAACCAGAATACACTTGTAGCTGGCTACTATTCTGGAACGGCTAGACTAACGGAATAACCGGAGGTATAGCCAATTTCGGCAGGCGAGTTATAGGGTGAGTGCTTAACAATGTGGGTCACTCTCTTTCTCCTCTCACCTTGTGATACGATAGAACTGCGTATTAACTCTTGATTACTATAATAAAACTTGGGCATGTTACGTTATATTATGAACCCCTGTTGTTAACACCTGATATTTGCAGTAACTGATATACTTTAATTAACGATTGATTATTGATATAAACCCTTGTTGTGATGAATATCGCAGTGCTTAAAGCTATACTAATAAAAACATGAGTGAATACAATCTTGTTGTGATACACTGAGCGAAGTCGAGCTAGACCGGCGGGTCCAGGTTTCTTAATTGTTAACTTGGGCGTGCCATGGACATTCCTATGGACCAGTGCTCTTGCGGAATTGTGCTAAATGTGTGATGGTTCGCTTCTTTTAGAAGGGAACTGCCACAACGGAGGATGTTACTGAGAGGGGCTTATGGCCTTTCTCGCAGGTCCCTTATAGGAGCCATTTGTTGCAGTTGACTGCATCGCCTTGAACTACTGAGGCAAGCACAAGAGAAAGATGGCAATTCGGGGCATTAACTAACAGGAAAGCAACCAGCAGCAATAGAGCTCCCTCACTGAGT
>Ga0210059_1016731_pt1 | contig 10550 bp, 8 predicted proteins | sample Ectturendosymbi2_FD_188042 | JGI IMG/M metagenome (GOLD analysis project Ga0210059, IMG submission 188042) | Ecteinascidia turbinata endosymbiont from Florida, USA - Sample 2 (SPAdes) (version 2) | ecosystem: Host-associated > Tunicates > Ascidians > Unclassified | place: Key West, Florida... | reverse complement strand
TTTTTAGGCCACTCTATGAAAAAATCCCTTATTTCCCTAACCCCTGGAAAAATCTATCCGACGCCCTTGCTGGTATATGCTGTAATCATTATTTTACGCCTAAGTCGCCTATACCAATGTAATGTAAATAATTGCTGCAAATGAGGCATCATCAGCTTTTGTTGAACCTTCTCCAACAAAAATCCAGTTTATGCGAAAATTTTGCAGTGAATGGTTTTGTTGCCACCTCTTGGCGTGACGTTGAATGCAAGGTTCACCACGAACGGGAGGTGGGCAAAGAATTGCACCCATATGTAAGTGGTGTGAACACGCTGTAATACAGAGTGATCATGGGTGTGATCTCTATTCATGCTTGGCCAGAATAAAAGCCTGAAAGGCAAGTTATGTTTTGTTACAGTAAAACTAGCTAAGCGCACTGAACATCTTGGATTCCTGGCGCTTAATAAAGGGCTGATCAACCAGTTTGTAAGTCAGACGGATGCAACAGCTGCTATTGGAGAGCCCGAACAAGCGCACAAAGCTCACAATATGGCAGCAAGCAACAAGCCATTATTTTCTTTTGTTTAGTCAGGAACACCTCAAGAATCATCCCAAAACTGTTCTTAAGCACGTTAGTCAACAGAGTAACACTAAGTTTGCAAATGTAATAAGCCAGGAAGCTGATTTAAAGGTATGCCGGGAGAAAAGTACAGCATGGGGAGTAGTAAAAACATTAGGACAATAGAAAATTATAAAAACTAACACATTGTGACCAATGTGTTTGTTTCTGTTCAGCTACAGTATCGACCTCAAAAATAATAACAGAATTATTTGCAGCCACAATGCTGCATTGCCCTGAGCCGACTAAAGAGAGAGTCGAACCGACAACCATCAGCGTAACAGCAATGGAGATTCCCTACTTGACTAGGCCCGCTCTGCTGTTGCTGATACGAATTCAACGTTAAATGTGACGTAATCACCACAACCATTCTGAATTTTCTTGTTGCGCAAATAGCTGCAGTGAACTTACTGTAATTCAATTCGATTTTGATAAATCAAGAAATTGCCCCAGGGCAGGTGATACTGTTATGAAAAAGGCACTTCCACCCTTGTTGCCCCTTTTTTCAAAGGGCAGGCTGGACGATGCTTATGTTATTTTCCAGCGTCCCTGCTGGCTTACACTGTATTTTGAAGTGCTAAAAGTTAGGTGAGAATTACACATTGCTTTGTGCAAAATCTAGGGAATTTTTATGAAATTTTGGGAATTTTGGACTTATCTTTAAGGAATTTCTAGTCAACATTTGTGGGAACCCTGGTCAAAGTTACTACAAAGATGTCTTTATAGTAACTTTGCTCAGAGTGAGAACTCTCACTTTCGGTGACAAAAATGACTTCTACCTCGCCTCACTTTCAAGCAACATGCACTGTACTTTGGAACTGCATAAAGATGAAAATGATTATATTGTTTTATGACGCAGCCCGTCGTTGTTCAGATGAATCTTGTTTCATCTTTGAAATGCATTTGCTACTAGATCATAGTAAAATAATGGTGTACAACATAATAAGGCATTACTAAAACGTTTTTTCAGCGTTGAAGTTGAACCAAGTACCAGTTTCTGTCTGAACAGCATAGCTGACTAGTAGTCTAAGTCAAAGTGGCCTTACCTAAAAATTAAGTAATGAGTATGGTGAAAATGTATTGACTTCTTGAAATTGGAAGTTAGTTTTGAAAAAGGTTGAAAAGAAAAATAGATTTAGCCTAACATTGAATAAGTGATTCATTGCATTGCCAAACAATGAACAGTGTGGACATAAAATTTTTGTGCTCTCCTTGTCACTGTTGAATTAGCGTACAGTACAATAGCTGTTGTTATTACGAGTAGTCCAGCAGGTACACACATTTAGGCTTAAGGCTCGTTGTAGTAGTAAGCTATTTCTTGATTTCGATATCCATTAGAGCCGTGCTTCCCAACCAGTGGGTCGCAACACATTGGTGGGTCGCGAAGCATTTCTAAATGTTACACTTTTCTATTAGATCGGGAAATTATTGCATTATCATTACGTAACAAATATGCAACAATGTAACAAATATGTAACAATTAGATGTGTTGTGTCGCATTAACTATTTCAGTACGTACGTCCCTAGACGTTGGAAAGTGTAGGTAGGCTACTATAACTGTAGGGAGATTAGTAGTTTGTTGATTTCAGGTAAACAGTAGCAAAGATGCAGGTCTTACGTAACTGTTAATCTTAGTCATATATCTGATTGTGGGTCGCACATTAAAACTTGCATTAAAAGTGGGTCGCGAACTGAAAAAGGTTGGGAAGCACTGCATTAGAGCATATGAGAATTGCGCAAAACTATAACATCCAGTACAATTTAGGAAAAGATTTGTGCATTTCTTGTCAACATCTAGCCTATCATGATCCAATTGTGGTGGGTAGTTGGCCATGGCATTTAAGACAATATATATGTTCGTTGCCAGTGTCTATTTTGTTTCATCAGGTAAAAACACTTCTGCAGATTTCTGCCTTTAGGTGAACATCAATTAGTACAAATGGTGATATGAGAAGTTCGGAATGCATGACCTGCTTAGGTAACCATGATGTCTGTAACAGCTCAGTGCAATGGACGAGTGCTGTCATCGTTTCAGTGCAGACAAGCTTTTAGTGACTTCTTGTCTGCAATGTGTGAACTGTGGGCTAAACCTAATGCTTACCTCAATCTCAAACCTTAGCCCTTGTCTTTTGTGTATTTAATTGTAGCCTACTTGTCATGTGACCACTTCAACAACTTTTGTCTGACAAGAGGCAAAATAGCCACAGTTTTTGCCTCGTGAGGCAAAATAGACAATACCAATTATATTGGCTAATGTGCAATAGATTGAGCGGTTTCGGATTTGGATTGGATATCGGAGTCCATAATTTTATATTTTCGGATATGGAGTTGATGAAAAAGTTTCGGATTGGAAAAGGATTGCAAAATTTCTATATCCGTACACCACTGATCACTAGCTTGTCTGTGTTCAGCTAGAGTATGTTGGGTCGTGGCGTGGCCCGTGGGTCTTTGGCAGCAGCGTGCCCTGAGATGGGCGCTTTGTGACCCACTCCATGCCAAACACATCCAGCGTGGGTAGCAGTGGTTGCTCTCATATTTGACAGGTTTAGTTGACATTTATAGCGAATGTCGTACAGGAGGGCCACGTGAAGGCACTTGTCATCCTCCCAAAATCATTTCATCCTAAGAAAAAACTTAGAGATGGCAAGTATCATGATAATCATCTGCAGGGCACAAGTGAAGTGCAATGAATGAAATTGAAAATGTTACCAGCTCTGACAGCATTCACCAAACCTGCAAAGGCCAGGATCATTTCTAACCTGGTAAAACAGATGGAATTGGAATTAGCTGTCAGTGTCAATGTTTGCTGCCATAACTCTTTGTCAATGCTAGTATACACATACAATACACACGTGCTTGGCAAACTCCATCGCCTCGCAACTTGTGAAGAACGGGGCACACAAGACCGGGGATCGCAAGTCCAACAGGCTGGTCAACAAGGAGCTGTCCGACCTATGGAAGAACCCAACACATGAGGGTCACACTATCTCTGAACCCTTTAGGCCAGAGGAGCTTGCTGCCCTCAAGGCGCCTGAAGCCAGCAAAGTCTCCAGGATTGGACTCCATCTTCCCAGAGTTCATACTCCATGCCAGGTCAGCTCTCAAATCTTGGTTTTGTGACTTTCTCAGTTCCTGCATGCGCCAACTCAAAATTCAAAAGATCTGGAGAAGAGTACTAATAGTTGCAATCCCTAAGCCAGAAAAGCCATTGGGGGACCCAAAGAGTTATTGTCTCATATCCCTGTTGTGTGTCCCCTTTAAAATCTTCGAGAGACTCATCTACACTCATGTCGACCCAATCATTGACCCATTGCTTCCTCGGGAGCCGCAGGCTTTCGACACGGGAGCTTGACCATAGACCAAGTCACCCTGCTGACACAGGTCATCGAGGATAGCTTTTCAGCTGAAAAGAAGGCCGGAGCTATGTTTGTCGATGGCACTGTATGGCACCGTGGCCTCACCTGCAAGCTGCTGCAATTGGTGCCTGATAGACACATGGTTCACATGATCATGGAGATGGTTAGCAATCGCAGCTTCACCCTCACCACCGGAAACAGTAAAACAACCAGGTTACGACACCTCAAGAATGGCGTCCCACAGGGATCTGTCTTGGCACCCCTTCTCTTCAACATCTACCTCTCTGACCTGCCAACCACCATCTCCATAAAGTATGCAAATGCTGACGGCCTAGCAATCATGCATGCTGATGGAGATTGGCAGGCAGTGGAAGGGGTGCTGACCAAGGAAATGGCAACTGTAGGTGAATACCTCCAGACTTGGAAGCTAAAGCTCAGTACTACAAAAATGGTGTGGGCAGCCTTCCACCTCATCAACAAGGAAGGTAAACGTGAGCTCAAAGCCATATACAAAAACAAATCCCTGCCCTTCTGCTCCGAGCCCACATACTTCGGAGTAATGTTGGACAGGTCGCTCACGTGTCGTCGACACCTTGAGTCACTTCGCAAGAAGCTGACATCGCACGTCGCACTCCTGAGGCAGCTTGCTGGCTGCAGCTGGGGTGCTGGAGCAACAACTCTGCGAATAGCCACCCTAGCCTTGGTGCACTCAACTGCAGAGTACTGCGCGCCTGTTTGGTGCCGCAGTGCTCATACCAGCCTCATCAACCCCGCCATCAACGACACCTTGCGAATTGTGACTGGATGCCTGCGTCCCACACCAGCAGACAACCTTCCAACCCTCGTAGGCATCCAACCTGCTGAGCTTCGTCAGAGTGGAGCCACACTGTCTTTAGCACGCCGTGCCATGGAGGCTGGACATCTGCTCTAGTTAGAGCTCACCTGCCCATCGAGTGCAAACGCACAGTGTCTCAAATATCATCAGTTTATCTGACAACAATAACATATATGCGGCGCAGTGGGCGGATTACCAATGGAATGCGGAGTAGACAGACAGCCCCACACAAATCCACATTTTCATCACCGGCACCCACCCTCCCAAGAAGAGCCTGGGTCCGGCTTCACCGCCTCCGCACCGGTGTTGGATGTTTCCACTCCTGCTTGTACAAATGAGGTATGGCCTCCTCTACGCCCTGTGAGTGTGGCACAGTAGAACAAACTGTTGACCATGTTGTACTCCAATGTCCAATCCATCGACCTCCCCATGGACTGGCGGTTCTGGATGATGAGACAATTGAATGGCTGCTCAAAACCTGCCCCGAGATCTAGTGTGGCCAAGCAGTGGTTTGAAGAACTCGCTCAAAAGAAGAAGAATATGCTATGCTTTCCTTGCTGATCACATCAATCGCCAGTTGACTGATGTCAACTTCACACTATGAATCATATGATGCAGACAGATGGTTAAAAGTTGTTTCATTTGACTATGAAGTCACAGAGTACCTGGTTTTTTCTTCGGTCATTTCTCAGTCATAGACGGAAACTCTTTTGAAAGGACTAAAAAAATTAAGTCATTTCGGTCGGAATGTTTGAAAATATAGGCAAAAAACACTATTATGGCAAGTTTTAATACAACTGTGAGACAAATGACCAAAATTTTTCAGTGTGCAAAATGTCAGCAAAAAATGACCGAAATGTTTCAGTGAAAGAAAACATGCAGTAAAGTACGCCACCAGCCTAAATTGGATTTAGAAATAAAAATCTGGTCAGTCTAGCAATGTAAAACTTTCTAAATTATGTCAACGAAAATATTTGTTTATAAAAATGAATGAAACCATATCTGGCCTTAAGCACAAAAATTTGGCCATTTGCAATTCGCATGGCCATTGCGCTGATGAAGTATGTACCAACCCTGTTAAACCTGCATTCAACCCGCAAACCCTCACCTATCCCACCTGCGCTGTTTTTGCCCCATACGATACTTGCCTGTCACTGTGTGTCTGAAAACCACTAAAAACTCATGCAACAAGGTGTTTCGTCGCTAGTGGCAACTTAGTGGTAGAGATTTTCAGATAGAACCCACATTTCTGCCAATCAATTGAAATGGATTTGAAAGAAAACATATATCTGACAATGCAAGGTAAAGGTTGGATATTTCTGCGATAGGATTGTGGAATTGCTGTGAAAAAAACGTTCTTCATAAGGATAACACATCCTACCTCACAGTCTTACACTGATAAATCCCTTTCACAGATCTACCAACAACATGAGAAAGAAAAGGAGAACTACAACCAAAGAGTGATTAACATTGAGAAGTCTTTATTCAATCCCCTTGTCTTCACAACAAGTGGAGGGATGGCACCAGAATCCACTAAGGTCAGCAAAAGACTGGCTGAAAAATACTTGAAAAATGTTGGAAGTCATATGCATCTGTCATGACTTACATTAGAAAAAAGCTCAGATTTGCACATGTAAGGATCATCCTTGCTGCAATATGAGGCAGACAAAGTGATGTTCACCTCCAGAATCTCACAGACATTGACCTCTGTATAATTCCTAGGCTCACAATTCTGTAAAGCTGAATTATGGTGCCAATGCCATGATGCCAACTAAGTTGTGCAATAGGTTAATCTATGTCATAAGTTATGATATTATGAATAAAATATCTTTTCTAGAACTAAATATTCCACTCTTCAACTAACCTTATTTTGTTTTTCATGTACATGACAATTATTGCATTACTGTTTTACTGCTAAACCTTTATAATCTGCTTATATACCTTTGCCAATTCAACCTCATTTGGTGATGCTATGTGCTTGGTGGGACATACATGCAACTGTGGTACTCCATTATGGTCCATAGGTAATTGTATTACATCTTCATGATTTGTGTGGATAAAATAAATGTAGTGTTTGCCCATGCTATGCTTTTGTTATGAAATGTGTTAACTGCATTGCTCTCTGCCTCATAACCTTAATTTGTGAATGCTTCACCTACTCATTTGTATATACCTCAACCCTTCTCCCATTGCTTGCCCACCATCGTCTGTGTTATGTTAATGATTGTTATGTATATGATTTAACAATTATGTTCTCATAATACATCTTGTTCAATTGAAATGTCATGGGATTATTTCGTTCATGTTTACCATGGTCCCCTTTTATTTGCTATTTTTGATTTTGGGTGTATTGCTTGCTTTGTTGTGAACCAATTCATTTCCACTTTGTTTTTATATGCTGTATTAAATTGGCTTATTTATCACTTAGTCCAGGGGTCTCCAAACTTTTTTGTCCAAGGGCCACATAAGCTATTACACAACAGTTCGAGGGCCGGACATCTTGCGTAATTTGATTGCTTCAGGATATGTTAAATTATATATGTTGAATTCTACCAAATCAATTTTGTACAAAAATATTTTTTATTATTGTCAAAACGTCTTCGCGGGCCGGATGAAATGGCGTTGCGGGCCGCATTTGGCCCGCGGGCCGTAGTTTGGAGACCCCTGACTTAGTTAGTAGTTCATTTCAAAGCCAACAAAAGCTCTTGAAAACGGTGCAGAACAAAAATGTGACACCTTTTGGTCAACCTTGAAAACTTCATTCTTAATTTTAAAAGCACTATTGAAATCATTATATCATTCACTGACAAACTCCTTAACTTTTCTCTTCTGTTATTGAATGCTCAGCCATACTAAGCACTTGTTAGCTAGTTGCCATGTTGCAGAACATATTTCTTACAGGCCACCTGACTAGATGGTGTAGTGTATTTTTTCAGTTCCCCTGTGTTTACAGTTTTAGAGAATACATCTGACGCAACTCAATACTACAATATGTGGTCTTGCCACTATTGGAAAATGTTGCTACAGCCTTGTACCACAAGCTCTCTGCAACATTGAAATTCTTACTCATGTCACTTTCACATGTAGTGAGCCATTATTCAGTAACCTGCACAAAAAATTCTTAACCCACGCCTCGCCTGCCCCACACCAACTTCAACTCTCACCTTCCCTACACCCACATGCATAGCTCTACAAGTTCCTGCATCCGCCCTGCAAATGCAGGAACCTGCAATCCGTGCACGTTAAGCCACCCCGCGCAGGAATCCAATACTTGTGCAATATTCATGGACTACACAACACTACCTTATCAAACGTTCTGCTGGTCTTGATGCTTCTGACTTACAGTAAATCCCATCCATGTGATGCCATCTTCTTCTGGGATAAAGTCATGTCTTCCACTGCTTTATGGGTAGACTTAGGACTTCAACATGATCTGCAGTATTTGTTTGCTAGTACATCAGCTTACGCCTTTCCCTTTGACTGACCACAATGTCATTTTACTATCATGGCTGCTGTATAGCTTTATGATTCCTAACATTGTTGTTATTCACTTTTCTCCTGTGTATGTCTACCTTACTTTTGTATATTCTTCAATTCTTTATGCATTGCATGCCATGGTATGATGCTGTGCTTAGGCTTACTATACTCTATATTTGTGTTGGTCCTAATTATTATGTAATCTTTCTGAATGCTACGCCCTGATGTTCTTTTACTTGCAGGTCTAATCACTGATTTGTGCAAATGTTTTTGTTCCAAAGCTTGGGTGTTGCACAAATGCCTTGAGCTATTTACTAGTGCTGTATTTAGATTTTTTCATGCTGTTCAACACTTGTTTAAATGTAAAACTAAAGATGAAAGGTTATTAGTGAACTTCATGTGATGGTATCATAAATACATTGTTACAAAAGACATGGATTTAAACAGTGGTGTATGGAGCCCTGACATAAACTGCTTGGTAAGGTGCTGCTTTTTGCAAAACTGTTCGTATAGATTTTTTTTTTACTTTTCTTAAATAGCTTTTGTTGCTGTGGTATTATGATAAATTACAATAAAAAATTAATAAAATTTGTAATTAAGCATGTCATAACTTTCTTCATGTGCAGCAACTAGCCTTTCTTGGATTTTATGGAACAACTAAGCCATTTCCTTATAGAAAACTCAAGCATTAAATTTATAGCTAGACTTGTTATTGGGCATGCACTTCTCATTATCAGTCATTGTGAATTAATTGGAAATAAGAATTTAGATTTGGATGGTGCTACATCCCAAATCTAGTATGGTGCAAGTGCTTATATCTACACTAGGGATCTCAAAACTTCTTTATTAGAGGACCACATATACTACTACACAATAGGTCGAAGGCCGGACATCTTATGTAATGTGATTGTATTACTAAATCAAAAAATAATTTGCAAATATGTTATTTTTTCATAATTGACAGTCTTTGCAACTGAATGAAATGGCTTCAAGGTCTGGTGTTGGCCTGTGGGCTGTAGTTTGGAAACCCTTGTACTACACCTTTGCAGGTCAATGTGATGTCATACACTATAGTATTTGTCTCTTGTTTGACACCTTCGACATCAGGTGGATTTTACCTTTCAAAGGTATAATTTGCCTGCATTGGGCAAGTCTTTGCAACTCCATAACTTGCTAGGTGATTGAGCTGGAGCAGGGGTGGGCAATTAATTTGCCTCAGTGGCCAGTTTGATAAATCCCGGTCTTGCGGAGGGCCACACCTTCTAAAGGAAGAAGTCTCAGTTCAACAAGTTTGTCTCACTTTCAGCACTAACATTTGCAGTACTGTGGTAGTTGGAAGAAATTTTAGATTTGAAGATTTTTTCTAAATGTTTCCGTGGGCCATTGAAAACGCTGTGGCGGGCCACATGTGGCCCACAGGCTGCTAACTGCCCACACCTGAGCTAGAGAGCTGTTCAAACCCTCAAAAGATGCAGTGAGTCTTCTGGATTGAATTGAAAAAAAATTGGGAAGTTTTCTATTTCGATTTTATTTGTGAGTGACACCTAAACTAGTAACTACCGCTATGATTTGAGCCTAAAATCAGCAGTTTCCACCAGGGCTGCGGTGCTGGAGCTGGGCATTTTGCTTGGAGCTGGAACTGGAGCTCAAATTGAAAATCAGTAGGAGCTGGAGCTTAGTTTAAAACTTTGGGTCAGAGTCGGAGCGATGGCCTTTTGAGAGATAGCTCTGGCTCTGGGTCCCTTCCTAGATACTGATGGTTTTGCCAAATAGACTTACTTTACTCAAAACAGTGCTCTTTATAACACACTAAACATGATTTTGGAGCATAAAATTGGGATAGACTTAAAAGTTTCATTAACACTAAAAAAGCCTTCAAAAAACTATACATTTTTATTCTGAGACGTTTCGGATTAATCTTAATCCATCTTCAGTTAAAAAAATAATAAAGCAACTCTTGGCAGTGCCAAGTTCCTATGAAATTTGCAGTTCTTACCAATTAATTCACAAAGAATTCCAACATATTAAATCTTGTTTCCTTAGCAATTGATACCCGGACTGGTTTATAGACAAACAAATCAAAATATTTCTCAACAAACGTTATAAAAATACTCCTAAAAACAAGCAAGAAAAGACGACTGACATTCGAAGAATTCCTCTTTACCTGCCCTACCTTGGCGAAACATCTCTACAACTAGAAAAAGAATTGCGGAACTTTTTTAGAAAATATCTGAAAGAACTTGCTCATCTGTCTCTGATTCATAAAACACATACGATTGGAGAT
>Ga0210059_1016730_pt1 | contig 10551 bp, 5 predicted proteins | sample Ectturendosymbi2_FD_188042 | JGI IMG/M metagenome (GOLD analysis project Ga0210059, IMG submission 188042) | Ecteinascidia turbinata endosymbiont from Florida, USA - Sample 2 (SPAdes) (version 2) | ecosystem: Host-associated > Tunicates > Ascidians > Unclassified | place: Key West, Florida... | reverse complement strand
GCAGGACTGAAGATGTGTAACACACGAAACTAGTTTCCTTACGCAATAAATTGCGATCGATTCGCTTGGTGTGGGTCACTGTTGTGGCTTTACAAATATACTGTAAGCTATTACACCACAGTTCGACGGATGGACATCTTACGCAACGTTATCGCGTCGGGCTATGTAGCATAATACCAAATCAACAATTTTTCGTAAATATTATGTTTTCAGTTTTCATTATTGACAAAATACCTTTGCGAGCTGGATTTGGCCTACGGGCTGTAGTTTGGAGACCCCTGTTGCAAATTAACGTAATATTCTGAAAAGGTTGTTCTTTCCTTTCCACCCCAGATGTAGCGCGGAATCGTTCGAAACGCTGAAACCACTGGTGCCTACCTTCCGGTTTAGTAAAATCACACTGCTCAAGTGGAACTACTTAGAAAACCGCCATCAACCCTTTAATGTATAGGCAGCGAACCACGGAAACTGATGTTCACCTGACTTGAAACACACTTCTGAAACCATGTTGTGTTAACTTCCCGAATGACCAACGCTCGAGAAGGCAACAGCCACGAGCAAGAAGTATGCGCTTGAGGCATGAACACCAGAGCACAAACAATCATCGGAAAGATAACGCAATCGTAAGAAACACCTTACACAACACTTTCTCTTCGATTTTTATTCAATGGAAAGTTACGAAATATCGTGATAACTCTAAAGATTATTTTCTGCAAATTGCTTTATGATGTGCACGCTGGACCCAGGTTTTTGAACCCCAAATTTTGTCCCCTTCCCCAATCAACATCCTGACCACGCCATTGTGTGAAATCGAGTCGTGTGTGAATTGCTAAAGCAGAGACGCAAACGATTGCATTTGTTGCGGTCCGGGTAGTTTTATATTCTTCTTGTTTATGAACATCCGCAATTTTTAGTATATTTTTTCTGTTTCCTGGCGAAGTTAATGTTTTGTTTGATATAATTTGTAAAATGATGGAATCCTTGTTAATTTACAATGATCAAAAACCACAGAATGCGTTTCTGCTGGACGCGGCAAATGCGTTGCAATCTCATTTCGAAATGAAACGTCGTTTCCTTAATAAACTAATAATAGAATCAAGCAAAGGCTGACACTGCGATGGTGGAACGCCACTCTCGCCCGTCGGTATTCATCCGCTGCTGTGTTGACAGGGACGTTGCGGCCGGACCTTATCGAGTCGGCGTCGAGTCTAGCCAGTTCGAACGCCGATGCCATCAAAACTCACCACAACGACACTGAACTCGTGCGAGTTTTAAGAGACAAAGGTCGAGTGCTCGAACCCTTGAAAGATTTTCACAAGGATGAAGTGCGAGTCCTTGGTAGAAAGCTGGGTCTTCCTGACGAAGCTGTTGACAGGTTTGCAGAAAATTAAAACCTTTTCTCAAGGATTGATGGTTTCGTCGTCTCATAGATGGATGAGTTTGTCGACGTATATTACGATTTTGGACAGTAAACAGCAAATTTGGATTTGGTTGCAGTTCTGGTGTTCTTGATGTTGTATACTTGTTTGACTGTTGCATTTTCCGTGACCTCAGTTTTGATCGAGTAGCATTCTCGCCTCCATTTGCCGAGCAGACACCCGTTTCCTGGGCCAGGGCTCGCCATCCGGGTAATTTGCGCCGAGGACATGTACATGTGCAGCAACTTCTCACACACCCAAACCATGCTGCGAATTATTACCAACTACAACACTGCCATCAACAAGCCGCACGCCTTACTGCAGGTGCGTCGACAAGTGAACCAAAGCGTCATTTTTCGTTTCATTTCGCATAACCGAAACGTTCGGAATGTCTCGGGTTTTGTTGATCGCGTCATGTCAAAACAAATATTTTCTACGTTGTCGTGTGACTGTTTGCTGTGTATTGTTGGGAGCGTGATCTGCTGTACCAGTGGTTCTTAATCTTCTTGAAATCGTTACCCCTGAGAAGAACTTGATGGATTTCAATTACCCTCTTTTCAAAAAGACAAGAAATTACAGCTTGCAATCAATTAATAATAAAACAACACAAAAAGTCATAATTTGCGTTGAAATGTCCATTGAAAATATACAATGGGAAGGCTGATACCATTTTATTGCTATCAAGCACTCAAACCTATTCACTAATGCTTATAAACCCAAATAAAAGTACAAAAACTAAATGATCGTTCAAGCAGGTTGTCTTGCTGACTCAGGCTCAATGCATTTATTGATTGAAGCGATTTTGCCGTCATTAAGGTTTTTTCGTTCTTCCTTCGACTCTCTCATGCGTGCAAACCACCTCTCTTGCCGTCCGTGCATCTTCGTATATATGAAGAAGGTTATCCGCGGTCGGCAGCACGGTTGGTCGATCATCAGTAAACATCACCTGTATCTGTTAATTTAACCGCTTGTTGCTTCTCGAAGAAAATTCATGCCGTGATATCGACCGACCAAGAAAAAGAACGGCTGAGACTGTACACTGAGAGGTTTCCCATAAAAGCCGTCCTCCTGCCAATCAAAAGCGTCGGAGTGCAAGTAAGAAAGTTGTGTACGACGAGAGTGGTCGCGTTCATCAGTTATTCATGTATTCTCGACAGTAGAGCAGTCGCACTGCTATTTACTGTAAATGTCGTTAATACTACTCGACATTGCTGGAAAGAGCCATTGCAGTGAAGTAAGCACAGAATGGTAAATAAGCTGCAATAATTGCTTATTCACTTTTGTCGAAAGTTTTGACCGACTTGTATCCGAGTTACAAAGGTTGTCTCGTTATGAACGCATTTCAAGACTTCTTGCAAATTATAATTTTGTTGCCGAAACACATTTCGCGTCCTTTGGACACTTCATTGCGGTTGTTAACGTTAGAAAGCCTCGATGTTCGTATAAACAATCCTAAATTTTGTTTGCAAGGGGGACGGTCGAACGTACAGTTACGTGGTCGGTCTGTCATCCAACAGCTTCAAGCCGGACTGGGAAGTGCTCTTTTATCTTGCCAAGATGATTCCGAGAATATGTCATTCCATAAACCGGGTCACTTACGTGTTCGGCAATATGATAAACGATCCCATACAGGTTGGTAGTGTTCCTGTGCCTTGAAAAGCCTTGCCTAAAATTTAATCGATGATAATGCTCAGTATGTTTCAAGTGCGGTCGAAAGTCATCCAAGCTAAAACATTTTTATTCAAGAGGCAAAACTCGCTTGCAAGCATTGTGACCTAACGTGTCAGCTTTGCCAACTGCAAAACATTTTCATGTAACACCTGTGCAGTGTACCCGACATTAACTGAAATTGCTGCAGTGTTGAACCAGTAGCTGCGTGACGAGTTAATCAGTAGTCCTGGCGTGTATGATGTCATGCACCTTCCTACCAGTGGAGAGCCATGAAAGCACGCGTAGTTTTTAATCGTTTGTACGAAAGACTTCAAGGTGTTAATTAGGACATGACATAGCGCTGCAACGTACGCGCAATTTTGCCGCCAGCATAATGTCGTCAACAATTTGCTAACCTAGTGTACCCTTCTGTGACGTAACAAACACGTCTTGTGCTGCATGGGTTAACTTCCATTTTTATAGCAACACCACACATTCTTGCCCTTGATAGTCGGTAAAATTGACTGCAGCGCCGCAATGCTACTCGGTTGGCTCGGGGAGGCTTTAGCAATTGACTCTATCATGCACAACTTCCCTGTCACGTTGGTTACTTGTACAGTTTTGCAAAATACTGTTTTGTTTTATCCCAACTGCATGCTAGTAGCGCCACCTACCGCCTGGTCGTGCGTGCGTGGTTTGCTGCGGATAATAGGAAATTGGATACAGAATTAACATTTGTGCTTTTGCAATTTTTTCTTTCGCTATTACCTGTTAATTGAATTGAATCTGCGTAGGACATTACCCCCACAATCCTTTCCTTCAGCGTTTTGTCAACATTACGTGAGTGCGACGATCGAGCTCATAAGGTTCTTGTCAAGCATAACATGCTCGGTAAAGTCAGCCAGGTGAGTTTTCAATTATTTGTCCGTGACTTTCTTTAAGGGTTTTGTCAAGTCGTTTAAGGGTATATACTAAGTTGCCCGCCTTTTGTTCAAGCGATTAAACGCTTTGGGAAACTATTAAACAGGTTAGAAACATAGGTGTAGGAGCAGGCAAATTTTTGGGGGTGCGACGGATTTTTGCCCGAATTTTCCCAAACTTGCCCCAGAAAAGGTCTTCGTGTAATTTTGGGCGCCATTTTTGCTCGTATTTTCGGGAGTTTGCCCAGATTTTCAGGAATTTTGCGAAGGTTTTCACAGATTTTGCCCGGATTTTCACTAGATCAAAATTTTTGGGGATGCGCTTGCACCCCCGTCTTCCTACACCCTTTTGGTTAGGACTGTTGAAGTTGATCTGTTCGTTCTAATAACCGATCTGGCATCACTCGAAGAAAAGCTTCTGTCTGTGCAAGTTTGATTTGCGTTGATAATTACGCGGTCACTTCATCAAAATTGTCTTAAAGCAAACACCCGCGACATGACGAGAACACCAACACATTTTGGACGACTTGCCGGACTTTGCTTATGCTCGAAGAGAACGTCCTGCGCCATAAGCACTGAAACGAATGAGATATGCTGTCGAATGAACATAACAACTCTTAGTGAGCGATTACCCCACTGATCGTAACGATAACAATTCCGTCCGCCAGATGTGTATTCGAAGGCTATCAATCGGCAAGCTGTGAAAATTGATGTTTCAGTATGGCCATGGTGGTGTGGTGAAAGTCTGGAATGCCTCAAATGATGATAACTACAGTACAAACGTCTCTCTTCCTTCGAAAGCGCTGATGTAGAAAACCTGTCGCATCCACTCTGTGTCGGCCTTAGCATTTGAACTTCTCGTGATTCGCTTCTAATACCGAGTGAATAAACTCTACTTTGCAAGACGGGTTTTACGATAAGCATTGTACTGTGACTTGGATCGTGCGACGCCGTCCTAATCGTTGAAGCGCCTTCAGCCAGAGTTTTCATCGCAGATGCCTGTCGTCCTTATACCGTTGCATTTCGATCGCGACATATTCGTCAGGGAGTCGTCATGCCAACGCTCCGTCGTGCTCCGACCTTTCATCACAAACGACTTCATGACCGGCCTGGCCGCTCGTCCGGGCCAAGATCTGCCGGAAGAGGTTGTCATGGAGATGGCCGACGAGGTCAAGAAAGTGAGCGGAATATCGCGGGTGCTGTACGACTTGACGTCTAAGCCGCCCGGCACCACCGAGTGGGAGTAACTGCCGCTGCTCAAGGCGTGACCTCATTTTGTTCCTTAAACTATTTTCGATACACTGCGCTGCTGTTACGCTCGTGCGCCAGCGATATACTTCGTTGTTGGTTTTGCCTTCTCACGTTCAGAGTCAGATAAATGATTTGATTTTCGGACACATTTTAGACAATTTGCGTCATGTACCAAAGTAAACGGCGTACTTGGAAGTGTTCCATGCGATCAGTCTGTCATTGTGACCAGGTCCAGCACTCGCCTGAGTGTGACGAATGTGAAAGAGCGCGACGACCGGCGACCAGCGCATTTGCAGCAGCACGCTTCTGCCGATGTTCTGTGATGCGTTGAATGACAGATAAGTACGTCCTCTTGTACCCTCGCACATCTACCCGTTCGACTGTTGTAGCACACCACGCTCCATGCGTCCTTTCGTTAAATCGAGTCAAGCTGTGAAGTTTCGACCCCCCCTGTATTTCGAGGTTTTACGTTGCAGTCGTGACCGTTATTTCCGCAGTGGAGTTTGAAATTGTTCAATTATATGGAAAACTGAATTATGTGACTGATCAACAACGATTACGTGACATGACCGACGTTTTCAACGTTTCAATCGACATTTGACGTCATGCTGAGCCTGGTGAACGGTCCCGTGCTGAAAATCAGCGCATTTTTCAGTGTGACGTACAGGTTGTCCCAAACTGGTTGGTCGAGTGTAACATCGATAATCGCGCATTCGTAACAACCAGACGAACTGCACTGTTGGCTCCTCAGCCAAACTGCACTGTTGGCTCCTCAGCCAAAGGCGATATTTGGGGGAGAGTCCCCCCTGCAAACACGTGGCCCCTTTGCAACTTTCAGCGGCAACACTGTAGTATCATCAATTGTTTCAGTGCAAAACGTCTTTAAGTGCCACGCGAGCTAGTTATGGTTGTACTCGGGCAACAATAGCACCCATGTATTTCATATATGTTACAAAGGTTATGTTCCAACATTTCAGTCAGCTATTTATTTGACTCTCAGAAGACCAGTGTTTCAGCAGATACAGTAGAATTTGTCTAATTCGTCACCTCAAGGGGATTAGAAAATAGCGACGAATTAGGCGAAGTGACAAATTATGCAAGCAGGTGAAAACTCTATCATAGCAGCTCGTATACTTTATCCCAGTAACACATGTACATTGTGCTCTTATTTGCAGTAAAATACAAGTTTATGACGTTACGGATGAATGCAACAATTAATTCCTCTTCTGCTCTATCTGGACTCCATTCAATCTAGCACCTTTCAAATCTTTAACAAACTGCAAAGACTTCCAATGTTCTCTCAATGGGGAGTCGGGTCGCGCTTTGCACCTCGTGTATAAATTTAATAAACGAATTGCGAGGTGCAACAATTCTCAGATAAAGATCCTTAATTTGTTTGAATTCCCACACATTCTAGCTGCTTAGACATCAAATGCGAAACTGCAAATGACGTATTAGCCGAACAAAACGCTTCCAAGGAATAGAAAGAGGTGACGAATTAAGCAAATTGACGTATTAGACGAACAGAAATGTACACAAAAGATAGGAATTGTGCCGGGATTGACGAATTAGACGAGTTCTACTGTACAAGAATCAGCGCATTTCACATTGATTAAAGCAAGTCTGAACCAATTTATGTAATGTCATAAGAGGCTGTTAGAAACAGGTAAGAAACAAGTAAATTATTTTGAAGCTAATTTAGACACTTGTCCGGGAAAACTACTGTATCTAAACCAACCAGCCTTTTGTTTTGGAAAGTATATGCAAGGCATTGCATTGCCGATTTGCATTAAATTTTGAGTTGATTTTGGCAAGCCAAAGTTTTGGAGAAATTGTCTCAAAATTTTGTCTTTAATGTACAGTATATATTATTAGCAAACACCAGTTCAGAAGGAACACAGATGCACGCTTGTGGGGAGCATAAGGATATGATCGTGTCATTGTTGTAGAGGTAAGACGGCATGCATTCAACACAAGCCACACAAACGTGTGATTTTGCAGTTCATTCGTTTTGATAGCGATTTTTCCATGAAAGTGTGTTGCTAAATTGGTTGCAAAACAAACTTTTTCCATGTCCAGGCCGAATCGCGAAGGTGCATTCAGAGTTATTCTGTTGAACAAATGCAGTATACCAGACAAAGTACTCGAAAACGTCGCAATTTTTGTCGCCTTAAGAAAAAATAGCGAAAGTACGTTTTACATAGGCCCTTTAAATCAATGCTGGGATGAGGTTGGAAAGTCTTGGCGCCCACAAATAGACCTAATCGTTTCAATTTTCACCACGACGTAAAAAGTTTTTTGATCCTCTCTTAGATACATATCTTTAAAAACCTTATTGCCTTTGTACGTACCCTGGTGATGTCACGTGCCATGAATGCTGTCCTCATGGCCCCCATCAATTCGTCATTGGTTGAGACATTCATGGCAGTAACACTTAACGTTGGTTGTGAAGGTTCACTCTTCAAAATCGAGAACAATAAACGTTACCCATTAATATCGAGCGGGTCATCAAGGAAAAATGAAAGTGATTTTGGACTATAGATTGGATTGAAGGCCGAGCTAGCCGTAAAAGAGACAAGCGATAACCACTTTCAAGGCGTACGAGGCGGGGGGGGGGCTGTCGCCCCACCGGCTTGAAAATTTTCAGGGCAAGAGCGAGTTGCTCAAAAATCCTGAGTGATAAAAAGTATATATTCAGTACAGTGAATTCAGGGCACACTCTGTTTTTCAGGGAAAATGCAAGCTGTTCAAAAATCCTCAATGATAAAAAGTATTTTAATACAGTAAAATAATTCAGGGCAACTCTGTTTTACAGGGCAAACGCAAGTTGCTCAGAAATCCTAAATGATAAAAAATATATATTCAACACAGTGAATTCAGGGCACACTCTGTTTTTCAGGGCAAGCGCAAGTTGCTCAAAAATCCTCAATGATAAAAATATTTCAATGCAGTGAAAAATTTCAGGGCAACTCTGTTTTACAGGGCAAACGCAAGTTGCTCAGAAATCCTCAATGATAAAAAATATATATTCAATATAGTGAATTCAGGGCAACTCTGTTTTTCAGGGCAAACGTAAGTTGCTCAAAAATCCTGAATGTAAAAAGTATATTCAATACAGTGAAATATTTCAAGGCAAGCTGTTTTTTAGGACAAGCGCAAAGTTGCTCGAATTTCCTGAACGGTAGAAAATATATTCAATACAGTGAAAAGTTTCAGGGCAAACTCTGTTTTTCAGGGCAAGCGCAAGTTGCTCAAAAATCCTAAACGGTGAAAAGATTTTCAATAGGCCTACAGTGTATTCAGTGTATATTCACCTGGGGCTGATCCGTGTAATTTGGGCTAGTGTAGTGTTTAATCTGGACCAAAGTCGTGTAATGACTTTGATCTGGACCAAGCCCTCGTTTTTTGTAAAAATCGAACAATCGGATGTCGGTAGGTCAACAGCTTGACATAAGAATTCGGTAACTCATCCTTTGTTCGTTATCGAGTTTGTGCTGGGTAGAGGTGGAGGGTGTTAAGACGATAAATATTTTTCAATTAACAGTTTTAATGCCAGGTTTTTCGTGCTCTTCGATTGAACAGTGTTGCCCTAATCAACACTGAACGTTGTTATGCCAACAAGGTAATTGCAAATGACATCGATTGTGTCATAGACACCTTTGCTAAGAGAAAACATAGGCACAGGTATTTCTTTTAAAGGACTGAAATGGCCTGCAGCTTAAATATTTGGAATGATGCATGTTTATGCAGCAGTCGCACTGTATTGCTTTCTTGCATTGCATTAAAGTACTTCATGAATTCCACTTTTAAGCATTGCGTTACTTTATAAATTCGCTTTTAAGCATTGCGTTGCGCCATCGAAACCGCGCACATATTTGCATCAGTAGAGGCAATTACCGTAAAGTTTCTTGTCTGGGAGAACACAACACGCAAGGACTTCATCCCCTTGAGTCTGCAAGTAAGGTAAGTACAGAATGTGCCTATAGCGGCACCTCTAGGGGATTGCATGAAGAACGTTAATGACGTTATAAGCGAATTGAAATGTATGCAAAAGATGCCATCGGGACGAAACAAAATGTAACATTATAAGCGAATTGACGTTACAGACGAAGCCGTTATAAACGAATTCAACTGTATAGAACAGATTCACAAGAGGTTTCAGGCCCCATTCGGATTAAACTAAAAAAGTTAGTTTCAGGGTAAATTGTTTATTTTTAGGGCAAATTATTATTTTCAGGGCAAATTTTTTCCGCCCCCCAGTAAATGCCTTCCCGTACACCTGTGGCCACTTTCGTGATGCTATGAAAATAAACCAAGTCGATTTTGTTTGTGTTAAATGGGAAAACCCAAAACTGTCTAGTCAGAGTATTTACCTGCTGTCCTAGGGGCACTTCATAAACAATATCACGTTATTTTTGTAAAAATTATATTTCCACTTCTCTTCTTTCACAAGATGTCACACTGATCCGAACCCCTAGAAATATTGCGTCACAATTCTTTACCACCGCCGAATGATTCAAAGTGCTCTTGCTTAGATTTAAGCAAATTTTGAGTTTGGAACTAGTGCATTGCGGTAATTGGCAGAGATGAACATGGATTTGGATTTACATCCTGCCGAATTTTAGTATTTTGATGGATTTGGATTTTATAATTTCTGCTTAACCGGATGCAGATTGGGTTTGATTATTTTGTTTTGAACTACAGAAGATATTGCTCTATATAACGTCACTTCATGGGACCGGAAAATCGTCGTTATAGATAGACGAACTACTCCAGATCAATGGTTCTTAACCGGGAGGCCGTCAGTAGATTTCAAAAGAGGCGCGAGCCCTTATGCACTGTGCAACATGGAAAGTTTGATGAATAAATTAAGCGATACATACATTTGCTTGTACAACTTGTTTATTGTCAGGGGTGCTTGACACAAATGACAATTACGGTACTTAAAGGAGGCCTGGTAGAAAAAAGGTTAAGAACCATTGTTCTAAATGGTTCCTGCAATGTTTTTTTAGTTCAACGTTAAAGCCTGGCAAGGGTTAAAAGTGTTCAGGATTGCTGCTTACTGTATTGTGTTTTTGCATATGTGGTGGCTCTACATGAACTGTAAGAAAACTTGCAACTGTGGTTATAAACCAGTGGTTCTTAACCTTTTTTCTTCCACGCCTCCCTTAAGTTATTGTCCTTTGTTTCAAGTCCCCCTGACTGTAAAAGCTAATGTATTTATTGGTAAATTAAATGATCACACTTCCTATGTTGTAGGGCACGTAAGTGCTTGCGCCCCTCCGGAAATTTATTAACACCCCCCCCCCCCC
>Ga0210059_1016729_pt1 | contig 10551 bp, 8 predicted proteins | sample Ectturendosymbi2_FD_188042 | JGI IMG/M metagenome (GOLD analysis project Ga0210059, IMG submission 188042) | Ecteinascidia turbinata endosymbiont from Florida, USA - Sample 2 (SPAdes) (version 2) | ecosystem: Host-associated > Tunicates > Ascidians > Unclassified | place: Key West, Florida... | reverse complement strand
TATCGAAAGCAACAATTCAGGCTCTAGCTTTGCAGCCGGCTGTATGAGGAATCTCCTGCCTGGTTCTGCTCCCATCTCCTTGCAATGATTCAGCTTGTACTTATCATTCAGCATTATTTGTAAAGCCACAACAGTGACCCACACCAAGCGAATCGATCGCAATTTATTGCGTAAGGAAACTAGTTTCGTGTGTTACACATCTTCAGTCCTGCGCCAAAGTCGACATATGAAACAAAAGAAAAAATTATGCACTGTTGCTAAGATCAAAACTCAAGATTACAAAAATTGAAGATTACAAAATTTTTTCACAGTTGTAAGTGTTGCAGCTGTGTTTAGTGGAGGAGTTACAATTGTGAAAAAATTTTCTAATCTTGAGTTTTGATCTTAGCAACAGTGCGCAATTTTTTCTTTTGTTTCATATGTCGACTTTTGTGCAGGACTGAAGATGTGTAACACACGAAACTAGTTTCCTTACGCAATAAATTGCGATCGATTCGCTTGGTGTGGGTCACTGTTGTGGCTTTACAAATAATGCTGAATATATCTACAGGGTGTCCCAGAAGTCGTGCACCATATAATAATATTTTTTTTGTTTTTTTTTCACCATATAATAATTTGTTTTTTATGTTTTTAATGCAGAGGGTGAACAATTTGAGCATCTGTTATGATTGTGATCAATAAAATTGTTATTTATATGTATCTTCATGAAAATCTGCATGGTGCGTGACGTCTGGGACACCCTGTATAATATGTATAATATACAAATTACACGCCATGACTGGAAGTTTACAATTAGCAATAGCAGCAACAGTAGTTTGTGGGTGACACGACAAATTAAACACAACATCATAAAGTAAATATAGAGTGCAGTAATTTAAAGTTCTCACCACCATTACAAAGAGATGAACTGAAACGTTGAGCACATGTTAATAGTCTGAAACATGCTTCATCTTTGTTATATATTACTGTCTGGAGATGTATTGTGCTGATATTGATCGCACTTCTGACTTTACCCGCTCGCCATCCGCAAATAGACAATAATCGACATCAATAACTTCCCATTTAATTTTCTTTCCTGCTTTGAATAATATGTTTGCATGTGCCGGAAGACTTTTCCTTTGTCTCTGCATTGAAATAGGCAGATGTTTCGTGATCCCGCAGTGGAACTGTCGCGCTCGAAGAGTCAACTTCAAAACCTCAATCTGGTGTCTCACAGCACAGAACTTTAACACTATTAGAGGGGGTCTCTTGCTTGTCAAATTTGAACTATTGCTTACATCGGTGCATCTGGGCACGTTGGCAAATTTCATATTAGACATTAGTTTTTCGGTCATAAACGAGCGAACAAGTTGGTGACTGAGATCTTTGGATTTCGGGCACTTTTGTCATTTGTATTCCATGGAATAGTAAACTTGTATTCCTTGGACCTAAATTCATCTTTTTCCAATATTTTTCCACATGTCTATGTGACTTTTGATATGATGGTTTGTTGTTGGCGCTTTATAACTACAATGGTTTTGTAGTGCCACGACTGAGTTTGTGCAATTTCTGGTATCATTGCACTCGGTTTGTTTTTGTGTGTTCTGGATGGGTTCCATGCAGCTCTTCCTCACACCGTGTGCCTGGTAAGAAGGCTGCAGTACCAATTTACAAGGTCTTGGTAAGACCTGGCCGAGAGTCGAACTCTCGACCTACCAGCACCGAAGCAGACACACTTATGGTATGTGACTCAGATAGCTGCTTTTTCAGATCTGAGACTTCAGCTTCCATTGAACTAATTTTTGCACATGCAAATTCCAAGCTGCTTTCAACTGCCATGACTTGTTGATTATGGTCGTTCTCGATTGCTGTAAGGCGCTGGTCAACTGCTTGCAGCAAAATTACAGGTCTTGAAGCATTGGTTCCTTGGTTGCTTCGGGCATAGCTGCTGCTTTGTGGTTTTGCCAAACTGTAATGTTCTGTCCTAGATCTGTCATCATTCGCTTTTTAAGTAAAACAAAGTTGGTTTTGCTTTGATAGGATTGAATTATGTCTGTATAGTAGCCTTTCCTAATAGCTGATCAATTTTCTACTCCTTTCAGGATTTCTACCTACTGCTGTTAAGCTCAGAACACATTCTTCTTCCAAGACGGTCAAAACAGACCACCACATTTTTGTGTGATATGCTGCATGTTATTGTGCGTATTACACAAATATAATATTATTGTTTGCGTTTTGAAGATATCATCATGTTTACCCAACTGTATTACGACCATTTTGTGAATTGGCAAAATGGGAGGCAAATTATTGAAATGATATATTTTAGGGACTGTGGCCCAAGAACCCCCCTGGCTACGCCCATGGTGTTACGACAGTGGCATAGTACTGTGCTAGTACTTGACAATGATTACTAGGTATTTGCTTCCTTATTAAGTACACAAAATGTTAATACATGCACAAAAGGAAAAAGGCAAACATATTATTGAAATTCAAGACACCGTAAATGAGAAGGTTGTTTTCTGTGAGAAACAACAACAGCATTGATACCAGGCTGGAGATTGGTGCATTTCAGTCGAAAGTCACCACGCTCTTCCAAGTTCAGTTGGTTATTCTGCTTTGTTTAGGATTGCATTTGCATGACTAAACCATGTACGAAGTTGGGAATGCAAGTAAAAACAGCTCAACAGCTGCACAAAGTTTCGAGTATTTGGAAGCTGTATTTACATTGCACCAATAGTCACATGGATTTTGTGTTTGAACAGTGATTCACCTTCGATATCCACACACACAGCAGTGAGTTCATCGTGCAATTGCGAATGAATGTCTGCATTTTGTACAATAAAATTAAATGGCATAACAATCCAATCCAGTGCATGTATCCTCTGTAGGTTGTCAAAGTGCACATTGAAGTCTCCACTTAAACTTTAAAGGTGCTTTGCGTACATCTCCAAACAACCCACAACAATGCTTCCATCTTATTCCAATTGCAGCACGTTAGAGAAAAATTCAAAATCTTTGTGTTCCAATGCAGATTTAAATAGCCCTAATTTGGTTTTAAACCCTATTAGGAATGTTAGAGCTTGAACAATTGCAACATCTTCAGATGCTTCTGTGCCTCATTAAATTTTGTGTATACGAGGTATGTCTGCCAAATAGAGAAGATGGCTTTTGCACATTTTTAGTTCATCACTTAGTGCTGATTCGACATTTGCAAGAAATTCCACAGTTGAGTCATACAAGTCAACTAGTCGTTACAAGCTATCATCTCTAGGTAACCACCTCACCTTGGTGTGCAGAAGCAATTGGTTCGAAGTTTCATCAGTTTCTTCACATAAAATCGCAACTATCTGTGAATTGAGAGGATGCACTTTAAATTTATTGACTGACTTGATGCAAACTCTTAAGACATCACATCATGCAGTTCTCCACTGAGCTTCTTGGCTTCCAGGTGTTGTATATGTAGCACACAGTGAACAGCATAAACTGAGAACTTTTTCCATCAATAAAGTGGCAAATCGTCTGTAACGTCCAATCATCGCTGGTAGCCACTGCAGTAATATTCCTAAGAGGCTAAGCAGGGCTGTGGAGTCGCAAGTAGGAGGTGTTTGGGTGGAGTTGGTGTCGGATTTTTAATCTGACTCTGACTCAGGATTCCTAACTTCAACTGGACTTCCAAACTTGTGACTGTTGAAATGGTACAATTTCGTTTGAAGCTTTTCTTGAAACAGACTTCTTGCTGTGCACCACGATTTCCACTGATTGCTAGTTGCTACAAAATTGTTGACAGCAGAAATTATTTCACATTATGTTAAGGAGTAGGAAATCTTGGAAGGTCGGAGTTGGAGTCAAACATTTTTACCTCCGACTCTGCAATCCTTCTAAGAGGAACACTGCTTCCTTGAAAATAATTCACTGTGCAACACTTGAAAAAGTACAGGACATTTGTGGCCATTTTGATATGCGCGGTGACATGGAAAATCCATTTCTGGCCTTCTTTTTGTTGAATTAGGTATAGTTTTCTGCAAAATTGTCACTTTCGAGAATTTCAGCAAACAAAGGTCAAAAATTAATTTCTCACATCATTGCACTTACATATTGTGTATATGTTATTGTGTGCTCATATTTAACCGTGTTTATCACTTAACCCTTTCGAGACTGTTGGGTTATTTCGAGCCTAAGGATTGCTGTCTTCTGTACTGATGTCCAAATTTTGTATTGAAATGACTCTGGGATGGGACATTTCAGTCTTTTCAGTGTAGCTGGCACTACAACCCCCCAGTGCAAGAATAAAAAATGTATGTGCGGTGTGCTGCCAAGAAAATAGAACGAAAAAGCGGCATACTGTGCCAAAAGTGTAATGTCCCCTTGTGCATGCCTTGCTTCACCCCATACCACACGTAACTGGGTGAAAGTGAGGAACTTTCTTGTATTTAATATTTCTTTACTCTTTTTCTATAGGTTTCGACAATGATGTCATGATAGTGTAAAAATGATCCAAACAGATTCTTCTACATATGTGGTGAATTAACATTTGCTAAAGAAAAGCGCAGCATCACAAGCCATATCAAGAAATTGTACAAGGCGTACTTTCATTGTGACATAGGAGACCAAGACAAGTCATGGGCTCCTCATGTGTGTTGCCTTACATTTGTGAAGACATTGAGCACATGGTATGCAACAAAAAATGTTCACATGAAGTTTGGTGTGCCAGCAGTTTGGCATGAGCAAAAAGATCATTCTAATGATTGCTATTTCTTTCAGCAAGGCTATATGGGCTGTACTACAGCAAAGAAAAAGAAACACATTGTTTACCCAAATTTGTAATCAGCAATGCGCCCAGTTGAGCACTCAAAAGAATTGCCTGTACCAAAACCCCCAGATCAGGAAATGTGGAGTTCCAGCAGTGTCGATGAACATTTCAGTGATGAACCAGTAGAACTTTATGATTCAGAAAGCAAGAGTAAGCCAATGCCATTTTCTCAAGAGGCTCTAAATGACTTATGCAGAGATCTCTATTTAACCAAAGACAAAAGTGTGCTTCTGGCATCAAGATTTAAAGAACGTAATCTTATAAAAGGAGTGAAGATAACATTGTACAGAAAACGTGCGCAAAAACTGCATGTATTGTTCACCGTGAAAGATGACTTATGCTTTTGTAATGATATCGCTGAACTTTTTGAGCAACTGGAAATGCCGTATGATAACACCAACTGCCGACTTTTCTCAGATGCATCCAAGGAAAGCATCAAAGCTGTTTTGCTACATAATGGTAACACTCTGTTCCCATAGCTTACAGCGCAACCGTGAAAGAATCATGAAAATTTAAAAACAATTGTAATGAGCATACAATATAATGAGCACAAATGGCATATTTGTGCAGATTTCAAGGTTGTAGCCATGCTTACTGGCCTTCAGTCTAGCTATACTAAATTTTGCTGCTTCCTGTGCTTATGGGACTCCAGAGCAAGAACTGAACATTATGTACGCACGCATTGGCCTGTTACAGATGAAATTGAGCACAAACTAATTCCGCAAAGTGATAGAATCCAATTACCACCTTTGCATATTAAACTTGGTTTGTTTAAGCAATTTGTGAAAGCCATGGGCAAGGATTCCTTAGCATTTGCATATCTTGCAGAAAATTTCCCTTCCCTCAGTCAAGCTAAAATAAAAGAAGGTATCTTCATAGGTCCCCAAATTCGAAAAATTGTACTTGATGAAACTTTAAACACATCTCAAGAGAAAAGAAAAACTCGCCTTTGAGTCATTCAAGAAAGTTTGTGATAACTTCCTGGGAAAACATCGTTCAGAAGAGTATGTGCAAGTTGTGAATGATCCAGCGCCCTTCAACCGGTGTGCACGGTGCACCCTAGGGTGCATCACTAAGAAAGGTTCACAAAGGTGCATCACGAGCTTGTCACACTAAACAGATAATTTTTACAAAAACTTTCTGTTAGCAAAAATGAACCATTAACCAACCAATGACTTTCAGGATTTAACCAAGACTTTGCAGATTCTAAAGTGTGGTGCATAAGCATCACACCACATCAAGCTAATTGTTGTATCTAGATGATTATTTGTGATTCAAAAGCAACAGACTATGAGCCATTATCAATTGAATTATGTAGCTGAGTTACTGAATTAGGGGACTTGCTTATTTAGCCCAGGGTACTTACAGACATGGGCGCAATTAGGTGGGGGACACGGGGGAAGTGTCAGTAAATAGGGTGCATGTGTTCGTCAAAACATCTTTAAGGGTGCACCGTAATGAAAAAGGTTGAAGAGCACTGGAATGATCTACTGCGTCATTATCATTATATGGGATGTAACATGCCTCTAAAAGTTCATGTGCTCCACTCTCAATTGGATTTTTTTGTGGAGAACCTTGATGTGAGTGATGAACATGGCGAGAAACTCCATCAGGATATTTCAGTGATGGAGAAACGTTTTGAAGGAAAATGGAACCCCGGCATGTTGGCAGACTACTGCTGGAATATAAAAAGGGAGGATGACACTCCACACAAGAGGGCTAAGAGGACAAATGTTGTTTAAACTGACAATTCTGTGTTTTTCATTCATAACCAATAACAATAAAATGTGATTTGTAGTACATGAAACCAGTGCCTAATCTAGAGAAATAAAGGTCAGATTTAGAATCAGGATACTTTTCTTACAGCGAAACAGGTCTTATGTGGCACGTTCTTTTTTTAACCTGAAATTTGTTGCACAGTGATAATCAACCAAACATCGAAAATGGTCTCGCCTGTTGCATCACCTTTACGGTAATTGGCAAACTGAAATTCATCAGCGACACACTTTAGACTTGGGCCATTGTTTCTGACAAAAGTCATCAGAAGGTTTCAACTGCCAAAAGTTGATTCATCAAGCTGAATGGAAAACTTGGGGTGTTGAAGCTCTGATGTCAAAGTATTTTCCACATCATCCGCCATGATGCGTCGTTGTACTGTTGTTGCACTCAACGGCAAGCACTTTAAAACGTCTTGCGAATCTTTCTTCAAAACGTTTTCAACCGCATCCTTGATTGCTGGCACTATGGTCTCTGCACATTCCTCACGCGCCATTTTCCTTTCCTTGCTATGTTACGCGAGATGGTGTATGAAGTCTTCAGTCCTTCATTAGCAGCTCCGACGGGTGCTTGAAAAACTTCTTCAAATTAGGACGGTTTTTAAGTTTTTATTTCAGCATTTTAAAATAATCAAAATATTTGTTTTTCTTGTCAGAGTCAATCGAGATGGTCCTTCATCTTCGCATGTTCCGTGGCATCATTACCGAAAGTCTTTTCGCATAGAAGGCAATGTTTCATTAGCAAGTCTTTTTGCATAAAAGGCAATGTTTCATTAGCAAATGTTTCATTGGCAAATGAAGTTACAAATCCCAATTGGAAATATTGCGAAAACTGCCCGCACTTTTTCTAGGCATAGAGGCAGCGCGTGCTAGTATGCACAGCTGTCTGTTCACTGACGCTACTACTGTAATAATTCTATAAGTATTCAGTACACATCAGCGGTATCTGCTCTCTTTCCGAAAGACGAGTTGATCACTTTGCGACAAGAAGTTGCAACGCCCTCGCGCTGGTCAATAATTGCACGGACCTACCATTCAATATTCTGATGTCATACATACATGTTCGAGTGTAGAATACGATTGTCTGGAGGTGCAGGCGGTCTTGACTCAGGCAATGGACGCTAAACAGTATGGCGAAGGCGAAACGCTCGTAAAGAACTTACAGTTTAATTTAGGTTTGAAATACAAAAGACTGTAATGCATCGACCCCCTTTCGACCTCTTGGATGCTTACCGACTATCCCTCAGCAGACCCCTGATCCAAAGTCAAGTATAAACACATGCGTTTGCAGCAAACTGTGACCAATGCAAGTGTATCGCGCCGACTATGTCGAAGTCTGTTGCAACGCGAGAGAAGGTAACATGGGAGGCAGGCCTATTCCAGACGACAAAACCACTATAGTGTAGTTGCTTTAATGGCCTTTGTACATGGAACAAGTGCAACGTCGGCAATGCAACTTTCCATGGGTATTTGTCTGAACGTAGAAATGTTCAAGGTAGGCTTTTCAGTAAATAGCTACGTGCATTTGTTTATTGCAATTTAAATGTTATGTTGTGCTCGAAAAAGTAACAGGCTACGCTTTTGCTACAAATATATTAAATGAAGCTAATTAATGAAAACCTCTCATATCATTTCCCCGCAAAGAAAAATCCTGGAGTCGAGCCTGCTACCAATAATGACCACACTAGTTCCATGGTTCAATGTATGACGGCCAAAATTATTTGTTGCAGGGCCCTGCTTTCACGCATCGCCGATCATCTGGGGGAGAAAACCTTGCTGGAAGAAGTAAGTTTGCCCCTCAAGCAGTGAATCGGGATTTCTGGAGTCTTGCGTGTCGCCCGAGTTTATTTTTCAATGCTTGCTCTCAAGCAAACGTTGTAAATTCCATAAAAGCAATTTTGTGATCGGGGAATTGGTCAGCACGAAATTGAAAAAAAAGACTATCTTTTGCTTTAAACTTATGTTCAAGTTGGGATAAATGTTCGTTTTGGTAAGTTATCCCCAGAACCAAGTTGACTGGAAAAAACGCAAGATTAGTCAACAAATGAGTGTTTTCCTATTTGTGGATGCCACGAGAAGCTTTTCCCATTTTCAACCGGAGGATGCATCAGCGGGTGCTGGCGCAGGAGTTTTACCCATGAACACATTCTTGGAATAAGTATGTAGTATTCTCGGACGAAACCCACAACACATCGAAAAATGCAACTTTCGTTTTCTTAAATTTTATATCCAGCTGAGACTGCACCAGTGAGCGACATAATTAAACTTTTCTCATCATTTGCACAACCTCCTAAAAATTTTGAAGATATACTTTGAAATTACATTCCTGTGGAACTAATAAGGTATGAGATAAGCGTAAACGTCATCCATTATAATTGCTGCAGGGATCTTGTGTCAATAACTGTTTTGAACTGTCGGACAGTAAACTGCTAAGTCTCGCTGTCACTCCTAAATAATTTTTTGGCAACCGTGGAATGTGGCCCAAAAACTGGGTATTATGAGATTAATGCTTCAAGACTGAAAAATGTTGTTTATTCTGCAAACATAATTTTTTGGAATGAAAGTGTCAGTGCCTTTCGTAATATGGCATTTTTGTGAGCATAACGTCTGCTCCGTAAGAGATTGCTTCGTGTTTTGACAATGCCGGCAAAGAGGTAGTTCTAAACGCTTAATTGAAAGTGCTGCAAGTTGGCGCAGATAGTCTTCACTTCCCTGAAGCAGATATTAAATTGGTGAAAATCAGTGCAAAAGTTTTCACAGATTAATTTGTTGAATGCTCTGACGCTCGCGGTCTCTTTGTTGTCAAACCAGCCCGCATCACCTTTGCCAAGCACCGCAGTGCTGTTGCGATTAGTCATTTAGAAAAATTTTACCAAACGTGTTGTAGAGATTAACAGCAATCCCTCACCAGTGTTGTGCGCTTGTTATCGCAACAGGTGTTCTCAGGAATCCCTGCATCCGCGAAACTCCAATAAAACAAATGTTTTGGTTGCACGAGCGCAGCTCTGCTCCACGTGACTTGCAGAAGTTTTTGGAATGGTTTTAATTCGAAGTATTTTGTGTGAAATGCATATCCGATTTCATTTCAGGTTTTTCGGGTGACGGGTTCATTCGAAAAGCAACGAATGCGCCGGGCCTTTCCTTGACAGCCACAGTTGATCCAAAAGTAGCTTTGTATCTAGAAAACTTCGATTCATGGGATTATGATGTATTGGCGCTGGAGCAGGTCACTTGCCAAAAGTAGGTTGTCTCTTGTCATTGCTGTGCAACTCCGTTCTGCGTGGATGCACGTAATTTGTTTTCTGATATACCGTTTTCATGTGAGACCTACTTTGTTGATGCAGACCACTTGTGCACTTGGGCATGCAGATCCTTGGACAGTTTAAAGTCTATGAAGTCTTGTGCTGCAGCCCAGACACGCTCCATGCGTGGCTGGTTGCAATGGAATCACATTACCATTCTTCGAACACATACCATAATTCCACGCACGCTGCTGATGTCCTCCAAGCTACTGCATATTTTCTACAAAAACAAAGACTAAAGGCAAGTTTTTAATTTTTCATGCTAAGCGGTATGTCTCCGGTTTATGTTCGACGATGCGCAAGATGTCATGCGTGCGTATGCCATGAAGATGTCATGCGTGCGTATGCCATGAAGATGTCATGCGTGCATATGCCATGAAGATGTCATGCGTGCATATGTCATGAAGATGTAATGCGTGCGTATGCCGTGAAGATGTCATGCGTGCATATGTCATGAAGATGTCATGCGTGCATATGCCATGAAGAAGATGTCATGCGTGCATATGCCATGAGGAAGATGTCATGCGTGCATATGCCATGAAGATGTCATGCATGCATATGTCATGAAGATGTCATGAAGATGTCATGCGTGCATATGCCATGAAGATGTCATGCATGCATATGTCATGTGCGCATATGCCATGAAGATGTCATGCATGCATATGTCATGAAGATGTCATGCGTG
>Ga0210059_1016728_pt1 | contig 10551 bp, 6 predicted proteins | sample Ectturendosymbi2_FD_188042 | JGI IMG/M metagenome (GOLD analysis project Ga0210059, IMG submission 188042) | Ecteinascidia turbinata endosymbiont from Florida, USA - Sample 2 (SPAdes) (version 2) | ecosystem: Host-associated > Tunicates > Ascidians > Unclassified | place: Key West, Florida... | reverse complement strand
AGATGGTTTCTGTACCCAGACGATAACCCAGATTCCCACCGAAACCAAATCATTACTTTCTGGCCCATTTACAATGTTCCTTGAAATTTGCATGCAAATTCATTCCGTGTTATTTGCATTAAGTCGACAAATTAACAAGCAAAAAGTATGCGAAAACACTTAATATTGCGAAGGTAATAAAGTCTTTGTAAAATATCAAGCTCAAGGGGGGGGGGTTAACCCCAACCCCCCCCTTGCGTACGACCTTGTGCATGAACTACTAATTGATGAACTTTAGTTTTAATCACCAAAGATTCATCAGGAATGTCAATTTCAGCAACGCTTAACTTCACAGCTCAAACCCAAATGTGTATTATTATCATCGATAAAGGTCACTGTACCATGTATAAAGACATCAGTGCTGGTAAAAATTCATCACATGTTACGAAAAATAAAACATTTGCGGCAAAGCAAATCCATTGCTTTGGTTTACAGATCGGCCAACAGCAGATCATGTCTTTGGTACTTCTGCTTCTACGGAACGGAATTTTCTGTTGTTATTTGTTGGTAAAAATTCTGACGAAAAGATGTTTTTCTGCAATTATTTGATAACATTTCAAACATGCGTATCCCCCGGACGTTCACCATAATGAAATCCAGCGTTTGGTACACCAGGTTGTAAACTTGGTTGGGTGCACCTGCACAAATTTTACCTAAATACTATCAAGTTTACTTCATATATCAAGAAATCTCGCTACAGGAGTTGTTTTTCCAAAGGCTAGTGACAAAAAAAACTTTTGGCTAAACTGTGACGTAACAGTTTGGCTGCTGAAAAACAATAGTGGAGTAGCGCAATAAGCATATTTTCTAGGTGTGCTAAATAGAATCAAGTATATTAGCAAAAATGTGGGCTTGCTCTTGAAAATAAACTTTAAGAAATATCATATAAATGCCGAATGTCACAGAAAGATATGCCTTTGCTTAGTGAATGGCAACATTCCCAGACCCACTACGAAATTCTTTTCAAACCAAAACAGCAAAAAAGTTTATCATTCGCGGTCGAGCCCTGAGACCTCAGTCCGCTGTTAATCATTGACTTAGAGTACTGCCACATCTGACAACTGCTTTTGCTTACGACCTGCTTGTATGTTCAGAACACCGCAAGTCAGTCATCAACTTCTTCAACTTTCGTTGCCGACCAGGATAAAACAACCATTTTTTGCCATCAGCTTTACAAAGGTTTGCATCGAGAATAATTCACTCTTACGAGATTCGATGCCATTTGCAGCAAAAAAACGCGTGCGGTTTGTCTGCTTCTCACCGCTGCACCACCAAGGTCTTGCTTCATGAGATTGCATTTTTGCAGACGTGCTTCAGCTAACTGGCAACCGATGCGTCCTTACCCGAAAGTAGCATCACCGGAAGTACATGGTGTCTACGACGCCGACCAGCTGTTGTAAATAAATAGTCGACTCATATGACGGTAACTGCGCCTCCAGAACCCAACGCAGCACAAGACGCTGGTAAACATTCCAATCAAAGGCCAAACAATGGAGTTCCACATCGCACCGATCGAAATCAATTTATAACGCATGACTCGTCCGTTCGACCACTGGTCCGATTCAGCGCTAAAATAGCAATCGTACGTCTGGTTGACGACGCCCCACTTCAGAGCGTAGTTTTGAATCTCCTGCGTGGTTTGTTGTAAGTCAGTCGGGCACCGCGCCGGCAAATACGAACAGCGCCTATACAGGTAATCATTTCCGGCGAAATTCAGCTCGTTTTGAAACAACAAGTAGGGCGTGCTGTTTGCTGCATTTTTATTGGTTATATTCTGATTGGACCGTTTTGAGCGCTTTGCACTCGACGTTTCGTCTTCACTGGAGTATTTTTCTGAGTTGGATGAAAGTTCGGCAATCCCAAACCACGTGTCTCGTTTTGTGCGTCTCGCAGAGAAAGCAGTTGTGCTGCCGCTAACATTGGGCAAGACGTATATTTGAAGGCATGGAAACACGTTCACTGCCACGTCGTTGGCAACGGAACTTACAAGACAGCTTGTGTTTCCCTGTTTGAATGATTTGACCACTGTAAAACAAGAAAACACAACTTGTCAACACAGTCACGGGTGATGACTCAGTGATGGAACTTCGCATTATAACAATTTGAAGCAATTCATCAATGTCATTATCCTCTAACGTCCTGTGCCAGCTGCGAATATTGGGTAAAACCGGTAGATCACGGATCTTTTTCTGATTTGGGAACACAAAGAGAAATTGGACACGTGGCATTCGTCATCTGCTCATTGCTCTGACAGCCCATGCATCATCGCAGCCAGGAATCACGTAAAGCAGAGAGTACAATGTAAGGAAAGCAAGGATTGAATTAATGATAGAATGTCCGTAATTGCTCGGATGCTCTCATGCAGTAAAATTTTTAGTATTTTACGTAAGAAAGAAACGAAACCCACCAGTGGCGATTCTAGTGTTTAAAACGTCGAGGGCGAATTTGGGGTAACTGGCGACTAACGACGTGCAGGTAAAGTGCACTTAACAAGTATATATCTTTACGGAGGATTGACGACAGCACGACCAAATAAAAAAGCAAAGGGAAGTTAGCCTTGCTTTTTTCAAGTTAGCCCTACTCATAGCATTAATTTTGTTGCGTATGAAAAAATCTTACCAATCCTTATGAATTATCAACAAAGACCAAGCTTAGAAGGTACAATTATTACCTTTAGGTTCAAAGGCATCACCGCCTTGAAAACTTGTAATGGATTTCCGAGAATCACGTTTGATTGCTTTGAAGTTTGGTCAAATATTTTTTAGAAGGATCCAGTTTAATCACTTCTTAGTTAAAAATTTCTCGAAGATTCTCTGCTCGGCATTTGACTCGGTCACAAATAACTGGTATACCCACCTGTACATTTCGTGAGAGAGAAACTTCTTGCTTCGAGAGCTGGTCTGACAACGATGATAGTGAGCAGAATGCATTCGAAGGAAGCAAAAAACAGCAATGTGGTAAAAGCAAGGAAGAGCTGACTGGCATTCGGGCACACTTTTAAGGAGATTCCTCGACCTGAAAATCATCATATTTAGCACATTCTTGTTCCTTTAATGATCTAAATGAGATAAGTTTCAAACGTTGCTGGTGTTCCGGATACGAGCATGAAAATTTGGTGTTTCAGAGTGTTCTACCTTCACCTGAAATTTAAGGACTTTATTAATGCTGAGCTCTTAATCAAGTCAAACGGCCTCAGACAAGGCAATAAGGGGCCGAAAAAGGACATTTCTTATCAATTTCTTATCCCTCAATTTCAGTTTGCTGCTCATCAGAAAAACGCGTAATTCACAAACAACCCATTAACTTTTTATAGGAACGTTTTGCAAACTCCGTGATTATTTTGGTTTTGTAACGTACAGAACCTTCACTTAACTTGCAAAGTACCATAATTTCTGCAATATCAGACAGAACAAAACGCAAAACAAACTCATTGGTGTAAGTTAGCGCAGGTACGCTTAATAGTAGAAAAATTTAGTCTGATTTTTCGAATTCCGCACCACGGGAATCGGAACAACAAATAGCACTTCATTTTTGAGTTGTTTTAAAGCTTACCTGAAAAAACGGACAGGCAAATAACTTGCACAATTGGTCAGTAGTGAATTGAAACAAGATGTTTCTCAGCAATTTTCCTAGCTCAGACATTAGCTCTATGACATTTTATTTGCTTCTATTTAAAATGAATTTTAAGTTCGCTAAAATTTACTTTTTTCACTGCACAACTCTGTTTTGTTTCGCTGAAATGTTTATACTGTTTGTTCGACTACAACACTCTTTTAACATTAACTTGTGCATGTGTAAATATATGTAAGTTTAGCAATTAACTTTTCACGTAAATTAACAAATAAGGTTTATGTGAAGTATTTTCCTCCGCAGGAGTTAACTCCCTATTCCAGAAATCACTGTTTGGGATGCTACAACTATCCACCAAAAACATCAAATAAAGAGAGTTTATAAAGAAATTATCAGCCATTGTTGTTATCACTTTCAGCATGGAGGTACTGGGGCTGTTGTCAATGGAAACGTATGTACGGTTTATAAGAATTTATTTCTTAATTGTACCGCGATTGTTCACACCTTTACAGTTTCTCTCAAATTTTGCTTGGGAAGCGCTGTCCAATTTTGAGAAAATTCGCATGAGAAAGTTAGACAATATTTCATAATTTTTTGCAACAGGTTGTACATGCTACATGCAATATTGAATGCCTCCTTTATGTATATCGTACTACGAAAATGTGCAATGCTGCTTTCAAATTAGTTGAAGAATCTTTGTAGTTGCAGTTATATGACAAAGCAGTAACACACCTATTTTTGAAAAAAAACAAGTAAAGAAACTGAATGAAATGCATCGCAGAGGTTCAGAGCAAGCACTCGCTGCAGTGTATTCGCAGTAAGTGCATTCGCTCTATTTCAGTTCAAAGATATTTTTCACTGCTGACAATTGCATTATTAATGCTCTGCCCATAAGCTATTTGCGGTCGTTTTGAGACTTCATTGGATTCAAGAAATGATTTTCATGCCAGATAAAAATCATTTCAAAATAACTTTTAGAACTGCTAAATTTAGATGAAAACTACTTAGTTTGCAATAAAAATTAAAAACACTTATCGCTTTCCACAAACAGAAACGTGCTAGCTTCAACTTTTGTTTTTGAACATAAATTATTTTCAAAAAAACAAACGCCAATATATGCAAACGATTTGCCTTGTTTCTTACACGTTTGCCCAGATTTAGCTCTGTCGCTTTATTTAGGGAACTACATCCTCATGTCTTTATACACATGTAAATAAATAAGAGTTTGAAGTCAGTCATAACCTTGTCTTGGGCAGGGGGTTTCTTCTGCAAAGCTAGTCAACCAGGTTATAGTGGAGGAACGCAAGTTACAGAAGATTAGCAGTTTTGCTGAACTGGATGAGTTTGGAACATTTGCACTGTATTTGCGCAAAATTATTTCCTAAAATGTTAAAATAATACGATGCGTTCAACCATGACTACATTTGTCATCTTGCAAGTTTTGACATGTACAGTATTAGTAAGTTTTATCCTGAGTAATACTTGAATGTTATTAAGAAGCTCAAACTGATGTTGCAGAACGTAAAATTAACGGCTGATTTTGTTCTTGAGCCACTTGTAATACGAACCGCTACAGATTGTGTTCGGTGCGTTGAATCACTTTTGGAAAACAGGCTACACGTTAGTCTGGTGTAGAGTGTCATACAGTTTTTACAGATGTACAGTAGTACCTGTGACAAGTATTTGCGTACACAGTTCAGGACGAAACAACTGAGAAAAAGGACCGAAGTTTGCGTGGAATTTACCGAACAACTACATGTTGTGATAGCTACGTATGGCACGAAACTGAAGTCATTTTAGGAAAGGGAAGGTTTTTCTTTTATAATATAAGGTCGGCACAGAGCTCATAAAATTTTGTAGTGGCCCAAGGCCCCGATAATCTTTATTCTTCCCATATACTGTACTATACGTCCCCTGCTTCGCCAACCAAGTTTTTGCGATTCAGTCTTTTGGCTCATGCACTTCAACATCTTGACGTGTTCATGATAGTTTTGTGTCTCTTATTTGCACAATAAATAGACGCCGGGTGAAAATACAGCATAGAAATAAGTCTCTGTAAAATTGTACACTAAAATTATCCTGTCTATCGCAGGGAATTCTTTCACAGCTGAGACGCAGACACTATGATCTTGTCAGAGTATATATTTCGCCTACTGAGGAGGCATCATCAGTTGCTATTCAAATAGAATCAAAACATATCCTTTTATACTTCTGATAAATCATTGCAAACTGTCCTAAACTGTACCGATGTCTTCATAACCACTCTTGAATTTTTTAAGCTGCTGCCCAGCAGTTGCATCATATTTGAGGAGCAACAGTGAACTCTTCAAATTTTTTCGAATATACTGGTTATAAGCTTCTCCGGAAAAGCTTATTGACCTTATCAAGCTGTATGGTTTGTGTCCAAATCATAAAGAATTATATTTTTATTTCACAAATCCATGACATATTCTAAATTGGAAAAAATGCGAACATATTAAAGGTTACATTTGTTATTTAGATTTGAATATATAGAGCGCGCGGTCAAGTTTGTGTAAACGGAGCAGCTGGGCAAGGTTGATGGCAAAGTGTTCAAACCTTTTTCAATAATATAATACCGAAGTATTTTCGGGTTGCCACTGATTGTTACTGCTAATTCCAATACATGGTTGAGAACAACAAAATGAAGAAATGTGCCATGATTCCGCAAATTCTTCGAAAGTTACATGAAATGAAAACTTGTGAGTAGTTTCGACAGGTCAGCCAATCTAGCTGGAATTATAGCCTTTTGATTGCACCTATGCTTCTTTTGTTCAGTATCACAAATGGCGATGACAAACAACAGCCCCAAGTATAAAATGTCGTAAAACGATCAGTCCTTGAAACTTAGGGTTGCCAGATTACTTGAAAATTTTTCAAGGACATTTTGTTGTTTTGTGATTATTGAAATTATACTTCATGCCTAGTTTGAATACTTCTCAGATACAGGGGTGTAGTGCATATTTTCAAATAAACTTGCTGAATAACAATAGGTAATCAACCACATTTATTAAGAACGTAAAGTTAATATTACATTTAGGCCTACATTGCACACGTTATTCTGTTCAATTACATTGTTTAATCCTGATTCTTGAATGTTCAATGTAATCAATAGTTAAATAGTGAACAATTTCACAATTATTCAAAAACTTGGACGCCAGAAAATTCTCAAGGACAACAAAATGTTTTTCAAGGATCAAGGACATATCCAGTTTTGATAACAAATTCAAGGAGTCCTTGGCGCTCAAGGACGTCTGACATGACCTTATTGAAACTTCATGCCAAAGTTTGTTGATTACCGAAACAAATACCGCTTTGCTCGTCCGTTACGTTAGAATTGAAACGCGAAATGAAAAACAAACATCAGTACTCAATTGGTCTGTATAAAAATTGCAAAATCTGTTCAGCACACACAGCTGGTTTGTTTAAATCAATTACGCTTAGAAGTATTACGATTATGTTGAGTACAGAACATATTACTGGAGAAGGCTGGTTATTAACGACATTATAAGTGATGTCAAAAGATTTTCAAATCTCCTGCACGGACCATGCGTTACACAATTTCCACACTACAGAAAGCTGGTACGTATTCCTAGTGGTGTTATTAAGATTCTGAAAATGATTTGATTCACACGCTGACTTCAGTGGAAAGATGACTGTTATCAAACCTTGTAGCAAGCTGTTGAAGAAACGTCGTATACGCATTGGAAATAAATGAACAATATGGTGACGAAGGGTTACGCAATATGCAAATTTCCATTCGTGCACATTTTTACTAAAAGGCTTTTAGTAAATGCTTCTATTTGTAAAGAAAACAAAAACTACTGCACAAACTTCGGCTGATCGCTCAAAATACTCTGCTCTAAAGCTTAGCACAATTTTCTAAAGTTCAACTAACCAACTTCTTTGAAGATGTTAGTTCGCGCTGGATATTGTTCAGGATAACTCATTCTGCCATTGACGTCGGTCGGATCACAGGTAGTGTTGCACTGCGGGCCGCCTCTGCCTTACAGAACTGTTCTTGTTCAGGCAAGCCAGTACTAGGCGTCGCATGAACGCAGCTGCGTTATTGTCACAACGTTCTCGACACACTGTATCTGTACGCTCTGCTGTTGCTAGACACTATTCATCAACTATGACCGTCTTGGCGACAGAGGACTGCGTCAACACACTGTACAGTTGAGGTACAGTGAAACGTTATGTACACAACTCCGCGAACTGGACGTAACCGTGCGTGGCGTGTATGAGAAGCTTGAAGGAGAGCGTAGATGTAATGCTGATCCGGACAAATTCAATCGTAAGAGCCTGTGGTCGATTGTAATCATATTAAAGCGTGTAACCGTGCGTCTGTCTGTAACTTGCACTTTTTACCGATTTTCGAAATAGACGCAAGTGCCACCTGCGGGCGCAGAGAGATCAATAAGACCATTTCAGCGCCCGCTGTCGGCCACCTATCCTTGCTATACTTCAAAGTTATATGCAGGAAAAGGTTAGGGTAACTTGTTTGCAATCGATTGCAACATGACAAATTACAGTTGAATTCATCTTCTTTGATCGCAGTAGGTCTTGTCTCAGAAGCCTTTGAGCCCAATGCTTAAAGATATTTGTTCGCCGCCACGGCGCAGCGAATAGCGTAACGGAGCACATATTTCTGAGTCGTTGCCTTCGCGCAGTTGCCTTCAAATGGAGGTATGCATCCCCCTCGGGGTACACAAAGGCGCCCCAAGGGGTGCACGGATTTTTAAGTGTGTTCATGATGAAATTTTAAAGTAAAAGTACAATATAATAGGTACTTTTCTAATTGTTGTGCTCATGATTACAGTCAAGGTGTACTTGATGGACAAAATATTGCCCAAAGGATAAATCACTAAAAAAGGTTGAGAACCACTGCCCTAATGAACAAAACTGCCTTAAAAAATTACTCTGATGTGCAGGATAGCAGACAAAAAGGAGAAATGCCGAAGTATAAATGCTCCTCTTTTGCGTTACCATCTTGGCCTGTTAGTTGCACTTGGTTGAAGGTGAATTATTGATTTAGGTGAAATGCGTACTTTAGATATGTATTTCATTTACGTATTTGGCTCTTACGTAGTGACATGGTCCAAATCAGAGGGGCTAGTCAAAGAACACAAAAATGCAAAAATGCTGAGTTGTAGCACATCTCAGGGTAGGTGGTTAGTTGGTACGCGCAAGTATAACTAAAGAAGAACAAACACTGATACAACACACCAACTACTACTCTATTCGGTCATTGATATACAAAAGCGTTAAACGTTACACGTAGTTGCATCCCTCTGTTATTACCAAAGGTTTGCATGTGTGCAAGCCATCGATCCAGACTCTTTATCATTTGGCTACTTTTTGTCCTTTCCTTTACGTGGGGCAGTTCGATTTTAAATACAGAAAAAAGCACCAGATGCACAGCTAATTATAATCTATGTCTCGTTGACTCGTTCGGACATCAAAAGCAACCTTTCAAGATGACACATATGCTGCTTTAATTAAACTTTGATCACCTTCTAGCATCTCCCGCTAAAAATGTGATTTTCAGTCATGAAAATCATAAACGAGGAGTAACATTATACTGTGTTAAGGACTATGCTTACTAAACTTTCTGTTTTCTGTTTTGGCATAACTCTTCCTTTTTCGGAAACTGTAAAGTTTCATTTTTGATTGGCTTTCATGAAGTACGCACGACTTTAGATAGTGCAGATACAGAGCAAGTGAGCACATACAACTGCAGAACAGCATCACAAAAGACGTACTGCCGGCCTACGTTCAATGTGATAAAGATGGTGTCTATGCTCAAGGCATGGCATCTCATCTTCAAGAAAGCTTCTTCAGTGACAAAGCAATGCAGTCATGGCAAAATGGAATCGTAGAGGACGGAATTTCCCATCAGAAAGAACGCGCGGATAAGAACTTATTGTCAAGAAGTTCACGGTTAAGAATAAATTTATCACTCGCTGGTGAGTCGCGATAACGGGAAAAAGGTTGCACTGCACTTGCTTAATTTTAAGAGATCTGAACAGAAACGTACGTGAGGTAAGAAACGTCACTACCGTTCATGCCTTTAGTCTTTGTTGTTTTTTTATGGAAAACAAACTTAAGACAAAACATAGAGATAACGCAAACTAATAGAAACAATGCTATAAAAAGTTCAAACGCGTTGCATAATTCAGTGTCTTGCAACAGACAAATTCGTATACGTGAAGTACGAACTGAACGATAGTGAATGTCAACCGCAGTGTTTTTTATCAGAGGCTACGACGCAGTAACTTTTTCTTGACAATATCAAGCAACAGACTACGACCAGTAGAACGAAGAGATGATGGCGCCCACCAATCGACTTCCTTTAAACAACTTTTACAAATAATGGAGTTTTCTGTGGTAGATTGCAGATATAATTTTTTTGCAGTTTGCGTTACTTTAAAATTCATCAACAACGCAAGAAAGTAGAACCAAAGGCATATTGCCCCCTGACTTAACATTGATCGGGTAAACTATTTTAGACGAAGGGCAATGGTGCTGGAAAATGCTTTCACTGCATTTGGATGTTACGGAACTGTTCACTTTTATTGAGCATATTAATCCAATACTACGGCCAAAGCAAACGATACAACTGACATCTTGCAAACGTTTCGATAACAACTGTTATCATCTTCAGTGCATAGCAATAGAACTGCAGTGATCTTGCTGCAGGTTCTTATTGGTTAATCAGGAGAAAAGCGCTGTCAAAAAGGAAAAAACGCAAAAGGCTGTTTCGGTAGTGACGTAGTGGCGCGAAGCATACGTAATCACATGACTCAGCTGGATACGCGCCAATGGTGATGGCACGTGACGTCACGATAGAAGCATGACGGCCTGCTACACGTTAAAAATGCATAGAGGCATCGACGGGATGTTTGCATTCAGCTCCGGTTT
>Ga0210059_1016727_pt1 | contig 10552 bp, 3 predicted proteins | sample Ectturendosymbi2_FD_188042 | JGI IMG/M metagenome (GOLD analysis project Ga0210059, IMG submission 188042) | Ecteinascidia turbinata endosymbiont from Florida, USA - Sample 2 (SPAdes) (version 2) | ecosystem: Host-associated > Tunicates > Ascidians > Unclassified | place: Key West, Florida... | reverse complement strand
CTACCTTCGAAAAAATCCACAACTGCCCCCCCCCTCCCGCTGGATAAAATCCTTCCGACGCCCATGACCGCGCCCTTGCCCATCATCAGGCAATCGCGCCAAAAACGCAGTCTTTGATTGCAACGCAGATTTTTTGAAAAGTGGGGAAACCATCAGTATCGATTTCAGTTGAGTTTATTGCAGTGCTTCATTCATTTAAGAAGGTTAACTTATATAATGCCATTTTAAAGCAGCAATCATCCGCAATATGTACGCATTTTTGCTTTAAAAACGTAGATTTTGGTGGTTTTGATCTTGAAAACTTGTGTATAAATAAACGCTCAAATTTATCCATGCCCATTATATCTAAAAGGGACTCACCAACGTTTTCTCTTTCGTTATTGCAACTGCGTTGCACTCAAAGTTTTGCATTCCCCGCATCCTTAGTTTCAGCCTAGGTCACTGGTCACAATTACCACGTTTGTAGTAAACCTTGACTGCAACGTAGATTTTTTCGTCAAAGGCCAAACACACAACAGACTAAGCTTGCAATATAGTGCCGCTCACGTGGAATCACATTTTCCTGACGGCACTTGCTTCCTATTGCTAGGATGTGGAGAATATTGCATTGTACATTAGCCTCTCTTGCAAGCCTGGTTTTATGCAGAAGGACATGTAGGCCCGCTGAAGTTGTCAGTTTGGCAGTGAAAAAATATCTTCTGCGAAATGTGCCAAGGTCGAGTATGTATGAGCGGGAACTGTGTGGTCTAGCAAAAAGCACAATATTTGAAATCCTGCTTGTTTTAGCTGCATTCTTATTGCAGTTTTACTTTGTTACGTCCACAGAAAAATGAAAATAGTGAGGACGGCAAAATATTTTTGGGAACAGCAAAATGTACAAACTTTCATTAAATATCTCTAACATCTCACCTCGTTTAAAAATTTTGAAAATATCTGGAACGTTACGTATGTGGCTTACCCCCACCCTGATTGCGTGTATGTGGCTCGCGAGGCACAAATGGGCTCTTTAATCCGGCTAGTTGAAAGTGTCCAAGCTATATTAATAATGCCAATACTTTTTTGCACCTCATATCATCTTGCACAAAAAAACAATCGATCTTCTCCCGATGCGAGTTACTGTCACATTTTAGAATCCAATGTGGCCTGCGAGTCAAACGGTTTTGTCCAAGCCTTCCATGTGTTTCAAATACACTTTCATTTGGAGTCAGCGCCTCGTCCCTTTCCTGCATATCAACACGCGACATGCGTAAAAGCAGCAGTGCTGCTGTTGCTATTTTTGTCAACTCGCATCAAAATGAACAGTTCAGCTTTGAAAGGTTTGCTGTGCAAAAGTAAATCTACTCCGAAACAGCACACGCAGTAGTTGGAGTGTGTACCCGCGTTCGTTTTAAAAGAGCGTTAGGAGCAAAGAAAAAATGCAACTCTTGCAGGATTGGCACGACGTTGGTGAATGTACGGGAAGTTCAGCACGTTGTCGCTTGTGACGCAAGTTTATTGAGGTCGTGCTTTGGCTGTTCAGTGGGACCGGATTTGGCCTCGCAAAAGCTCTGTGCTTTGTATCTCGCGCAGCAGTTGCAAATGGTGCCGTTGTCTTTTTGTAACAAGATATTCCTTCTCATGGGTCATTCTGCGTTCCACGAAATCCTGAACCAAAACGTCGTGATCGCACAAAGCGTGACGTGCGCCATATTGTTATCTTGCAAGGACATGCTGTTTATATAAAACGCTTGAGCTGCTTTTAAGATTTTTTTAGGTCAATTGCTTCTATAAGTAGTATATAGAATTCTTAAAAGTGAGTAAACATCATGGTGATTGTTTGCGTTGATCATCCTTTGCGTGAAAGTTCAAACCAGACTCCACTCTCGTATAAAGGATTTTCAAAATCTTAGAACCACCTGCAGTTACTGGCAAGGTCGGAGTCGCAAGGAGTCGGATGTTAATAGGTGGAGTTGTAATCGGATTCCTAACTACACTAGGAATCGGAGTCGGATTTGTTTGTTCGACGTCGACTCCGGAAGTTCAATTGGATCAGTTTTTTACATCGAACTCCTAAGTTCGGAATTCCTGTTGAAATGGTACAATTTCTTTTGAGACTTTTCTTAAAACAGAATTCTAGCTGTGTACTACGATTTCCATTGAGTACTAGTTGCTACAAAATTGTTGATAGCCGAAATCATTCACTTTATGTTAAGGAGTCGTAGTCGGAAGTTCTGAAAAGGTCGGAGTCACACATTTTACCTCCGAATCCGCAACCCTGGTTACTGGATGTCTTTAAACCTTTAACGTTAAGACTTAAATTCCTTTTTTATTGAAGAAATTCTTTTTCCACTCAAAAAACATCAGCAAGTTCAATCGTCATGTTCGTTTTTGACGTCTTTTGCTTATTCATGCCCTTGAATTCTTACAAAAGGCTTCTGTTTACCTCCAATGAACGATTGAAACGTAGTTGCACCTCGCTTGTCAGGTCGCATCTCGGTGTGCTTTTACTTGTCCCGGTAAACCTGACCTGGGCCAAGCGCACCCGTGGGCAACAACCGGCCCCCCTCGACATGTCCTGTCAGGTTCTCTAGACAAAAAATCAAGGCTGACATGGCAGTGATAGAGAGACTTTTAACGATCTACGAAATAATGGTGTGGTGCCAAGTAGTTGTACTGTAATATTCCAGTTTACTCCGGTTTTGACCACGGAGTAAACTGGACGGATTACCTCATTTCCGACGTGTATTAACTTCATACCATTTCTCCATCTTGCCGTCTTTTGAAATTCACCCGATTTGCGGTACGTTCGATGACGTTCACCTGAAATCCAATCTATTCTACATCATTTTTTTCCCGGAACGTCTCGATTTGTCACTTAAGCAATTTATATTTTTGCCATGAGGCGCCTGTCGCGGTGTATGTTCAGCTGAAACCGAGAGTGCTTTCAACAAATTTTGTGAAAGTGAAACAGATCTTCAAAATACCTTCCGCTCACGAAGTGGTGGTCACAACTTTGGGAACAGTGTCGGCCAGCTGTTTTTTCAGAAAAATGTCGTGGTTGAGGAGATGCAGGAAGAGATTTAGAAAAATGAAAATTGTAAGAGTCTCTACAAGCGGCTTTGGCGATTGTTTAAGATTTAGAACCAGCACGCTGTAACAAAACTGGCTCTGTCTATTTTATACCAGTTGTCAACGAAAGTCTTAATTTACGCTTTGCCGTTCCTTCAGTTCGTTGCACCGTAAATGACATTGTAGTAAGGTTTCATTATCTAATAGACGATAAAACAAGTTTTCTCCAGGCACCTTCGATTTGCCTTAAATGCTTCCAGTTCCATGATTTGTTGGCTTGAGAGCAGGTAGCACAAAGTGGAGGTGAAGGTTTCGACAATAAGGGATACCATACCAGGGTCCTTGGAAAAATCACGTCACATACAATGGCAGAGGTGCGGAAGGGAGTCAGCGATGCGTCAGACTTTCCGCTAGCCTCGTGAAAGCATCACGATGCGATCAACGGAAAACTTACACCCGACATATCAGTGCAAATCAGTCCGGCATTGCCTGCGGGCAGCTTGTGGACATGACCATTCTCGATTTTGCGCTGAAAGAATGCGGATTCGAGTCGGTGAGGTTGTTTTGGATGTCAGAAAAAAGTGTAGGAAACATAAAATGTCAATAGCGCGCTGTGAGGATTGATGCTTGCCAAAGGCAATTACTGCTCGAGACAAAAACGGCTCATTGTTCGCTCGTTTACTACAGGTTGGTGCGGAATTTGCATGCTTTCAAAGGGTTCTGTCTAATCATTGCCCAGCGCTCATCAACCTGTCTTTTCTTTTTCAACCGGAAATTGGCTTTCTGGAGTTGTCAGGGGGATTCGAGCAAACAGCTGTTCGATCATTCCAGCTGGATGTGTCGTTTAAACCACCACTGTAAAGAGATGGTGAAGCTAGGTAAGTCTGTTTGGGCGGTCTGCTATGCATCGTAATAGACCCGCTGTTAAAATTATCTCAGTGTCAGGCGAGTTTAGTTGCAAATGAGCCTGTTACGTCAATTAAGTTATTCGTCTGTGCAGACGTGAACACTGGGTAGTAATCTATGTGAAATGTAAGCTGAGATATAGATCGACTAGTTAATTGATCGGAAAGAATCGAACACAGTTTAGACCGAGAGTGAAAAATGAATGGTTCGTACGAAAGGAGAGGTTCACCATGTGCATCTGCTGGAAAGACAACTTAGTTCATTAAACTTTGCAAACCGTCCCAGGGCGTCGCAGACTAGCTTCTGTCTATACGACCTTCGTTGGGCCAGGCGATGTCTTTAAGTCAAAACATTTTACTGAAAAAGAAAACTTTCAAAACCAAGACGATCCGTTGCTTCAGGTCAGAAAGAAAGTACGACCACTCGCCACGGTAATGTGATCCCACAGACATCGTTTGAAGCTCCTGGGAATTACAAAGCGTGTTTGGAATGACCGTACTTGTGCGTTTGATAGAATAGTATTAAGCTACGTCCAGACGTTGCTGCACCATGTGTGGAAAGCTAGCAGCTCAGTGTGTGGTCATAGCTTGTTGATGTGTACAGTTTTGCATTCCGGAAGTTGCACGTCGCAAAGGAATTGTCGGGAGGGCGCACGAAGAGCCTGTAGCATGCTATTGCTAACAAAAGATACTCTAGGTACACTCGGGCTTCGAAGTTCATGCACTCATTTCAAAGAGGTACAATAGTGTTTCGAAAATTTAAAACTGAAGCTATGCACGTTGGAGAGTACACAAACCCTTCGTTGCAAACACATCGTTTGTGTGAGAAAGTGGTTTCGTGAATACTGAGGTTTTTTAAAAAAAATCGAGGTAACCGTGTAGTCACACTTGACAAGCAACAAACCAAGGTTTTTTTTAAGGAAAATGTTAGGTACCCGGTGTGGACCTGTAGGGATCCGATTTCTCTAATTCTAGGGACCCGATGATAATTTTCTCTGATTCTAGGGACCCGATTTTCAATTCTAGGGACCCGAATCGGGTCCCTAAAACACCTTTGAAAAAATCCTGAATAAACGATCAGGACTTACTTGAAAGATATAGGGTTATGATCTTGCAACAAACACGACCCTCTGAACAATAATATACCGAAATCGAACTGCTTGAAATGGTTAAAACAGACAAAGCTAACCCGTGTCATGTTTTGATGCATTTTTGCTTTGCTGAATTTGCTCCATTGATTTGTGCAGAGGAAGTGCTTTTTTGCACTTCGTTTTTTTTCGACGTTTTTTTGCCAAAACCAGTTATTTACCAAGTTTTGGAAGCTACTTGTAACTTCCATTCGCTCGTGACTAGAAAACATTGGCCCTATTAACATCGCAGGAACACTTCCAGAGTTTCGTCTGTTTATCCATAAAAGCTTTGCGTGATTTTGTTAATTTTAAAGCAATTGTTCCAATCCCTGTTGGACTCACGGTACTTTGGTCTCGCCGTCACAAGTGCGCCGTGACTTTTATCAAATCAACTGGAAGCTTGCGGCACTTCCGTAGACTTTTATGAATTATGACTGTTCGTTTGACTCGTCTTACTATGATCGCGTTCGTTTGACACGGCACTTTTAGTCGAACACGGAAGCACAGTAGTCGGTGGTCGGTGTCGTGACTACCTCAGTTGTACACTACAGATGAGCATTGGACTGGGTCCTGACTACAGCGAATTTTGTTGGATTTGGATTTGGATCCGGACTGTAAATTGTTTTAAAAATTTCGAATCAGGACGGGATTTGGACTGAGTTGATGGAAAAGAATTGCGGCGTTTTTTGTTGAAAAGAGCTATATTTTGTTCACTTTTGGACTTGGGCTGAGTTTTAAGAATTCAGGACCTAGATCTGGATCGTAAAACACAGTTCGTTCGTTTCTACTCAGGTGGAAACCGCTGCGGCTCGAAGGATTTAAGCTTCTGGGCTTTGTTTTTCAGACTGCGCGACGACTCGGCAACTGTTTAAATTGTGGGCAGCTGCTTCCTTATTCTGAAGACGAGCTCAAAATCAGTCAGAAAATGCATGACAGATACTCAGTGTCGCTTTGCAAATGCGGAAGCAGTGTTCATATTTATATCAGATGCAATGGGAGCAATTGCTGGTTTTCTGACCACAAGCGGCACAGTTTCTACCAATGCACTCTCATGTGTGAAGCACAGAGTTGGATCTGCGCTCACACTACTGTCAAGAAGCGATTTTACTTAGGCACGGTTTCATAACTGACGATCTGTTTATATCATAAAAGGGATCGTTTACGAAAAACTTTGCTGACTGTCGTGGTCACGCCACCTGAGGATAACAGAGCTGGCTAAGTGTTTCAGTTTAGTTCCTACGCGATTTCTTTTAATGTATTTTGACTTCCCAGAATAAGTAAAGCGTTATCAACTTTGCGGATGGCGAGCAACCCTCGAAAAATAAGATGCTTTGTCCCGAGCGCCTATCAGATGAATTTGAAAAGGGCTTTTGCCTCCAGAAAGTTTGAAGTACAGGTAATCCGCAATGTTGTCGTTAGGTCTTAGTCAATTGCTGAGGTCTTGGTCTCTCCGGTACCGCTACACGTTTTGAGTTGATCAGCCTGGGTTTTGTTTATAGGTTCGCAAGATGCAGAGAACAGGGACCATGTTATGCGCGAGCAGTCGCCAGGAACCAGGTAACCGGCATCTCTGGCTAAAATCATGGCTTTGTGCAAATATAAATCACATCAAGGAAACTAGTGCTAGTGTAGAAGACAGTGTTAAAGCAAACGATTCATATCGAGGTCAACAAAGCTGAGCGGTGTTTTTGCGACTCTTCTTACTCTTTTCAGTCCTTTTATGGAGGCGACTCCACAAAATTTCGTGAAAGCGTGTGCAGTTACAGATGTAACTCGCCTGCCACCTCAACCTTCTTCTAGTGACTCTTGCTGCGTCATCGAATCGCTGGGTCGCCAGCACGTTGTGATTCTTGCTGAGTCTACCCAATGCGCACTCAACCAAATCCCCTTTTGTACGTTCGAGCGAGTTTCACGCTTGCTTCGCTTATTTGCTCGCCCAGTCGTCGTCCCTGTTGCTCCTGTACTTGACAGGTGCGGTTGTGAAGCAGGCTCGCTGTGTAATGCAATCTTGTGCGTTGTCAAGGTCGTTCGTTCGTCGATGCCTGTTAGTATGGTGGTGGAAAAGTTCAAGATTCAGGATTCCTTAGACATCGACGACTTCGACCAAGCCGCGGATTTTCCAGAACCTGTCACTCAATCTGCACGAACAGGTTAGTCGATTGCTTCGAGTTGGAAGTATTTTGCTTGTGGCAAAGTCCGTGGTGACAGGTTTAAGGTAAGCCGAGTTGCTTGTGTTGTCAATGATGACATCAGCTGAACCACAAGACTAATTTACATTTTTTTCTGAGCTGCCGCCCACACACTGGAAAGTTGTCGAATATTTAAAACTTGTGGATAGGATATTATAAACGTTTACCAACAATGGTGCATTTAATAAAGAATTGAAGAGGATTACAGCGATTACCTTCAATGCCTAGCTGTGTAGGTAGCGAGAAAAATTGACAAAAAGCACACTATCGTAGTGGCATGGTTTTGATTCAACAGCCTACACCCTTAGCTGATCTTCAGGATTTACACTGAAGCACTTGAAGAGAACTCACCACTTCTGAACGTGATATCATTAGGAAAATGTTTTCCTGTGGACGATGGGTTGCTTATAAAAACTTTAAGAAATATTAAACAATGAAGAAAAAACTTTTTACAACCAACCGGCTGTGTGCATGCCACAACCTGAGCTCTTCCTCGTGACATAAAGTGAAAATCGACAGTTGGTGAACATCTGCCATAAACAGGGCTGCCGTCGATTTGGACTCGAAATTAAGGACAGCCGGAGAACAAAAAAAGATAAAAAAGAAACAAAAATTGCTGAACGTGATGTATCCAGTCATCAATCATATTTTGCAGTAGGCTACAGCGGAAACCGTGTGCTTCAGCAATGCTTTTGCCTCAGAGACTACCTGGTGCATGTCGCTGCAGCTCTTGTCTAAGTTTACTTTCACTTGTAGAATGGAGTTGGCAGCTGTCCTTTCGCTAAGTCAACGTTCGACTTAAAGTAAGACAACAACAAGGATGCAAATCAACATAAGGACACTTCTTAGAAATACGAACGGCATAGCAGCCCTGGTTATAAATAATTTGCTATGTGCCTACTGGTATTTGCAACTGAAGTCCGTAGTAACACTGCCAGTTATTCTCATCGATCAAAAACGGTAGTCAAACATGGACCTTTTGTTTGTTGTGTGGAGAAGAACAAAAGCTAGCTGCTTGCACTTGACTGGTCAATACAAACTTTCGCGATTTCTGAATTGTTGCGACAGATCTACCTCTTCTTTTTGATACTGGCTGAAATCTCGGAGAAAATAGATCTTGTCTAATTGGTTTTATAACAATTGAAATTTATCGATGTGTTCTCAGAAACAAATGGCAATTTCTGTTGATGCTTAAAAGATACGCGTAAAGTTCTCTTCATGTTTTAGTGGAAAACCTGGCCGATTTTGGCCGAGAAAATGGATTAGAATCCTCAGCCATATTGATGCAGGGGCTATGTCTGTCAGTTTGCTTCGATGTAAACATAACGTTGACTCAGATGATCTTTTCATATGCAAACAGCGTCGATTTGTGAGTCTTGCACGATTTTCGAAAACGGCCGTGTTCTAAGTTTGCACGTTTAATTTCTCACGTGGTTTTGATTGACAGACCTGCGCCCTATACCAGAAGAAGCTCCGCTGCAGAGATCCGTACTTCCGCCAAAAAATTCGGCAACGACTGCCTCGGAGAAAATTTCCGCCAATCAGGAAAACTGCGACCAGAGCAATTCGAACAAAGTTGCTCTGTCGCCCTCAAGACTTGCCAGCACTGCAACGCCTAAACCTATAAGCAGTAGACCGCAAGGGTCAAAGCTCACTTCAATCCTTCAGAAGCTGTCGGATCGTCAAGGCAGGTGAGGTGTTTGCGAGTTTTTTGAAGAAACGATTTTCATGGCTATGGTACACCCAATCTGGTCGCAGATTCTCTTCACAGGGAGATTTTTGCATCGGTTAGTTCGCCATTTTTGGTCGTTTCAGTATTTTTACCGTGAAATAATGCAACTGCTGTGTGGAGGAAGTCGGGAACTTCCTAAGTGGTAAACTTGTCATCGTGAACTACACAAGTCCACGATTCATGTAAAAGCGCCTGTAAGCTAAAACGAAAAATGACCAACAAATGTTTAAACGCTCATTTTTAAGACCATGTCCTATGCACCATGACTCTGGCTTCCGACCCAAGCCATTTTACTATAAAGTATATTCAGTCCATATTTAGTCCAGCCCTCTTTGCTGCCCAGTTCAAGCTTGGTCCTGGTTTTGATAGTTATTTGTCGGACGTTAGTATTCGCGTCTACGCCAGGCAGTTAAGCGGATGCCTTTCGTTTTCCAGTGCTTTGCACAAAGTCAAAAACGAGCAAGCTCCTTCGACGGCGGAAAACTCCGGCTTGTCAGCGAAAAACAACGCGACCATGGCGTTTGCGTCGGAGCCAGCGCGCAGAGCGAACAAGAGGAAAGTGGTCGGGCCCGATCGGCCCAGGTTCCTTGACACACAATCGGGGAACATGCAGGCTTCTGCGGAAAAGTACCAATCCAACGTGAAGCGCCCAAAGACCGTCAAAGACATGCCCTTTCAACTCTTGTCCGGGAGCGGGCCGCGCAAAACCGGGGATCATTTTCAGCGCAGCCAGGGCCTTGCTGGCGACTTTTCTCTTTTAAATAGCCAGAAAATCGTAGCTGATCCAGAAGGCATCCTCCCTTTAACGTCTGGAATGTTCCGCTCCCCAGTGGGGGGCTCCAAGCAGCGTGGCTTGGACGCGAACCGGGCTTTCACCCCCCTCGTTTCTTCTGCGCAAAGACGCGGACCAGTAGGCTCGGCCAACCCTCACAGAGATCCGACCTACCACTGCGACCTAACGTACACTTTAACGCCCCCCAAACGACATTCCTATCTGGCCGCCCACCCAGTTCCCGTTCCTGTCTTTTCGCCTCCAGAACGGGTTAAGAGCAGACATGAGAAAGCCCTTCCGGAAGTTACGAAAGCAAACCAACCTTCGCGAAAGTTCACTATCGAATATATCCCAACGACAGCAATCACCGGTGCCAGTTTTTCTTCTCGACCAAGCCCACAAAAGTTGCTCTTTACGTCTCGTCATTCCGATATTTCATCGCCTGGCATCACTTTTTCAAAGAGCGCACCTTTGGACAGTCAAAAAACAGAAAAAAGCTCCATGCCTGGCGAGGAGCTACCGCTTGATCTGCGACACCCAAGCAAGCGTCCTTCGGCTGATTACACCGTCACTGATGACGGAGTGCTAGACTTCAGCAGAAAGACCAGAGACTCTTTCTCTGCCCAACAACCGACGAAAAAATCTTCCCAAGCCCCCGCGTCTGCTTGCGGTCCGTTGGCCTTGACTAAGCCCAAGGCTGCCCATGGACGCCCCAGCGGCAGTGACGCTCGATTGCAGGCCAGGCCAGCTGCTCAACTAACCACCATCTCTCCATC
>Ga0210059_1016726_pt1 | contig 10552 bp, 7 predicted proteins | sample Ectturendosymbi2_FD_188042 | JGI IMG/M metagenome (GOLD analysis project Ga0210059, IMG submission 188042) | Ecteinascidia turbinata endosymbiont from Florida, USA - Sample 2 (SPAdes) (version 2) | ecosystem: Host-associated > Tunicates > Ascidians > Unclassified | place: Key West, Florida... | reverse complement strand
ACTTCTCATTGCTTAAAAGTTTTGTGACAGTGTCTTTTCACCACTCATATTGTTGTGGACCTTGATTATTCTTAAATTATGACTTATTTGTGGAAAGTGCTTGAAAAAATGGATATTAGGTGGTTTATGAAAAGAAAAGCATTTCTGATAGCCGAAGTGTAGAAAACATTTCAGACAAACGATGGAGAATTGAGGTTCAACCAGCACAGACTAATGTGGTAGAAAGAGTAAAGTGTTTTGTGAACGTCCATTTGCATTGCATCGTCAGCAACCTGTAAAGGATAAGCAAAATTTGGACGTTGCCCCATCCTGGAACAATTTCTGCGGACGTCCATGGGATGCACTGGTTTTGATCTAATTCATGGGCAATAAAGCGCGGTGCTGTTTGGTTCAGTTCTTTTAAGTCACTCAAAAACGGTAAATGCCAAAGTTGTCAGTTTCCCTGACCTATATACCAAACGCAGTAATCAAAAAGCTTTACAATTATGACGCGTGGTGAACAGCCTAAAAATATGAAAAACCAGTAAAGGAGTGTTTTGATATCCAAGCGCGAGGCCCCCAAAAGCGCGAGGACCCGAGCATTTGCCCGGTTTGCCCAATGGTTAATCCGGCCCTGCTATCATACAACTTTACCAGCTTTGTGGCACTTTTTGCTTGTTTTTAAGGAGTGAATCCCTCGTTGGGTGATTGTTGACTTTTCTGTGGTGATCGTTGTCCCGAGAGAAATAACATAGACCGCAATTAAGGTTTTTGAAGATAAGTCGCAAAACCTATGTAAAAATCATAATTGTGACTCACAATGCTTTTGACTACAGAACACTGGTGATACCCCAGGCTGCTGGAAATAGTATCGAAAATTTCGGTTTTGCAAGACTCTCAAAAACAGTTGGTCAAAAGCAGTTTTAACTTATCAGGGCACCTAAAAATCCTGAACCTTGTGCATGCGGGTTGCGTCACGTCGCCATTGTGTGACGCAGATTCACGTTTGCTCTACGCCAGAATTTCTTGGCTGCTGGGTTCTGCAGAATTTGGCCCCGAAGGTTCCACCCCATCCTCGTAAGACAAGCTGGTCAAAATTCAAAACTTCTCGAGCAGCGTTATGTTGAATCTCAACAATCATTTCGCCAAAACGATGTGCTGCGAGTTTTTGATTGCCACAATTCAAAAAATGAAGGCTCTTCACAGACAAGCGGTATAATCAGGGGTTGATATTAGAATTAGGACCCGAGGCAAATCTCAGAAGTCTCAGAAAGAGTCCCGAAATATCGCCACTGCAAAACATACATGTTGGGCTAAGTGGGTAAAAGAATGAAATTTGTTTCACATTTCAATTTATGAACTAAATTCCAGAGCATAATATATACACAAAAACACCAAAAATTTGTAAACTTTCGAAGCTGAACAATTGAAAGCTGCCCACATTTTGCATTGACAGTATAGTTTCTTCAAAAAAGAGAAAAACACTGCACAATTCATCATACACAGCTTTGTTAACACTGTTGCCAATACGACTACTGTAAACAATCACTTAAATCTGTGTGAAGTTAACAGAGGTGAGGTTACATTAGAATTAACCAGGAAACTGTCATACCACAACTGTGTTTGAAATGATCATATTTTGAAAAACATATTACTTGCTTCAAAACTTATTAAATGTGGTTCTAGAGTGGTTCATAGCTCATAAACAAAACAATACAAAACCTAAGCGCGAAACTCTCTAACGTGCCCCACGGCATCTCTGAAAATGGGGTCCCGAGGCGACTTCCCCAATATCCACCCCTGGGTATAATCTACCGATTCGCAAAAACCTGTCACGGGTGAATGTGAGTTTTGACTGCAAGAAAATTATTCGATGCATATATTGAAGCTTATTACCGCCCTCTACAAAACGTGTACATTGATATTTAGAATGATATTTCCGTGCTGGCGCATGTAAGACATTTTGTGACATCCTTTCGCCTACTCTGACACTTCGCAAGCTCCGTGCACGAATAGTTTTGCAATCTTGTATTCTCTACAAAAATTGAGTACGGAAACGTTAAGATAATAATCAGCACAAGCTTCAGACAAGCTGGAAATTACAATCGGTCGTAGAATACGGTTTCTCAAAAATAACAGAAATAAACTAAGATTTGAACAAACATGATTAAACTGGTGGAGGCACAACTGTCAATTAGTCACAAGCGCACGGTTGCAAGTATTCACAGTAAACTGAGCATGCAACTAAAACGCGAAGTTGCAATCCTGATTATAACGTCAACACTAATTAGCCAACTGCAATTGCGCGCTTGTTCTCCGACTGCAAATAATTAGTTATGCGCCGAAACGATTCCACAGCTCAGAAGTTGGGCTTATACGTTCGCAGAAAGCTCGTTGGTTCGGACGGCAGAATTTCGGTGATGAACGTGGAACCGACAACATCACTCAACGACAGAGCAACAAATATATAGTGAGTTTGCACAAAGTAAAATAGGTCACACATCGCTCTCTGTTCGAGAATCAAATCATTTTTAAAGTCGCTTGAAATATTTTATTGTCATTCAAACAGTACCAATCGGAGTAGAGAAGAAGTGAAACTCTCTTGACCCGGAAAAAACATATTCAATTTATATCGGTGGCCAAGGTTCACATCAACACATTGCGCGTAGCGACTAGTCGATCAAGTCAAATGGGTTTGTCGCTATGCAGCGCATACGAGGGATAAACTAACTGTCGGGAATGTACATTACACACTTTTTGCAAGCATACTCTGGACCAGCCCTTGGCCTTACTAAATTGTCTGCAACACAATAAATAATGTGCATATATGATTTTGCGTAACATACCAACACACACACCAATAAAATTTTTTTCGATGTGCAAAACATGAATGAAAAAACTGTGCAGACACAGCGCCCAAGAACTGACTTTAATTTTCAGTGTGCATTAAAGTCGACAATTAAATGCAGACAGCCAGAAAATATTACAAAGTGCACGTACGTCTCCGGGTCGCTGCCTGAAGCAGAAATAATTGTGACTGGCGTTTACAGCAATGAAAAAATCAAGCGATAAAAGAAGGTTCCTGAACAACCTCTTTCCATTTGTCGGCAACTAACTATTGGGCCGCGGCCCGCTGTCGGTTCATGTGAATTTGTTACCAGGCCGTTCAGAACCAAGGTCAAATTGCCCATAAAATTGCAACTTTTTTGATAAACTTGCCCTGTTTGCCTCTCTGTGGAAATTCCCACAGTTGGCCTATAGAGCTAGGCCAGTGTTTCTCAACCTTTTTAGGCTTGCGGCACCCTGCAAAAGAGAAATATAGTTTGCGGCACCCAGTGGCGAGTCCATAGCAATTTGCTTCAAGGCTTGATGACGTTTTGAAAAGTATTTTATATTGATTCATTGAAAAACACATTAGTTTGCGACACTGCTGAGCATTGTAAATGGCAGCTTGAGGTGCCGCGGCACAGCGGTTGGGAAACACCAGGCTTTGTGATCCCAAGTCTGTTTGCACCGCTGTTAATGCAAAAATATCAATTTATTTTTCAATTGCTAATAATTTTGCATGAACCAACCATTCGTTATATTTTTGAGGGACAATCGGAAAAATCATGCCAAGCTCAAAAACCAGTTCGTATAGTACGAAAAAGGTTGATGATCTCTGAATTTAATCCATTTCAAGCTGCCATCCAGCTTCCGCAAATAATGTGAAAAAATTGTCAGCTGAGATCCGAAGCGCTATTTGGACGCAAAGGGACAGCAACGCCTCAGCAGTTGAGGTTTTTGTGCACGGCAGCATGCTGCCCTTCACACGAATAGTTGAAAGTCATTGCATTCATGCAGAGCAGAAAATCTGCGTTTTACTTCACGGTGTGTATACAAACACAAAGTACATGTTTTCAGGTCAACAGGCAATATACACCAAATTTGTTTGCTTCTGATGTGAACATTTCGCCTCACTTGACGCATTTATGTTTATTGACAGATACATTAGTCCCCATTAAACCCGCTTAGCATTCAGAGGATGAATAGACAAAGACGCAGTCATGAATTCTAAGTATCGCGGCGTTTAGTTCAGAACAGCGCCGAGTTCGTTGCAAGTCAGTGGAAAGCTCCCAACGAAATAGTCACTATGATTTTGAAAACTCTGTGCGAGTATTAGGAATTCGCGCTCCCTTTTCCCCAGCTGATCTCTCCTCCCTGAGACACTGAACTCGGTACAGAACTCAAGTCCAGCAAAACTGATGAGCTAAAGTGTTCAGCAATTACGATATATGCGGCTACTGTACTGCTTTTGTGCTGGACAGGTCAGTTAAGGAGTTTCAATACAGCAGAACGCAACAGCAGGGTAAAGACGGTATCGAGTAATCGATGTTATTGTAGTGGAGATTGCCAGGTACTGTAAGTTACTGCATGTTCAAGTGTTAAAGGCCAGTCTCACTGAAACTTGCGTGAACGCACAGCAATCTTTGGAATGTGCTAGATGCGCATCCGAATAGTGGATGGAAAAGGTTGGGTTAATAAAAGAATTGAAGAAGTTGAAATTATTTTTATGACGAAATTTTTCCGACAATCCAACGATACTGAACTTCATCAATTCTTGATAGGATTTAAATTTCCAGACTTCTAAATGTCGATTGTGCTTTCCTGAAACAAGAAAAGTGCAAAGGATTAGTTTGTCTGCCAAGGCTGTTACAAAAAGAATGTCGTCGAACCAAGACAAAGACTTACAGGAAGACCCAAAGTCTGTAGTTGTTTTTTCAAATAACTGACGCCCTCTGGAGAAGCGCCACAATGCTTGAGGTTAAGTCTTTTGACTTTGTCCAAACAAGAAAGCAAACACAGCACTCCATTGTCACCGGTGGCGTTGAGACTCAGGTCAAGCATTTCCATCTACGCAAAAAGGGTGTAAAGAACCTGAAATGTGCGATCTCTCACGTTTACAATCAAATAGACCGTCGAAATGTGTTATTTTAAGTTAGTCAATGTACAATCCACGTAACTTTGGGTCGTTAAGCATCCCACCAAGCTGCCCACACTCGTCTCGCAGATTATTCATTAAACATTGAAGGCTGGATGATGAACCGATGCAAACTTCATAAACGCCCGAGATTCCACGATTAAGTGTCTTGGATTTTCGAAAGATGCAACAGCTAAACGAGCTTAGTTATAAGTCTCTCACATTATGTCATCAGCGTTATGGTAACTTTGCACCAGCTGTATTGCACGGTTGTGTACCAGGGCGGACCCTAAGCCGACGCAAGTATTGTAGTTGCATTGTGTCCCGCGCCTGTAGTGCCCCACGCCACTGTGTTTGGACAGGCTGTTCAATTTATTACCATCATCTCCTAGCTAGCACCCCGTAATTGCAATAGAATGCACTTAATGAATCCATTTTCAATCCTCAAATTGTAAGCAAAAATTGACCCGTCTGAATAAAGGCTGAATATCATCCGATTTATCGAACATCATGAACGGTAATCATCCCATCGACCATCAGTGTTTTATATGCGTTTCGCCATTCGGATAGATGCCCTACGTTTTTGGTGGGAATTTAACTGCCAAGAGTACAGTTAAGACTTAACCCAGTAGGTTAGTAGTTCCTCATAGTTATAGCAGGTGGTGGCCAAAGTTTTTCATAACTGACCAGCATGCAGAAAACGGTAATTTTAAAGAACCGCAAGATCGACCAAATTATAAATCAATAGAACAAAGACAAAAGCAAGCAGTTCATTGCTTAGTCAGGCCGTGAAATTGCATGACCCTCAGTGTGTAGTAGTTTTCTGCGTTTCCATGCCATCTGTGAGACGTTGGAAATCTGAAAGGTGAATTGTTACAGTGATTTATTGCAGTTCTGTCAAGTGGTCGTCTGTTAGGCTCAATCCAAGATGCTTGGAATTTACAAAACCCACTATAAAGATTCATAACTGTATGTCGTGCTCAAAATCAAAAAAGTCGTAAACCACTTTTCTTGAGCTCATGATATTTATAATGGCTTCAAAACATGTAAATCCTCAGATCTATTTTGGAAACTATCCAGAAAGATTTACAGTATCTTTAAGTTTGTCATTTTTTAATTCTTTATCAGGAAATGCAATGATTCTTTCACTTAGATTAGGAAACTGGCAGAATTTTCTTCGTATCGTGTCATTTTTAAAATTCTTAATTTTGTTTTCAAAACTGAGAATTTTCCGAGAAGATCTTATCTTTTACTTGGAGAATCAAATTCAGAGTATGTAGATGCTTTCTTCTGTTCCAATCGGACCGCGTCGCCAAGAATTTCGAAACTAAGGAGACAACATGCAACAGACAACAGTCACCCCCGGTTTCAAGTAACAATGGAAATCACCCGCCGATACCACTCTGTTATTACTTGATCCCTTTACTCTTATATGGGGGAGATCTTCAACGTGCGTGCTTTCTGCATTGTGTCACTTTATGAGTGTTTGCCTGCATTTCCAGGTCATAATGAATCATTGTATTGATATCTAAGACCATGAGTGGAGTTGAGTTGATTTTTATTTGGCGATTATTAATATTCAGCAAAAAAAAACACAAATTAGTGCAAGGACGCCAGGGCAGTGTTTTTCTTGCTGAATATTAATTATCGCCAAATAAAAATCAACTCAATTAACCCTAACCACAATGAATAGCGTATTGTAATTTGCAATAAGACCATGCATAAGCATAAACGTAAAATTGTGCTTTTTGCTGGACTTTGGATCTCACATTCAAAATTTGATAGGCCCTGCACCTGTTGCTTGCATTGGGCCCCGCAGCTATTTAGGCCGGCCCTGCCTACAGTTCGTGTTCACTCCACTGCCTCGAATAGTTGGAAAAACGGGAGTGCGTTTCACGTTTCCAGCAGAATTTTAGCGATTACTAATCATTCTAGGCAGGTTTGGTAGAACTTCATAATAAAGTAAGTAGCCTACAGCTTAGATATGACAGGAAAACATGTTCTTTGACAATACACAATTTTGTCAAATATCATATGTTGGTACCAGCAACAATTTGGATGAGGAACATGCAACTCAGTTTGAAGGTTGCATTCCTCGTGAAATAGCCCAATATAAACAGAACGTTTCAGAACTGCAGCCAGGTGGCGTTGGGACATACAAGCAGCTACTCAAAGTTCAATGTCAAAAATATTTCTTAAAATTAAGAAATAGCTGTATAGTAGGTGAAGCTGGTACTATCAACAGTAATGCAGTAAACTGAAATTTTCGTCTTTTGACTTATTCCAGGCATGGGCAATGAATCAACGCAAAGATATAATTATTATCTGTGCGATACATAAAGCATACGTCGTTATCATAATTAACAGTATAATTCTGTTTTATATTATTGCATTGCAAAGACTGTAGAACCAAGTCAATCATAACTGTACACTCATTTGAGATTGCAGGAAATCTGATAATTACTTCATGAACCTGTTGGGTCAATCTTTCTTTTAAAACATCTGTAGACTGTAGGCTATTTCACCTTTTCTGGCAGCTCTCTCAACCGTTTGGCGATATTGTGGAATCCTTCAACTGATATGCCGCAACGACAGAGTTTGAGCTTGTTTACTTTGCCTGTGATCAAATGTGAAGCTGTTTTTCCTGAATCAAGCATCTCGTTGTGACTCAAGTCAAGTGTTTCCATCTAAGCAACAAATAGGCCGTTTTTCTGACAACGACAAAACAAACGATAGCAAAGTCAAAAAGTGCGTGATGAGGTAGCTACATATACATTGTTAAGTTGCAAGTACTTTTTAATAGAGACTTGCAACAAATGATGAAAGCACATTTTACCATTTAATGACGTGCATAGATTTACAACGCATACCACCTATCCAAATGCTTTTGTCAAAGATACAGTTTAACGTTGCGTTTTGAATTTGATATTAACCATCAAGTACCCGGAAGCAATTTTTGCGCCCGCTTTGATGCTGCTAGCATCACTTCAGTCTGACCCGAGGCTTGTTCCTGCCAAGACCTCATAAACTGGGACTGGTTTTCTCACGCGGGGACCGAAACACTTTACAGACTTAGCATTTTTTCGGTAAGTTGTAGAAGTCACTGCAGTTACCGAATCATTTCAGACAGTTTTTATCAAGGCCAAAAAAGTAGGCTACTGACGATTAACAGTTTGTCACAAATTTCCTAACGATAGCGATACTAACTTTATTGATTACGAGCAAAATTAAGTTGCAGCTGGTTGAAATTTTGTTGCAAATCGTGCGCCATGACCAATAAACACACTTACACCTTGGTTTACGCAAAAAGTGGCGTAACTGTCGGTTTGAGCCTTGAGGAAAACGTAGCTGACGGGGGCCATTAACCAACACTGAGAAAAAAAGTTAACAAATAATAGTGAATCGTGACGTGGATGTCTACAATAAATCCCTTAATCACAGGAACACTCCGAAAAACGCAAAAAACAGCAACATACTGAAAACCAAAAAATGATAACTTCCGAAATATAAGCCGGGTGGGGGCCCGGTTTTTACATATAGCTTGCCAGGGGGGGAAGTTCCCACCCCTGTCCCCCGTCGGTTACTGGGTGAAACTTGCTGAATATAAATCATTTATCTTCACGGTTATTTTTCCCACTTACCTTTACTGGCTGTTTCTCCAGTTGTTCTGCTATTGCTACGAATCCGCTACTAGAGATTCCACATCCAGAGAGGTTCAGCTCCTTCACTTTGTCCAAGTTGTGACAGAGTGCAGTAACTTCCTTGTCACCAACTCGGATCTGACTTACGTTGAGCATATCCATCTACGGTAAAAAAACAATTGGTTCTTTCGACGATATATACATAGCTTATTTTATATCTGTGTATGCAAAATACGCGAAAACAGATAAAGTACAAATTAAATTACGAATGAATTTTACACCAGCAACATCAGGCAGTTGCCATAGTTTTAAACTCCAGTGATACGCATGAAATCAGAAATATAAACAGACTTCTGTTACGTAGCAAAACAGCTGACTGTTACGCTTGAAAATCGAAAAGCTGAGTAAATATAGATATAGGACGATGTAAAGGCAAATTGGTACTTAAAGTGTAGTAAACAGGTAGATTAAAAAACAGACGTGGAGGTTTCTTCTTCGGAAGAGCATGAAAATGTTTTCTTGATTTCGATCTTGATTTCTTTTTAATCTCGGTATTAAAGTTCTCCATTTTAAATAAATTTTTCAGATTTTGAGCTACAACATGTCTTTTTCCAGAATGTCTGTAAAACGAGCTCTGTCTGCCCTTGAAAGGGGTACTGTATCCAAGCCCGCAATCAGGGAAAGGGGTAACAGGGCAGGGAAATTTTTAAAAACATGTTAACTGTTAGGCACAAAAATAAGTTACAATCATTCCCACAGAAAATATCAGCTGGTCGCGGCCATGACTGGATCAGTAGCTGGAGGCCAAAGTGGACTTGAGAATAGTGTTGACGAAAGGATATTCCGAAAATTGCAGAATTTCCGAGCGGAAACCCACGACCTATTGCAGTTTAGCATAATGCCCAGGACAATTGATCGCTAAACTCCGTGGGATCATGTCCTATTCATCGTGGCTACCATGACAACTATTGAAATAAATGCTCACTTTTTCCTTAACAACCATTGAATTATATGCTGACGTTAAACCCTGTCCTTCATTAGACGTAATGTGTAAAACTACATGTACTAGAGCAGGCCTTGCTCTTGTTTTAGTTTGCACTGAAAATTAGCTTAGATATGAATTTTGGAGCACAAGCCCATAATGTTTTACTGCAAAGCCCACTTGATCTTGCTCTGAGAAACGATTAGTGACACTTATACTGAATTATTCTGTGCAATGAAGCACTTTATTTTACCATTCTAGATTGACATTAGCTTACAGAGCAGCTTGGATTTGACTACGGTGTATGTTAAGAGTAGGTTCACTTCAAGCAACAGGAGAAAGAGCGTCGTTATAGCCGAACTACAATAAATCGTTCCTAAAATTAATTTTTAGTTCATACCAAAGCCTGGCAAGGGTTAAAATTATCTTTGAATAGGATTGAAAAAGTCTCCCGGTCGCAATATGATACGGTCGTTGCCTTGGCACTTGCGAGACATAAACATATCTTCTCACTTACGGTCTCTGGGTGTAATTTTTTACAGTGCATTGTCGTTTGCTAAACATATATACTGCGTTATTAAATCCTGTAACTTCTGCATCAGAAATATTGGACGAATCCGACAGTTTCTCTCCAAAAAAGCCTGCGAGATGCTTGTTGTTGCACTGGTAACATCCCGCCTTGACTATTGCAACTCTTTACTAAACGGTTTGTCACAAACGCACATGTTGCGACTACAACGCGTTCACAACACTGCCGCACGTTTGATCTGCCGTATTAAGAAATTTGAGCACATTTCGACGTCTCTCCAGTCTCTTCACTGGCTTCCCGTTGTGTTCAGGCCGCGTTTCAAACTTCTATGCATTGTATTTCGAGCTTTGCGTAGCGTTGGCCCCCTTTATCTTCAAGAGTTGATCTGTCCTTACCGCCCCACACGCTCATTGCGTTCTGAAAGCAAAAACCTTCTCTATGTTCCAGCCTGCCGCACAGCC
>Ga0210059_1016725_pt1 | contig 10553 bp, 6 predicted proteins | sample Ectturendosymbi2_FD_188042 | JGI IMG/M metagenome (GOLD analysis project Ga0210059, IMG submission 188042) | Ecteinascidia turbinata endosymbiont from Florida, USA - Sample 2 (SPAdes) (version 2) | ecosystem: Host-associated > Tunicates > Ascidians > Unclassified | place: Key West, Florida... | reverse complement strand
CTTCCCGAGAGGCCCCCGCGCCTTTCGGGAAGGGGGATTTCTGAACAAGCTGTTGCCGAAGTTCAATCGGAGGTAGGTGTCGGCATGCATTGTTTTCAGTGTTCCTTGCTCTGATGACGTTGCACTGTTTGGAGTAGGGTCTGTTGTGATCAGTCACCGCGTCCGGGCGTCATAGTCACGCTTCTAGTGTTTCTGTGACGTCATAATCACCATGCTGCTGCTTTTGCAGGAGGTCGCTACGATTTTCGCGTCGATATGAACGTGAACGGTCAGTAATTCGACTGGCATGATATGACTTTCGCATGTTGATTTTCAACACTCGTTGAGAACATCTCTTTTCTCGGCAATTGTTAACTTTCAACTTCTCGAAACCTGGCTGGCGAATCGGACAGATCCGGTCCATTGTTGCACTCCTTTTTGCTAAACCTGTGATTTCTTCACTTATTATAGCTCCTAACACCAAGCCTGTTGAAACCTGCGTCGTTTGGGAGTGGGCGGGGTCGAAATGTGGGAGTGGGCGTGGTCGAATTACTTTGAACGACGCTGCATTGCTCAGTAAGATAAATTCCGGCAGGGCTGCAACAAAAACGATGCACGTCGCTTCTGAAAAAGTTCTCCCCCCCACAACCCCCTCAACGACAAACGTTTAGGCGCCGTCCTTGCACTATTACTGAATATTGATACTAATTTTAACGGTAACTTTGCACGTGAGGTTGTTGCAAGATGCGATTTTCTGCTTTTAGCGTTACACGCAATAACACACCTGCATGTTCTGCTTAGAGGTTGAAAATATTTAAGCTCAGGATGGATCCACTCGCCTGTCACGCTTGTCTGCTGCCCTCTTGCCCCACCCAAGCGTAACCGCATGTTTCAAAATATAGCGAAATATTATTATTTGCCTATTCGGCGCATGCTTGCCCGACGCATGTGTGGCCCCATCCTCAAAACCAGAATGGAGAAAGTTCTACTGTCAAAGCGTGTAGCTCTTTAGCTTCGGCTTTTGTGTTTAAACTGGGTTTTGTTGGACGCGGTCGATCCTGCAAACAACCCACCACGCAGTCTGGTCGATTCATTTGTTGCGTGGCCCCAACGCATACATCGCGATTGTGAAACGCTCCGAGCACGACCGTCGCCAAAAAGTCTACAATAGGGGGTTTTACGTTTGTGCAGGGGGGCTTGACATTCTGGAATTTAACGAAAATTCCAATGATTTATAAAAGTTTCGTAATTCCATTTGGGAGCTTTGAACTTTGTTTGGTGGGGGGCTAAGCCCATGGTGGCGACGGAACTGGCTCTGAGATGTAGGAAATTTCCCTGGTATTTTCGGTTAGAGATGGAAGCGCATCGACTAGGCCAGGCGGGACGCCGCGGTCACTCGCGGGACGGGCTTAACAGCCCGGGTATTGTGCTTCGCAAATATTTCTGCGCCTGCGTACAGAAAAAGCAACAGCACAGCCACCGTTTGTGCTTCTGATTGAAAGCCTGGCCCAATACGTGTATACGGCTTCGCTCAAAGAAAAAGTCACAATGCAACTTTCCGGTTGGTCCTCGTTTACTGGTTTGTATCATATGAAAATGCATCACAAAACGCCGTCTGCAGTTTCAAGAGAAAATCTCCAGCCAGCCAAAAATTTTGTTCTATAGCGATGCTTCTCAATGTTGAAACACTGCTTGCTCTAGTCTAGTGCATGCCTCAAAACATTCAAGAATGATTTAGATCGGTGCTTCCCTTTCAACTTGCGACCCACTTTTGCTGACAATTTTTTGGGGCGCACTATGAAATATTGCAGTAAAACGACATCGAAAAACAATTAACAACACATGCAATTTGCTGCTGTTCGTGGAAAACTTAAGTTCGCTTATTGGGTCTAATCAATTGACAATCGGCTAATTTTCAGGAAATGTATTGGTTAACACCGGCAAACTGTAACATTTTAAGCTGTTTCGCGGCCCATTGTCTTGGAAGCGCTGATTCAAATCTTATTTAACTGTAAAATTAATAGGGTTAGTTTTATGGCAGAAGAGGCGTTGGATTTATGTCCTCGGGGTACACTCTCACATGGCACATCCGTTGCTAAGTTACAAAGCTGTCCACGCGTCTGTCTGCTTTGTACCGCCACTGGTTTTCTTTCGACCTGTGTGGATTCTGCAGAACTTGCTTTTGTTCCTACGTGGGTGATATGCCGTTTGCACAGACTTCGTGCACAAACATTATTTCCTTTTTTTGTTTGCATCATTTTCGACATCAGGCATCGTGATGTTGGTGATGGTTCAGTGTTGACTTGGAATGCTTTAAGTCTGCTTTTGGTTCTTCATATAAATTTTATCCATCAGCTGAAAAATCTGGAGCGTTTCGACTAAGCTGTGTGAACTCGCAAAAGTCGTTCAAATGCTTTAAGTGTATTTTCAACACTGTCGTTCAGGTGAAATACCTTCATCATTAATTTGGATGTGGTTGAAAACGTCGAGCTGTTTGTTGTGTCCCGGGTTTAAAGTAGTCGGAACTGTGCATTTTAAATGCGCAGGCTGCATTTCAACTGGATTTGGAATAGCACCTGAACTACTGCCCAGAATGTAAACTGATTGTTTGCTCGACCGTGTTGCTGAGGTCCTTACCTTAATTAACTACTGTTCTCACGTGGTCGGCCTTGCGCGGTTGTATCGTTCAGTAAATTGTAATAATGTGCGGCTTGGATAGTAGGTCTTCCTCGCAGAGAAATCTGAACTGACGATGTGGTTGTTCGGGGTGTACCCAAGCGTCGTGTGAGCAATTGCATCGCCGGCACAGAAAGTAAACGCCCGTCTTTCAGCGACGCCGGCCAGTTTCGACCATTTTTGAAAGCAGAATCGTTAGAACACGTGGAGAAAGGAGCCTGTTGTCGCAGCCTGGGCAAATTACTCACCGCTGTGCCGCCCACTTCGTCTGTGATGACCCGAGCGCTTGGTCGCGGTGTCGTGCTTTCCCTTGCGTCGTTTCTGTTTGAAATGGAAGCCGTGTTCTGCTGCGCAACTGTGACGACACAGCGCGACGAGTCCCATTGTTCGGTGCCGAATTATCGCTTTCGATGAAATCCGTACAAGAGCGTTTTAACTTGAAGTTCAGTGCACCATGCCCTTGCTGCGCGTGACGGTGTTTGACCTTAAAAGGCAAAGTGCGCTATATAGCGAAGCGCTTGCCGGCCTGACACTTTTCTCCCCGCTACTTGATTCGTTCCATCAGTTGGCGTCGACTTGCGGCAAATCCTATAAAACGTCTGTGTGGTCAGCATAGCAACCACTGCTGTCGAGAAAAGCCCCGGTGATCTGCAATGCGCTTCCTGGCCCTCTGTTCTCGCGGCTGTATTTTCATTGTCTGGAGCTTTCCGCGACTGATTGGTATCCGAGAGGAAAAGGTGAACTCTTACAGCGTTGCCGGTCATGTCGCTAATGCGCTGTCCAGAGTCGTTGAAAGCCCGTGCTGTGCACAGACCAGACTGATTCTAACCGATTAGTGAACTGCTCTTCGAGACGAACGTTTCGGGTTTGGCGACTCGTTTGTATTGTTGAAAAAGAAAGAGCAAACCTCGTCTATTGAGATTGAGAAACATGGTTGCATTCCAGATGGCTGATGCAGCCAATGCCTGGGTTATCGAACAGGAAAAGAAACGAATGATTACGCATGCGCAGTTGGCAATTTTTAATCATTTTGCAGCGATATGTCTAAGTCGTTTCAAAACATGCTCGCTACTTCTGTCTTCCTGGTAGTGGAAAAAGGTACACTCGTCTCGGGTACAAAACAAATGTAAATGTGAACTTCTACAGGTCGGACTTCTTGGATATTTTGTGTCGGAGAATCGTTGCTCCACTATGCGAAGCGCTGCCAACGTTGCGTGTTGCAATTTTTGTCTTTAAGAGTGTGATACATTTTCCGTAGTGCAGGTTTCATGGAGTTGGTGCGTACTGCGTCCTCCCACCAGCCTGAGTAAAGAACCGGTCGCTGTACAGCAAATCGTGTTGCCGAAAGTAGCTGCTTTTCTTGCATGAACTTTGCCTAAGATGTGCTTTGCTTCAGCACTGCAGCACCTTGCTTCAGTAGAAAATACGCGTGCTCCTCTTCAATCCCCCAGTAACTTGTGTTTCCGCGCATCAACCGCCACCGAAGCAGAAGAACCCTGTACGCACCGAAGTACGCTCCTCTGCGTGTTCACATAGCAACTGCGGCGCAGATCCCCCCCATCGCCGGGGCGCAGCAAGCAGCGTTAAAACGTTGAAATATTGGAGCGTCCATAGAAGCGGTCGCTCACTATCCGCTGTGTGCTGCTATTTGCAGTGTCTTACGGCGCGACTGATTTTTCACGAAATGTATGTTTAATCCGTTAAAGCCTTGAAGCAGCGTGTTGTGTGTCACCATGGCCGGGCATAATTAACTCGTTTGGTCAAATCATTGAGAATTCCAAGAAGAATGCTTTTAATTTTTCCTCGAAAAAGTGCCTCGCTGACGATGAGTCTTGCCTGACCGCGCCAAAAACCGTGACGTGATGCTCACAGTCGCTCGATCAACGCAGTGGTTTGTTTGTAGCTCAATCTAAGCTCTCTGATCACAGCTCTGACAGCGAGGTGGTGTCCAAAATAACCTTGTGCGGGCGCAAAACGTTTATTTTTGTCAGTCGTGGCGTTGGAGTAATTATGACGTAACATTGCCTATCTTTGCGCTTGAAACCTGTCCAGAAGCCATTCATCTGTGTAAACAAATAGAATAACAAGTGTGGTTCTTTACAATCCTGAAAGGTGCGTCAGTTTGATGGAAAACGCATACGAATTATTGTCCACATTCACAGGTGAAATGCTGCATGCATCTTTTTAATTTTGACAAAAATGTCGCTGAAAAGACTTAGTTTTGTTTCAGAACTATTGGATGCACAAGGTTAACTGAAACGGTTTAATTTAAGTTGTTGAGTGCGACACTAGCTTTTCGTTTGAAATTGTAGTCAGTCCACTGAACAGGAAAGTCATTCGTATCCAATGTCTCGCGGCGATAGCGCACTCTCTTCCTGCTGCGCTCCTGCGGGTCGACCGCGTCGTCGAGGGAAAATGATCGATGCGCTCGTCACATAAATGAGGATTTATTTCCGATCGTTCCTTTGAGAACGAATGGTCATGTTGTACACTAGCTAGAGAGCCGCTAGGGAAGGTTGATGCAGTTGTGAGAACGCACGATAGCTTCCGGTTGCTGGACGATTGCGTCGTTTGTAAGGGTCAAGTTTGTAAATGACAGATCGTGTGCTCTGCGGCAAGACTGTTAATCATAAGGTTGAACTCGTGCAATCTTCTTAAATTACTCTCTGCTTAGGTAGTGCGCAAGTAGTTGCGTTGCTAGACAGGTCTGCTTACGAGGCCGATTGTAGCGCTGTCAAGGTCACTGTGAAAAAAAGTGGTCACTGTTTGGCGCGCTTCTGTTCGAGTGGTGAAAACTTTCGCTTTCCAGCAAGTCCATCGCATTGCGACTTAGCTGAGTCGGTCCCAATGAAATGCAACACCGTTCGAGTTAGACTCGAGCCACTCGTAGATGTTTGAGTCGAACTCGATTTAAAAACTGCAATGATTAACCGCATTGGTATCTTTGCCAGTTGGTGAATGGAGCTGTTTGTCTCAAACGATATTTCTGTTTGTCTCAAACGATATTTCAAGCTGTTTGTCTCATCGTTGTGCTTTAAAAACTGGTGTGCCTTGCAGCAACCCCCGTGGAGTCCCCGAAACTGAGAAAGAATCGAAACCTCGTTCTTTACGCTTTACTTGGTCGATGAAGACCACGTCATCCATGGATCCGAAGGAGATGATGAAAGAAATACGAAAGGTAAGAGATAATAGAAGCGTACAGTTTTGGACATATAAACACGACTCTCTAGGAAATAATACTTCTTGCTGATCAGATTACAAAAGGTCGTAAGAGTCCTATGTCGGAATGTGCCGGGATTCCGTTTGGACCGAAAACAAGTTAATTCTGGCAAACACTTAAAATTGTTCTTCGCTTACCATCTTTCAAAGGCTCTTCCTGTTAACAGATCACTTGCCGTAATGTAACACAATGATCCACAGTATGTTTTTGTTTTAACGTTGTTTGTAACATGATTGAAAAAGCCAACTAAAATCAAATAAAGTTACCAATACGCTGGACATCCTGCACAAAAAATTGTGCTGTCGGTTTTATGATTTTGACAAAATTGACCTGTCATTTAACAGCTGTCGGCCTGTGCCCTGGAACAAGGCTCTGTAAAACAGGGGTTCCCAACCTTTCTCTTACCACATACCCCCACAGCATTTCAACAGAAAGGCATATACCCCTTCAGAATTTCAAACGATGAACATGTACCCCTAAATTTTTCTCTGACAAAATATTTTTTATGATTATTCGTAGATATAGTTAACAATAAGCATAGTGACTTTTAAAAGTAATATTAACTGATATGTCTATAAATATTTGGAAATAAGTTTATGCAAATAGATTTTGATTTTCTATTGATAACCTTAAGTGTACCCCTTCGGATAGGCAAATGTACCCCTGGGGGTACATGTGCCTGATGTTGGGAACCCCTGCTCTAAAACAACACTTCAAGAGCTTCGGTTAGAAATGACTGATCTTCAGTTCAGTTCAGCCCTGCCAGGAGACGTGCAATTCCTTGAATCTGAATGATTTTCATGCTTTACTAAACGAAGCAGTATTTCCAAATCTCCAAAAGATGGCATGGCATTACCTGGTTCGACCCATGTGTGTGAGCTGACGTTCAGCGTCATGAACAAAGTTTGTCACAGATCAAAGTTAACCGACTAACACCACAGATTTATCCTGACAATTGCCGCAGGAAAGAACAGTAACTACAGACGTTGATGCACTGGCTAGAAAGGGAGCCTAACAGTATTGTTCCAACTAAAATGCACAGTGACTTTCTTTACTGAGTTACAAAATAAATGCATTTATAAAATATGATGCTATTTACCTGTTGAAGGACAAAACCTTTTATACTGTGGCATTAACGTTTCACACTCGTTTGCATAAACAATCTCATCATCCGACCACCGGCCATATTCTAGAGTCCGGTGCATCCCGCGAGTCAAATAGTTGGCTCCCTCCTGGTTTAAACGAGCTGGTGAAACCTCAAACAGAAAAGTCGTACAGAAATCAAAATAGCTTGTAGAAAATGCTTTGCGCTGCAAATGGCACACTTGAAAGCCACAGGGACGAATATATTACTGCTTCAGCTTTAAGTATCTCAATGCATTTGTAAGAACATCGCAGTTACAAAACAAAGCGGAAAAAATCTTCCGGTTCCGCTCGTATTTCAGGTTGGATTTCCAGGCAATTCCAATTCCGGCCCGAAACAAAAATCTTACTTCCGGTGCATCCCCATTCTGCTGTTGAGAAAGTTAAACGGAATGTGGGATTTTTGCGATTTCCAATCAGCTGTTTGTAGCTACGCGTCTCTTATACGTTGTGTTAGTTCAAGCCTGCCAAGCGCAAGCTCGCCCACTGGTGGTAAGGTTGTGGACCAGAATTTGCAATATATGAGCTTGGGCTTGGTGCGACGACAACGTGACACACAAGCCTTTGGTTAATTGGCAAAACTACTGTGTTTTTTATAATTTTGTTGATTTGAACCTTCAAACTAGTCACGCCGACACGCACCTCCCTGGGTTTCAGGTGCTCGATACGAACAACTGTGACTACGAGCAGAGAGAGAAGTACCTCTTGTTTTGCGTGCACGGTTACGGGCACGCTGACAATTTGGTGCAGTGGGAGATGGAGGTCTGCAAACTGCCAAGGCTGTCGCTTAACGGTGTCAGATTTAAGGTGAGTTTGATACCCCTAGTGAGAAAAAACACTGCTTTGTTTAGTGGCTGCGGAAATAAAAACTGGACCCTACAAACGCACTCATGCAGAATTTTCGAAAGAGTGCTTGGCTTTTTTCGTATATTAGGGATTTCCATGTTCAACTGGAGTGAGTTATAAAAGTGTTGCGCCTAAAATCTCATAAAAGCTTTCAGTGGAAATCTAAAAAATCTGCGTTTTTTTCGCGCGCTCCCGTTTTTGCGCCAAGTTCATAGTCGTGAACAACCGTTAAAGATTCGTGCATCGTCAAGATGCATTTGTCGAGCGCTCCGTTGCGACGGGACGTTGTTTTTCTTCCAGAGAATATCAGGCACGAGCATCGCCTTCAAGAACATCGCGTCGAAAATCGCCAACGAGTTGAAGCTGTAGACGGGTGTAGATACTTGGTCCACTGGCGGCGCCACACGCGCCTCCTCCGCCATGCCTGTTCAGTCACCGCCCAACCCCGGAAGACGGCGCCGCTGCTACGGCGTAAGAAAAGCGCCGACGACGCGGACCACTTTAGTGTGTTGTTGATCAGTTCTTTTTGTTCTCTCGCTCTCTGCGTCTGTGTTCTTTCGAGCAAGCTCGCCGGTGTTCCGTTCGTTACGCGAGACGGAAGCGCGCAGCGAGCTCTGCTGCTGCTGCTGTTGTTCGTGGACAAAGACGTGGAAATCGTCGAAAATTCCGCCGGAAACGCGACGCGGCAATTGAACTGGCAAGCCTTGCTTGCTTGTTTGTTTGTTTTTTTTTCAGCAGACGCCGATCTGCTATGGTCTACTCTTCCTGCTTGCGTCAGCGCTTACTACGTTTGTTCGTTGAACTTGAATGTAAACACCGGTCGGCATGTGCGATGGCTTGTAGTCGCGTTGCCGTCGACCGCTGTTTGCCGAGAAGCCAAATCAGTTCAGCGCCGTTTTCTCTCAAGTCCAAGCTGAGCTCGACCGCCACTGTCGCGTCGCTGTTACCGAAAAACTGCTAAGACAAGAACGAACCCCCCGCATTTTGTTCTCTCGCGCTGGCCGGCGCGCGACTTCTTCCCTTCAAGTCACTTTGCGCTTAATTTCTCTGCTGACCACTTCGGTGGATCGGACACTAGTTGTTACATCACATATCTTTAAACATCCTGTTGTACAGTGACGTTCGAAAAATATGAAAAAAGCTTGAGAGCGATACTTTCGAATAGACGTGTGCCATGCACTGAGCTGGTCTCTTGCAATAAGAAACGAACGACTGGCACTCGGCGATGAAATCCATTTCGTCCCCGTCCCCCCCCGTAAAAAGTTCACCACCGAGTCTGAGAAAGCAGTGGAGTGGTCGGTTGTTTACGATGTTGAGCTCCGGAAGAAAAAATCTGCGCAGTTCTCGCTTCCTGACGAGGAGCTCCTGAGCAACACACTGGCTGTGATGTTGTTGTCAACACGGTGCGTCGCGCGAGTTACGAATGAAAGGTGAAAACCGTCGGTTTATCCGGTTAAAGAATTCATTTGATGACGTAGTATAACAGTTTCGCTGGCAACGCTTTCGCATGCTGCTGAATTCGGTTGGAGAAAAAAAAGTTTTATTTAAAGATAGCCCGTCACCAACTATACGAAATTCTAAAACCGTGAAACTGCATTACCAGTGGCGCAAGGCTTTTCGAAGTAAAATATGTCAGTGCCCAGTGACGCCGACTGAGCTATTTTTCCCAGTTCCTGAAACTTCAAAATAATGCCCTGCCGCTGCATAAAAACGAAGTTTTTAAAGTTTATTTGCAAAAATAGTATGAAGGACTATTGTGGATGCCAACCAGTTCGATAAAACCGTGCGCCCAACTAAATACCTTCAACTCTGTTTATAGGAAAGAGGGTGCGTACTCAAAAAATTGGGTCAATTTCGTGTGCCACTGATATGCTTGCAAGCCTTCGCCACTGTTCGTAGTATTTAGTTGATGTCTTGATTTTGACAAACAAACCCTATGGATTGAAATGAGTGAGAGTTGTGGTATTAAGCAGAAACTTGTGAAAGCGACTATGTTCTGATCTTTGCTTTAACATCATTACGGTGGAAAAACATCCGCCCAACTTCTGCGCTACAGTTAGTTACGTTGCTCTTGTTTCGGCCCCCCCGATATCAGCACCATGCATCTAAGCGTTGCACTTGTAGCGCTCGGATGAATACCAACTCGATCGCGAAGCTGCTCCTGTCTTCGCCTCGCCGGATGCTTTTTTCATTGAACCGTTTTACGTTCAATTACTGCTTCACCGTTTCTGTCGAGTCGTCCGAAAACTCTTTGCCTGGTGTCTCAAATCTTTGTTCCTATCTTGGTTCGCCGCCGCCGTCGGACGACCGTCGCAATAACCTCCTCCGCGCCGTGGCAGCGCGCCGAGAGTCGTAACGTGATGAGCCTTTTATAGCATTGTATGTACAAACTAGGTGCAAGTGTGGTACACTGCGCTGAAGAAATAAATGTTATCACACTTCGTGTGTATGGTTCGTCGCGATGGACCCGTTACAAACAATCACAGGTCAGGGTAGTTGCCGCTGATGCGTGTAACTGCGCAGTACCGTCGCTATAAAGTCTTAAACAGGGGGCTTTACGTTCCTGTAGGGGCGGCTTGACATTGTAAAAATTTGCAAAACTCCAATGATTTACAGTGTTTCCTGTCTCAATTTGGGGGCTTGGGAGCATTGTTTGGGGAGGGATCAGCCCCCAAAATCCCCCCCCCCC
>Ga0210059_1016724_pt1 | contig 10553 bp, 10 predicted proteins | sample Ectturendosymbi2_FD_188042 | JGI IMG/M metagenome (GOLD analysis project Ga0210059, IMG submission 188042) | Ecteinascidia turbinata endosymbiont from Florida, USA - Sample 2 (SPAdes) (version 2) | ecosystem: Host-associated > Tunicates > Ascidians > Unclassified | place: Key West, Florida... | reverse complement strand
TGGGGGGGCCACTGGAGGGGCCAGTTTTGCAACAAGGGGAGCTGTCAATGGTCTGTGTAGGACTTTCAGAAAGAGACCTACTCCAGTGGCATGACGTCATGCGGAAAAATTTGGGGGGCCCAGGCAAAATTTTGGGGGGCCAGTGGCCCCCCTGGCATCCCCCTAGCTCTGCCCCTGTTTCCAGGTCTCAGTGGTCTTGCAGGAAATACGCTCTGCGTAATGGCAGACAGCGCTGCTAATGATGGAGTGTTTAATATCGAAGATCATGTCGTGTATAGCAGAAGAGTAAATTTAAAAGAGTCCCTCAGTGAACGACACGCTGTTTTTAACAGTGCTCTGAGAAAGAAGCGCTGAAGTTTGGCTAGGTTTCACTTTTGTACATTATGGTGTTCTTCAAGACTTCCATTGGTTTTGAAATGAGCCACAGAATAAATTGCCACCAGCGATGAAACACGTTGCATGAGTTTTTAGTGGTTTTCCGTTACAGGTGGAGGTTTGGGACGGAAACAGTGCGGGGCAGGTGCGAAGTCTGCGGGGCGGGAGCGGGCAAGATCTCTCAAATTCGTGCGGGACGGGTTTAAAATTTGCGGGTCGGGAGCGGACAAAAAAATTCAAGCTGCACAGGACTCTAGTGGATATACGTGGTGCAATCACGCTTACACTGCTTGAAAATTTGTCTTCACCAGGCCAGGTGATACAGACGTTACTCGGATGTGAGTCTTGGCTTCCACCAACTCCCGTCGCAGGCCTTCGGTCAAAGCGACCACCGCAAATTTCGTAGCAGAGTAGAACAACATGTCGGCCAATCGATGACCAGATAAACTACCAACGTTAATCACGTGACCGTCGTCGACACCGGTCTCTCTCATGAGCTTCACGGCTTCGCGCACTCCGACGCACAAACCAAGAATGTTGACGTCGAGCATGTGCTTCCAGTCCTGCAAGCGGAAACCGTCTCTTGACACAGTTTCTTCTTACTGGTCACGTGGATAGGATCAAACGTTTATAGAGAGGTACATGCATTTTCTTCATCTCCAACGTTCGCCTAGGACAGCTACATCCAATCCAAATGCCTTGCAGAGCCAAAAATTATTGCACTATCTTGACCAGGGCCGTACATTAAATGACATGTAAATGAGCGGCGCACGTTGAATGGCTTACTTTGATCTTAGCAAACTATATTTAGCTACAAGCTAACATACTGAAAGCGTTCGAATCTTAACTGCAATGGCAACAGACGTGATAAAGTGGCCCTGAGCACCACCTGCATCAAATTAAGGGCATGCTGTCAGTATGTAGGATACTTTTACTACAGCAAAAATCTGAACTGGGCTGCACAAAACCTTCGACTGGGCTGCATGCGGGCCGCGGGTTGGACATAGCTGGCCTACGACCTCGGCAACAGTAGTTCAATAGTTTTACTACACAGCAGTCAGAATTAGATCAGTCACAAGGTTTTTCTTACTTGCATATAAGCAACAAACAACGGACGTCGCGATATCAGCTAACGATTGCCGGTCACGTGGCCTGCGGGCCGATCACGTGACCCTCTATCCCTGACCCTAGGGGAGTGGTTCTCAACCTTTCATGGTTTGTGGCCTCCTTTCAAAGACTCTCAACACTTGTGGCCCCCTGCTCATCAATAGGGTTTTGCAATATCACAGCAGAGCTATTTAGCAAAAGGCCTCTGCTCCGTGACCTTCAAGCGGGGCCGAGGGTCCCAGTTGAGAAACCCTGCCCTAGGGTGTCGGAGAAGTTCTTGGAGCATGACACAACATTTATTTTACAAGAAAATGAAATTATACCCTACAATTTTTCAGGAACGGAAACAAATTTTGCAATATGAATAGCCGGACAAACATATTGGAAAAAAGCGTTATTCGTGGAAAGAAAGCTTATAACATTTTACCCAAACAATTCTAATTTACCCCGTTTGGGTCAAATTACCCGTTTTCCAACTTCAGCCTTAGATAATTAATTTTCCAGAACTGAGTTCAATTATGCACAAACGTAAGTGGCCTAGCCGATGAAATTGACAAAGAAATTTTTGTAAAGCACACGAGCAATGCAAACAGGCACAGTGTACCATGCAATGCACAAGAGTAATGAGTAAATATACTGATCTCAATGTCAAGTGTGCTAACAAACATTATAGAGCTTTCTGTCGGGTTGCCCTTTAAAACTAAGCTATTTTCCTTTATGTTGAGCCTTAAACCTCATCAAACTATGGACTGTTTCGACATAAAAAAGCTCGCATTTCAATCATGCTTCGCTGATTCCGAGATCTAGCTTTAGCTAATAATTGCTAAAATTTCGTGAAACGTAGTAAACTATTGCTATTTTACACTCAAACACATATCTTAGAGTTAGACAACAGCTATAAACTTTTTTGTTTCCGAGCATTTTCATCAGCGAACGAATACAAGAAGCATGCAACTCACCTCTGTTTTACCGTCAAGCAAAGTGGCTCGTTTTGATGCAACACCTGCACCATTGACACAAACATGTAGCGTCCCAAACTTTTCTTTAATGTACTTAAACATAGAAAGCATTTGTTCCTCATTTGTGACATCGCACTGATAAGGAAACACTTCTCCGTCGTTACTGCTGTTCAGCTCAGAGCTGAGTGAATTAATCTCTTGGTTTTCTGCACAAGCAACAACTTTCATCCCATTTTCAACAAGTTTTTTGGTAATAGCTTTTCCAATACCAGAGGAAGCACCGGTGACTAAAGCAACTTTTCTATGCCACTTATCCATTGGTCTGGTTCTGAAACGGCAACAATATTTCTCTAACGTCCAGAATAAGTTTCTAAGAAGTAAATCAAACAGCCACATCTCTTTGTGCAAACGCAAAAAGCCAATCCGTTAGAGAGTACAAACAATTAGAAAAGACCACCGCTCAGAACTCGAATATACTTTGAAAAAACAGTGCACAACAGCAGACCTCAAACTTGTGCAAGGATTTCATATTAACAATAGTCCAGTGCAGGGGTCGGGAACCTTTTTGGCTAAGCGAGTCATGAAACCTACATATTTGTAATTGTATTTCCATGAGAGCCATATAACATTTTTCAACACTTGATGCAACTAACTTAGTAATGTGTGCATTTTTAAGCAAAATCAACTATTTTAAACAATGGTAAATGTCTGAATTTTCTCTTTAATACCATGCTTCTTACTGTTAATGCGACTTCTAGTGCTGCATGGTGCTACTAATGGCATTGTAGGAAAAGTACAGAAAAAGTTTCATCCGTAACAATCGTGTTGAGAAAATTTCAAGCAAGCCAGATGCCATCATCAAAAGAGCCACATCTGGCTCGCCAGCCATTGGCTGCCGACCTCTGGTCCAGTGGTTCTCACCTTCATCGTATGAGCGAGTTGTTTCAATCCACTGCTGGGCCGCACTAGATATCGGGGCAAGCATGTAAATTTAAAATGGGGGCGTCTGTTTTGCACACCCTGCACACTCACTAAGAGTAAAACCAATACTGGTTCTCAGCCAGTGGGCCGTGACATTTTTCAGCATTCCAGAGCTTGGCATAAATCAGAATGAAAGTATTATGAGACTTGAACGATGTTATTATGATAAAATAAGACAAAGAGCCAAAATGTTTGACCTGAATGCAGTGCTCTCACTTTTAGGGATTTTGTCCCTAGATTGGAACTTTTGACTCTTTTTAGGAATTTACAGATTTTTTTGGGATTTTTGAAAAAGTATGAAAATGTGTAAAATGAACTATGTGAATTTATTTTGTAAATTATATTTGGTTCTATTTTTAACATTTATTTTAGAACTCCGATTTTATGCTGCACCACTGGTGTAGGAGACGGGGGAGCAGCGGGTACAAGCGCAGCCAAATAGTTTTGATTTGGTGAAAATCCAGGAAAAATCCCTTAAAAAATCGGGGCAAAATCCGTGGAAATCTGGATAAAATCTATGAAAACGTTCAGAAAATCCTGAAAATCTGAGCAAACCTCTGAAATGGCGCCCAAAATAACATGAAGAGCTTCATTTCGGAGGTCATTTTTTTATGGAGTTTTTTTCGGGCAAATTTTGGAGAGTTCGGGAAAAAATCCTTTGCATTCCCAAAATTTTGCCTGCTCCATCTGTGTGCTGCACAACCACAGATTTAGGGATTTTTTGGTACTGTTCTAGGGATTTTTAGAGTTGCATTTGTGAGAGCCCTGCCTGAATGTTACAGTACGTTTGTGACATACCTCCTACTAAGTACTTTTACTTGACAATGCTACTAGCTGAAGCTGTATTGACAAGAATTACTATTGAACAGTATTGCAATTGCCATAGCACAGCAGTTAATGCTATAGTGGATTTACCTTTTCGCATTATGACTTGTCGTTTCCTACTCGCTATTGTATCCCGTACGTGAGATCTAGTTTGTATCAACTTGTCATTCGCGTCAAGGGATTTTGTGTGTGCACGCTCCACTGCGTCCATGCAATGACCTTGATTACGCATTGTATTCGGTTTTGTCCATCGGTGTGGACACCACGCTTTCAGTGAGTTGAGTTTTGTATTGCTAGCACACAGACCACGTTGGCTGTTTCTGCTGTCGCGCCATTGTAAAGTTATTTCTGCTGCTGATAATCAGAACCCTTTTGTAAATAAAGATTTAAGCACTAGGAAATGTGTGAAACGAACTATCAAGTGGTGAGAGCCAAACGCCTTGCTTCGGCTTGGCAACTTAAAATGTCAGGCAGTTTTAGTCGGGAGTTAGAAAGGAGCAAAATAAGGAAACCACCCAAAGTGAAAGTCATGATTCAGCATGTCAAAAAATTGTAAAATGGAAAAAAAATATAGGCAAATCCCAAGAGGAAAAGCTGGAAAAACACTAATTGCAGAAGTGACTCGTCTTATGACTCTTTAACAGCAGTAAAAGATGGGAGTCAGTAGCAATACACATGCTTCAAGTACTTCTGCCACTACTACTCCAGAAGCCATCTCTCAAATCAAAAAACAGAGAACATGTCAAATACCTGAACAAAAGAATGGAATGGTGGAAACACGGAAAGCTAGAACAACTGATCTCAGAGTGTGAAGCCATTCAAAAAAGACTCAAAAGATCAGACAAAACCAAAAAACAATCAGACCAGAAAGCTTTCTGTAGACTCATGTTACAAGGACAGGTGAAGAAGGCCCTTAAAATTGTGAATCATGCCAGTGACATTAATGGAAAACATACAGACATCAAAAAGAAGCTCAAAGAAAAGCACCCAAAAGCGGCGGAACTAAAACAATCTGCCATTATTGACAAGCATGAAACCAAAACAGAAAGAGTCATCTTTGAAAACATAACTCAAGATGACATTACATCCAATACTAAAAACTCATCTGGGTCTGGAAGACCAACACAGGCTGACATGGATACCTGGAGAGAATTGATTTGCTCAAAATCATATGGCACCCGCTCAAAAATGCTAGCTGATGAAATTGTTACCCTGGCCAAGCGTCTCATGACGGACACCATTCCACACGATTACATATCAACCCTCCTTGCATGCAGACTGATTCCACTAAAGAAAAAAGATAACAGCATTAGGCCAGTAGGTGTTGGTGAATGCTTACGATGAATCATTGGCAAAACAATCACAGGACTGCTGAAGGAAGACATCATACATGCAGTGGGAACACTGCAGATATGTGCGGGACTGGAATCGAGCATAGAAGCAGCAATACATGCTGTAAGGAAAAGTTTTGAAGAGGACAACAGTGAATGCCTGCTGTTGGTGGATGCAGACAATGCCTTTAACAAACTCAACAGAAAAGTCAGTCTAGAAAACATCAAAAGACTGTGTCCCCCCATATACACATACCTACACAAGATTTGCAACACACCCGCCATGCTCTATCTGGAAAATGGTGACCACATACTGTCACAGGAGGGTGTGACGCAAGGGGACAATGCAGCTATGGCAATGTACGCCCTATCCACACGACTACTGATACAAGCATTGAGCAACGTAAATGCAAATGATGAAGTGAAACAGGTATGGTATGCAGATGATAGCTCTGCAGTCAGATCACTAGCAGGAGTGAAAAAATGGTGGAAATACCTACAGGCCAATGGACCAGACTTTGGATAACTGCCCTAAACCTGTAAAGACACTCCTCCTGGTAAAAGACAGCAGTCTAATGCAAGTCGCACAAAAAATCTTCAAAGATAATGGAATCGAAATCACAGACCAAGGTGAACGCATCCTGGGAACTGTAACTGAAACAGAATCATTCAGGGAACAATACATTAAAAACAAAGTTGAGAGTTGGGTAAAAGACCTTCAGTCACTCTCAAAGTATGCACAAGATGACCCTCAAGCAGCATACTTAGCATTCACCAAAGGTTTATCCTCCATATAGACCCATTTCCAAAGAACAGTGCCTGATGCGAGTGAATTATTTGAACCACTTGAAAACGCCATCATAGATCAATTGATTCCCGCTCTTGTGGGACGAGAAGTTAGTGACGTCGAAAGACAAATACTAGTTCTCCCTCTCAGACATGGTGAGCTAGGTCTGACAGATCCTCGGGAAACTGCCAAAACGGAATACGTGCACTCCACTCAGATCACTAATAAACTAACAGTCAAAATCTACACTCAAAAGCTCAATCTTGACTACAACCCCTCGGACCAGCAGTTTACCAGACACACAAAAAAACAGAATACGACAAAAGAAAAATGAAAAACATCCGTGATGAATCTTTGGTGGAAATGACCCCTGAGCCACAACAACTCATAAAAGGAGCAATGGAAAAAGGGGCATCGTCTTGGCTGTCAGCCTTGCCAATCAAAGCGATTGGATATGCACTGAATAAACAAGAATTCACAGATGCAATCTGCATGAGATACGGATGGAAGGTGAAAGGCATAACCACTCACTGTGCTTGTGGAGAGACAAACTCTGTGGATCACAGCCTCATATGCAAACTAGGTGGTTACACTTCAATGAGGCACAACTCAGTGAGAGACTCTGAGGCACAGATAATGAACGAGGTTTGTAGGGATGTTCAGACAGAACCCACACTTATACCAATCACTGAAAATGACTATCAAAGAAAAGTCAACACTGCTGACAGTGCAAGGTTGGATATCTCTGCGAGAGGACTGTGGAATAGCTGTGAGAAAACTTTCTTTGACATAAGGATCACACATCCTACCCCACAGTCATATTCCAGGAAGTCCTTGGCAGAGGTCTACCAACAACATGAAAAGGAAAAGAAGGATAAATACAACCAAAGAGTGATTGACATAGAGAAGTCTTCATTCAATCCCTTTGTCTTCACAACAACTGGAGGGATGGCACCAGAATGCAACAGAGTAAACAAAAGACTGGCAGAAAAAATAGCTGAAAAACGCAGGGAGCAGTATGCATCTGTCATAAAATACATAAGGACAAAGCTCAGATTTTCCCTTTTGAGGAGCACCATTGCTGCAACACAAGGATTTCGAGGCAAACGAAGTGATGCCCACATCCAAGACATCACGGACATTGACTTCAGCTTAATTCCTAGGCCCACAGTCACATAAAGCTGAACGATGGTGTCAATGACATGACACCAGTTACATTTGTGAAATAAATGGGTAGTTTGCATAGATAAGCTGACTTTTTGTGAAACTATAACTTAGAACTAAATAATTCTCTAACCTATGCAAAAGACGTTTACTAACTATTGTGCACTATTCCCTTCACAAAATAAGCAGTTTCGCCCTTGGGAGGTCTGCAGCCTTGATGACCTTTGGTCCTTCGCAGCCTCCCACTCCCGCAAACATTTTTATAAATCGATGTACTTGGAAGTCATCGCAGTACTACATTGTAATAAGCAGGATGACTTCATTCCTACGTATATCTCAAAAGCTTGTGTTTCATCAAAGTAAATGCATTTGCGCCATCAAACATATACTCTCTACTACCGCGATGTATGTATCCTCGTCTTCCTTCATGTATTTGCGTATTTCATGTTACTGCGATGCATGCTTAAATTCAAGCGACTTGCGTGTGGGTGTGACGACGTTACTCAATACAATACAATGCTTCTTCTAGTTCTACTAAACGTATTTTGTTTTTCATGTACCTAGAATTTATTAGAATAAATAATGATTACTGCTAATAATACTGTAACTTGTTCACGCCCTTTACTCTTCAACTTCATTCTGTGACACCATGCATCTGGTTGGGAACAACTCATCCATGCAACCAACCCACTATGGTCTGTGGGTAAATCTATATTTCTTCACAATGTGTATTTATAAACATTGTTTTCTGCCCATGTACCTGTTTCTGCCATGAAATGTTGTACTAAAATGCCTTGCCCTCTGCCTCAAAACCATTATTGCTGCACGCTTCCTTCACCTGTATGCTTGCCTCACCTGCTCATCTGTACATGCCTCATCTCTTCACCCATTGCTTGCCAACCATCATCTGTGTTATGTTGATGTTTCTTTCTTTGTATTTTTTCTTATTTTTGCGATATGTTACTTTTCTTTGTGATTCATATGTTTTGTATCTTTTTTTTTGAGCTTATGTTAAACCTCATTTTCGGCTTGTTTTTCAAATTCACTTGCTTGTTTTTTTTATTGGTTGCCATTTTGCATTGTACAAATTTGGTTAGGCTACAACATTGTTATTTCGTGTAATTGTACTTGTTGTGTATACTTAATACTGGTTTCATATGCGACAAAAACACAACACTGCCTTCTGTTGTTATGTTTACATTCTCTTTTATATTGCAAACAAATACGCGCTTCCCCCAAACATCTAATGCATGGAATGGATGTTTAAAAATTTTATGCATTCACAATTGTCGAAACCTTTTTTTTTATACTCATACAACGACTAGTCTGCCTCGTTGGCAGCGTCTGGGGAAAAAAGCATCTCTGTATGCAACGACAGGGTACCTCGCAAGCAACTTCTACGCTGGGCAAAACCCCACCAAACCTCCGTCCATGATTATGATGATGTATTGGTTGCTACCACAGGAAACACTGCATTGGTTCCCAAACCAAGGAAACCCTACAATGCTAAGCTTAAGTTATAGAAGTGTTAAAACTATAAGGATATAAGCTTTGGGCCACCACCGATATCTTTCCTAGTTGAATGCACCGCGAGCAGAAGAAGTTTTAATTTAAAACCCTGCACTGGTCAGTCAGAAACAGTGCGAGTGCGAAACATATCGCACGCCACAAAGTTAATCAAGCATGACCGAAACTGGAACAAAATCCCAGCACTGCGTGGTCCAAACACTGGCACGCGGGCCGCATGCGGCATTCATTGTATTAGCCTTAGCCACACAGCTCTTGCAAGTCACACATCATTAAAGTGCAGGTCGATATGCTACTACTAGGGGATAACAATATGTTTTCACAATTTATGAAGTTACAATAGCTAACCTCTAGGCTAGGCTACCGTTGAAGTACTCTTTGACCACAAGGAATGCGTTTATTTTTATCTTTGTTGCATTCATAGGCTGTGTAATTAATTTTCGAGTTAAATTAGAAAATGTGCACTGTGGAAGTAATGAAGTAAAATCTAGTCAAGTATATCAATTTAACAAAAAATGAATGTCAAAAGCGAAGTGTCAGAGAAAAACAGAAAGTTCAATTTTAACTGGAAGCAAACCACAATGTCTTGTGAGGTTGCAAGTAATATCCGCTCCGAAAGAGTTTTTACTTAATGAGGCATTACAGCACCAAACAGGAAAAAACATAAGGAAAGTACCACGGAAGTTCTAGGGAAGCATTCCAGGCCCTCAACCATGGAAGTTGCAACCGGCTATAGTAGTCCTGGTCTGATGAACCAATGTAGGGTTTCGAACCCAATGTTGAGGTTTGGGGTGTTGCCCAGCGTAGACGTTGCTTGCGAGGAATGACTGCCGTTGCATGCAGAGATGCTGGTTTCCCCAAACGCTACCAACGAGGCAGCCTAGTCGCAGTATGAGTACTGTTCTAACTCCCGACTAAAACTGCCTGACATTTTAAGTTGCCAAGCCGAAGCAAGGCGTTTGGCTCTCACCACTTGATAGTTCGTTTCACAGATTTCCTGTTGCACAAATCGTTATTCACAAAAGGCTTCTGATTAGCAGCAGCAGAAAAGCTTTACGATGGCGCGACAGCAGAAACAGCCAACGTGGTCCGTGCGCTAGCAATACGCAACTCGACTCTCTCAAAGCATGTTGTCCACGCCGATGGACAAAACCGAATAATGCGAATCGAGGTCATGCGCGGACACACGAAATCCCTTGACGCGAATGACAAGTTGATACAAACCAGATCTCACGTACGGAATACAATAGCGAGTAGGAAACGGCAAGTCGTAATGCGAAAAGGTAAATCCACTATACGGGCAATTGCCCCCGCTTAAGAGACTTTGCACTGAAGATTTGCTGCATGTGCGTAATTGCGGGAGTGCTTTCTCATTCGATCGAGTACTACACATGAAATTATTTGAGAAACTAATTCAAAGAAAGGTGCCAATGTGTTTTGTGCGCCTACTGAAACATTGGTACAAAGAACAAACGATGCAAATAAAGTGGGGCAAGC
>Ga0210059_1016723_pt1 | contig 10553 bp, 5 predicted proteins | sample Ectturendosymbi2_FD_188042 | JGI IMG/M metagenome (GOLD analysis project Ga0210059, IMG submission 188042) | Ecteinascidia turbinata endosymbiont from Florida, USA - Sample 2 (SPAdes) (version 2) | ecosystem: Host-associated > Tunicates > Ascidians > Unclassified | place: Key West, Florida... | reverse complement strand
CTAAATAGCCTTATAATAAATACTACGGCCAAAGCAAACGATACAACTGACATCTTGCAAACGTTTCGATAACAACTGTTATCATCTTCTGTGCATAGCAATGATGATAACAGTTGTTAGTATTTATTACAAGCGCAAGTTGCTCAAAAATCCGGAACAGTGAAAATATTTTCAATACAGTATATTCAGTGTGTATTCATTTGGGGTGATCCGTGTAATTTGGGCTAGTGTAGTATGTAATCTGGACTAAAGTCGTGACTGGTTTGGTTATAATGACTTTGAACTGGACCAGTCCTTGTTTTTCTAATGCCAGGATTTTCGTGCCTTTTTAGAACCCTTCTGTTGTCTGTTGCAGCATTGCCCTAAACATCAAATTTTAGCTGACTGGCTGAGGTAGAGAAATTTTGAAGTTAGCTTCGTGAATGCAGTGTATAATTTGGACCAACCCTGGTGGCGGTTTGTGTAATATGGACCGGTGTTACAAATGACAATATTTGTATAAAGTACTTGGAAAGTGTTTTACAGGCTACATTCATAGGAATATCGTACAGTACTGTACACGGTACAATCACAGTATACGAATACAATAAAATACGTATAGGCACACTGGCGCATGCATTTTGAGTGCGCGTTTCATTTCCCGAGGTGCAATCTTTAGTAGAAGCGGGCCGCACGGACGTGGAGATTGCTTGGCCCATTTTAGTGCGCCGTGCGCGTTTTTAAGTGTCTTCCTCAAGCGCACAGCAATGATAACACAGGCAGGTACAGTGGGTCAGACCCTTCGATCCGGAACCGTCGCTTTAACCTTTCCTTGCGCCATTGATGTCGCGTATATATTTGCATCAGTGAAGGGGATTACCGTAAAGTTTCTTGTCTGGGAGAACACAACATGCAAGGAACATCACCCCCTTGAGTTAACAAGCAACGTAACTATAGAATTTGCCTATATCAGCATCTCTAGGGGATTGCATAAAAAACGTTATTGCCGAAACGACGCCATAAGCGACTTGAAATGCATGTGAAAGATGCCATCGAGACCGAACAAAATGTAACGTTATAGGTGAATTGACGTTACAGACGAAGCCGTTATAAACGAATTCAACTGTATAGAACAGATTTGCAAGAGGTTTCAGGCCCCATTCGGATTAAACTAAAAAAGTTAGTTTCAGGGCAAATTTTTTCCGCCCTCCCAGTACAATGCCTTCCCGTACGCATATGCCATTAACGTTGCTCGAAAATGCTCAATAGAAAATAGGCTACCTAGGAATACTGGAGACAATAAATCACTGTTTATGAAAATACACATGCGCCATCATGCCATAGTTTCCAATCACTTGATTTTTGAAACCAAGCATTAGACATGTCACAATTCAATTATCTGTTACAAAAAAAAAATCTAACGAATCTGGCTGTTCTGGAATACTCTTATATCAAAATCGGCTGCATTCACATTGACAAAACTGTTTTTAACCGGGGAAATCTGCTAAATTGGCTTCACGATCATGGTTTAAACTTATATGAAAATCTGCAAAATCTGGCAGCACAGTTATGTGCTTATATTAAACTATTTCGCTTATTACATAAATACAAGCATGAAGAATACCATTAAACTGCAAATAACAACACACACTGTACAGTAGATCTTTTCTCAAAAGAAACTGGAATACTGTACAGCACAACAGCCAACCTGACTGGCATAGACTTTTGTTTATTTATCGGAAACAGCGCAGTCTGCACCGTTTAAGACACTGTACAATGTTAAATCTGCCGCAGTTTTCGAAGTCTTGCCCACAAAGTATTGTCTTTTGCCCTGTGACGTCACCTAGACGGCTGAGCCGCTTGTATCTTCGAGAATGGGAACGTGCAGGAAAGAGAGGACCTTTATCCTGAGAAAAAGTTCTATAATTCCAAGCCGACAGCAGTAACTGAGTTGGAGGTTTTAAAAAATGCAAACAATGTGTTTTCGTGCCAGCGCCATAAAAAAGGCCAAAAAATGCCAAACTATGACGTACATGCCAAACCACTATAAAAAAGGCCAAATTTCTGGAATTTGGCCTTAAAAATGCCAACCTGGAAAGCACGCGCAGTAACGTACAGCATGCACTGCGAACCCTTGGTTTCCGTCCCACTGTGACGCAACTATAGAGTGAGAGCGAAGTCGGATAGTTTGCAACCCTGGTTAACTGAAAGCATTGTGACGCAACCGTAAGGAAAAACGCATGCGGGCGCTGACTGTGGAGAAAGAGGTTCCGCCTAAAAACGCCACTAAGGTTCGTAACTACTCGCTTTGCGAACCATGGTGATCTTAACGAGATTTCGCAACTGGGTAGCAGTCATAGATGGAGGAACCCGGGGACCGGGTAGGCACAGGCCCATCCACTTCTGACAAGCAACTGTGTAAAAATACAAGACTTTGAGATCATTCTGTTAAAAAATTTTTATCACCAGGCCCTGGTCCCCCCCACTTTAAAATGGTTCCCTTCACACCAGGCGCTAGGTCCACCCACTTCTATAAAAAAATTTCCTCCATCACTGGTAGCAGTCGCTGGCATTCGACCTTTTGTAAATCGTAATTTATAACATCAGCTGACATTTGAAATCTCGTAATTATTGCGCAACATTCCGACCTCAATTTGGCGCCCTCAAAATGCTTCGCCCGGGGGAAGATGTCCCCTCTTGCCCCCCCTTAGTTACGCCACTGCCGAATACTGTTAATACATTTTTTTTATTTTTAGGGTCTGAGGAGAGGGCCATGGCACAGTGGCCCTCCCCCTCCGTACGCTAGTGGCCATATCTTAGACATTTCTGACGCCAATCTTTGAGGCGGTTTTGGTAGTTTTTCATGATGCAAATTTCGCCACAACAACATCATGAAGCTTAATTCACTTGAACCAAGTTGTCACTTCTGTTACATTGAAAATTTATTAACTGTTAGCGATTTTCTATTACTTTTTAAGGAACCGTTTTTGCACACAAGGAGTAGTCATTAATAATTAAAACTAGGTTTAAGTAAGTACCCCCCACGATGGGTGTAAACAAGGAACTGGCAGTTGACCACGAGTTAGTTTAATAAGTTGGAGTAGATTATAACCATTGGCGTCAACTAGTTAGATGTTTCGGTAATTATATTTATTTGAGAAAACGTTTGTTTTTTATGACAAGTCAATTGTGTTTTTTATTATAATTCAATTTTAACTTTTGAGAAATCGTTTTTCGTATTTTATGAGTCAGGTTCCTTTTGTCGCACTGGTGTTGTTGATGTCAGTCAGTTTGTTAAGCCGTTCTGATTTTTTAGTTTGTGTTATGACATATTCATTTCAGTCTTGAGTTTGTTTGTTTTTCTCCGTTGTTACTTTAGCCTTTCAACTACTCACCCGTGAGCTTTGCTTACAATTTTCAGGACTGAGGATACGTACATTGACGTGAAATCGATTTCCGATAATTTTCTGATCGATTCCCTGCTTACACCCATCGTGGAGTGTACTTACTTGAATACAGATATGTGCAAGTTTGAATCATCGCAAAAAGATGTAAGCAGAGCCAGGCCCGTAGCCAGGTTTTAAGTTTTGGGGGGCAAAGTACATTTTCAGGGGGTCAAGATTTTTGTTTTTATTATTTGTTTAAAACACTTTTTTCTGGACACAACAAAATTTGGGGGGCACAAAACTCTGGCGAGCACTGTCTCCGAATGCCCCCTGTGGCTACGGACTTGAGCAGAGCGCAGTCGATTGATTCGTCGAAAGCATACAGAAAAACTAGTGCTTTTATGTGTAAAACTAGGTATATTTCAAACGTTTTCGCCAATCGCAGGTTGCCTTATAAAATCAAAAGACTGACTAAGCAGCACACATATGCAATTACGAATTGAATATTACCTTCAGAAGAATTGAAAATTACCTTCAGAAGACTAGTAGTAGTAACTATTGAAATATCAACATTCAACAACTATCGAACCGTATTTTGCAGCAACTATTGAAACCTGAACTGCCAAATGCGAAACGCTTTTATTAATGAAACAAATCAGCCTCAAAACCTAAGCCCTCTCTGCCTTAACGAGGTGCTAGTGAAGAAAATTGGCTACACTTTACTGAAAAGAATGGCCATTCGTATTATAGAACTTTGATGAGGGCGTTAAAAACCGCGCAGTTCACTTGGATATCGTTGGTAACGGATCCCATGCTTACAGAATGCCGTGGACCACTCCAGAGTTTTCTTAAGTTCTGACCTTGCTGGCTGGAAAGACATTTTGTGAGATCGCAACTATTTCATCTGAATACCGAGATGAGTGCAAAGCAAGGTTTTGGTGTATTTTGATGGTGGTAATAAAGCGAGTTTATACTGTATTTTTGATAGACCGTTGCAAAAATTTTGAGAACTGTTTTGGTCTCTCAAAACAACTTAAACACTGAATCCGCGCCGGCACTGCAGTACACACACGCAGCTTCGATAGGAAGTGCAAGTTTGCATTGGTAGGCATGGGGCGGGGCCCAATTAGAAGAAATAGGTCAATTCGGCTAAAATACGGCCCTGCCCTTCAAATACGTCCTGCTCCCTCTGCGTTCGAACACTTCAGTCTCATTTCCATCTTTAATTTTGACATTGATTTGTCACCAATGTAATCTGCGAAAGTAGCTTTATAAGATGCATGGTCCAAAATAAGGATATACAGATTTTTGCAAAGTACATTTCGCACTCTGTGAGTAGCACAAAGCGAATGCATAAGCACTGTATTTTTTATTTATGTCATAACAATTGGAAGAATGTTCGTTCTTTCAATGTTTTTACTGATGTTTCTTGCGTTTCAACATTGCTTTTATAGTCACCAACCAACTAAACTCTAGAACGTTCACCTGGATGGTTCGAATCAGTGCTGGGCGTCCCTGTCAAAATCACATCATGGTGGTATGCAATGCTTGGCAAACAAAAGCAGAAAATACCTTTGCAGACAGCATAAGATCCTGGTTCCTTTTGCTTCTAGAATACACAGCGGACGCCGAGGTGGCTGTTCAGAGCATTTGAAGCTTCGGAAGTCGAACTGAATCACTTTTTACATCGCACTCCGAACTACAGGAATCCTAAGTAGTGCCTGTTGAAATGGTGCATTTTCGTTTGAACAGTTATTGAACAGAGAATTCTTGCTGTGTACCACAATTTCCATTGGTTGTTTGTTGCTGCAAAATTGTTGACAGTCAGACATGATTAACATTATGTCGGTGTCGGAAATTTTGAAATAGTCGGATATTTTACCTCCCGATTCCGGAACCCTAATTGTGATTATGGCTTTTCAAATGTGTTTAGTCCAAGAAGTATATGTTGAAAAGCGATATTAGTTTCACACAAAATATGCTTCGCTTTTTGACGTTTCAGCAACACACCTTTCGTTCATATTTGCTGAAACTCATTTTCTAGAAATGCACTGATTTTAATGATCAAACACTTATACACAAAACATCTCAGCAAAGTGAGATTTGATGCGCTTCATTTAGTTGTTCTTTCCAAACATCTCAGTTGCACGTTTCGAGCAAGCATTGCTATTGTACCAGACGATGAACAGCATATGAAGGCTGGTTCAAGATTTTCAGATATGATTTAAAGAAACGGTTTTTCACAAAATTGTTTAAATCTAACGTACTTGACGAAGGAAATATTTTTATACCAACCGTTTTCTCTAACCTGAATAACATACGGTTGCACAAAAACTAAATACGAGTAAAACCGTTTTGTTGACAGGTTTGTGGAAAAAATCTTCCAAGAAGAACTCATTGACCAGACTATGCAAACACAAACCAGAGAAAAACCGTGCTGTTGCCAAAAGTGTGGAAAAAGATTTTCAAGGGCCAGCAACTTAACCACGCACATGCGAACACACACTGGAGAAAGACCTTATTGTTGCCAAGCGTGTGGAAAAAGATTTTCCATTTCCTGGACCTTGACGAGGCATATGCGAATACACACTGGAGAAAAACCTTATTGTTGCCAGAAGTGTGGAAAACAATTTACGGAGCACGGCCATTTAATCGGTCACATGCGAACACACACAGGGGAAAAACCCTATTGTTGCCAGGAGTGTGGAAAAAGGTTTTCACAGGCCAACAACCTGACTGTTCACATGCGAAAACATACTGGGTTTAAGCCTTACTGTTGCGCAGTGTGTGGAAAAACATTTTCCTTTTCTGGCACCTTCAGCAGGCACATGCGAACACACACTGGCGAGAAACTATATTCTTGCCAGAAGTGTGGAAAAAGATTTTCACAGCTCAGCTATGTAGCCTGTCACATGCGAACACACACTGGGGAAAAGCCTTACTGTTGCCAAGAGTGTGGAAAAAGCTTCTCCCTGCACGGCAACTTGACCAGACACATGCGAACACACACTGGGGAAAACCTTACTGTTCATTGGAGTGTGGAAAGAGATATTCCCATTCCAACACATTGACCAAACACACGCGACCACATACTGGGGAAAAACCTGATTATTGCCAGATGTTTGGGAAAGGATTTTCTGTGCTGAACAGCTTTGCCAGGTACAAGCAAACACACACTGGGGAAAGACAGTGCCAGGTGTGTGGAAAAACTTTCCACTGCTGGTCACATGACCACGCACATGCAAATGCACACTGGCGAAAAGCCTTGCAGTTGCCAAAAGTGTGAAATTATAATTTCTCGGTCCAGCAACTTGCGATTGCGGTTACACATTCTGTAGAACAATCTTACCTGTTGTCAACGCATGGAAGTTTTTCATAGACCGGCAATGTGACCAGTCACATGCGAACGCACCGTCTGGATGAGCCTTGTTGTTTTACGATTTTGGGAAAATTTGTATTCACTTGCAGCCTTGCAAAGCATATGCGAACACATATTGGAATAAAAACTCTTTGTTGCCAGAAATGTGGGAAAAAGATATGCTCTGGCAGCTTGACCACTCACGTGAGAACACATACTTGAGTTAACACTTTTGCCTCCAGAAGTGTGATTTTAAGTGTGCAGCAAGTTGATAACGTCCCTGCGGAAACAGTTGGGTGCAACCTAGGGTTGCCTGGAGTGTGGAAAATCACTTTCCGTTGCTTGCTACTTTACTGCGATTATACAATGGATTAAAACGCTTCTCAACAGTTTGCAAAGCTATAGGACCGTTCACGTGGCCTGAAGGGAAATTTTAACATTCATTCAGCGCAGTGCCGGATTAAGGTCGCGCGGGGCCCGCAGCATTTCAAGAGCGCAGGGCCCCAAGATTGAGAAACACCTCAACACCTGCTAAATCATAAAGTGCATGGGCAAGGCATCCGTGTTTCTAGCTTTACTCTCTGCATACTCTATCCAGTTCGCATCGTGACGTGATAGTCTTGAGTGTATTGTGCTGACCGCCAGTGTTGCCAGATGGTTGTGACTTAAAACTGTTAGATTCTGCTAAAGGTCCTGTAACAAATTTTCAGCTAAAATCTGCTAAAAGCAGTGAAATTCTGTTAAAAAATGTCATTTTTCACATGATTACACGAAACCTATAAAGTTATACACACAATATACTAATTTTTCGTCTTGCACTCGCTCTCAATAAGCATCGGCTGAACATGCCGGTCTTGGCCAATGCACTTTTCTGCCCACAATTTTCTATCAGCCAACATTTTGACTTTTTGAGCAACGCAGCTGCAGCTTACCGCGTTTTTTGTATGACACACAGTTCTTGACGATCTCTTTCAAATGGTTGCATGTTTATATGCAGTAGAACAATGCTCAGCGATAAACAATCTGAGCATAGCTTCAGCCCTACAACTTTCTGAATTTGGTTTTTGCAACCTAAAATTTGTGTTACATTAGGGAGCATGAAAAAAGTTCTTTAGCCTCATCTGAGTGCTTTTGCTACCAGTTATGCCCTTTAAGCTCACAATATTTCGCTATTATTGCAAACTTCACAAAAGGCTTTTGTTGAATCAGCAGGATAGAGGCAGTAGGCACTGAGCCACCTTTTAAATTTTGAATCTTGCAACCACATATGTCGAAACTTGTTGGCAGCTTTGGTTCACCAGGAAGTTTTTTTTACCAGTCTTTACTACTTACTAGTGTAACTGAATCACCTGGAAATATCGTGCCTTGGGATAAAAGCATATTCTGCCAATGCTGTCTTTTAACCTAACGCGCTCACTAAACACACAAGCAAGTCATTTCGGCTTCACCAAGCCATCTAATTACTTGTTTTGTTATTACGATACAATCATCTGCTTGAAGCAGCTTTTTGCATCTTAATAAAAATTCTGAATAATTGCAGGTAGCTGGTTGTGCTTTGTACTGGTGTTACCCAATTCAAAACGTCATGAAGAAGACAAGTATATTTTTTGATGAAGAAGGTGTAAAGTTCTCATCTTGAAAAAGTGTTGGAAAAGGGTTTTGGTCAGGAATTTGTTACCTACTAAACCCACCAAACGGTTGGTAAAATCCTGCTAGGAAGATTGAAAATTTTACAGCTAACTGTGAGAAACTCCTGCAAGACTTTGCAGCATATCAGCTAAAATGGCAACACTGCTGACCGCAATCTTATTCCTTTTGTTACATAACTGTACAAAAAGAATCGAACAAGAATTTCTGGACACAGGCGGCGTTCTATTGAAAACCTTCGCTTACTAATGGCAAATTTAGCAAAGTACTGACTTAGACTGAAAAAAATCTTATATATAATGTAATAAATAAGATTTATTACAGAGACCGCGGGGTCCCCAAAAGCGCGGAACCCGTAGCAATTGCCACATTTGCTACTATTGTTAATCCGGCACTGATTCAGTGTCAGCTTATGGAACTTTAACTAAGGTAATGAGGGCGTAATAGACGTGGTGTGCGTTTAGGAGAACCGCGTGTTTTCACCAGTTTGAAAACCTTGGCGTGTGTTTGAAACTGCGAAAGTCTTGCTTTACTATTTCATAATTTCACCGTAAGCTTTTGCTTTCAAGTTATAGGAATGAAGTTGCGTGCTTGACGCGAAATCGATTTCCTGGTAAAATGCTTTGTGAATAGATTTGACTGCTTTGTGCTACTTCACTCGATTTTAGTGATCTTCTGTCAGTCAGCAAAAATGTATTTGCGATAAATTAGTTCAATATCTTATTGTTCAGTAAGCCCGTTTATTTGGGGTAGACAATTGAAAAGAAATTTTATTGGAAATTTGTCAAAACGTTTGTCAATTTTTGAAAATTTTTATGATGCTGCTAATTCCGTTTATGATTTCAGAAACTGTTTCTTCTGGAAAGGGTTGTACTTTGCGAAAATATACAAAAACAATTAATTTCGACACATGTTCGTGTTTCGAATGGATTTGAAAGTGAAGTTGTAATTTTGTTACAGGCAAGTCAGTGAAATTTCATGACGAGTAAATTTTTAAACACGAATTGGAAAGTGTCTTCGAGGTGTGTAGATTTGAGTCGTGCTTTACAAAATATCGTAAAGGTTTTTCATCTTTGTGCATCAGAGCGCAGGCCAAAGCCACAGTCAAGATATTTCCAGTACAGTGGCAGATCCAGACCTGGCGTTTGGGGGGGGGCAGTCAAATTGGGGGAGCCAAAAATGTCTTTCTTTGCTTGAATACCAAAGGTTGTCTGCAACAATCGGTATGTGTCACACAAACGAGGTTATCTTTTGTAGGTCAAAAAGTGGCTATTTTGTTGGTCGAACTATGCTGTTTAGCTAAATATGTGCACGGTTAGCAGAATCTGCATGCATATATAGCGCTGAAGCGTTTCGGCTGTGATGAATAGCATGGTATCCTGTCTAAAGAAAAATTTGGTGTTATGTATCAGTGATCCTGAAAAAATCTAGGCTACTGCTTGGTGTAAATACCCTGGGAATGTTTAAAGCAAGGTTGTTCCAAATCTAAATTATAGCGGTTTTTGTTATAATATTGGTTCGTGTGGACAATACATGGCAGTCAACTTGTGGTTGTGGTGGTGGTTTTGGCATAATTTCTTGTGCCGAGATTCAGATTTGTGCTTGCCGTTGCCAAACACAGATACTTTTATAAAGTGTCCTCCATTGTTACGTGTCTAATGTGTATTGTCTGTGCAGCATGTGGACTGATTGTGAATTGCGAGCTGTGGGCCTGAGGCAGAAACGCAAATAGCCTGCATAGGCAATTACTACATTCTAAAATCCAAACTATCCTTCGCTGTTTCTTCATATAACAATAAAGTTTTTGAAGATTACAGTTGTAGACGGGTCTCAAAAATTGCAAACATTGGATTGTCTTTAACTTTCTAAATATTTGTTCAATCGGATTCCAGCAACAATGGTGTTTTTACGAAAGGACATTTGCCCAGTAGAGGTGCAATGAAAACGTAGGTAAGATTGGGAGTGTTCTTTCACTTCTATCGGTGCACATTTCTGCTCTTTAAAATGCTACAAATCTTTAGCTACTGGACATCATGCGTGCAGCCCCACTCCTAGCCAAATCTCCATTGATATGACGTTTGGTGGTACAGAACTTGAAGATGGCGTGAAGTAGGAGATTCATCCCAAAGCTTTTCGTCTGACACTCTTCAGGGGATATCGTCAGAATGAAGTGGAGATACTAC
>Ga0210059_1016722_pt1 | contig 10553 bp, 6 predicted proteins | sample Ectturendosymbi2_FD_188042 | JGI IMG/M metagenome (GOLD analysis project Ga0210059, IMG submission 188042) | Ecteinascidia turbinata endosymbiont from Florida, USA - Sample 2 (SPAdes) (version 2) | ecosystem: Host-associated > Tunicates > Ascidians > Unclassified | place: Key West, Florida... | reverse complement strand
TTGTTTCATATGTCGACTTTTGCGCAGGACTGAAGATGTGTAACACACGAAACTAGTTTCCTTACGCAATAAATTGCGATAGATTCGCTTGGTGTGGGTCACTGATGTGGCTTTACAAACATTGCTGATCTAATTAGCTAATTAGTCAAATATTTTTACTAACTTAGATCATAGCTTTTGAACCCGAAACCCCAGCAGGTCATCCAAAGTATCAAAAGACTCGAATTGTAACCTAGTTTCCAGTAACAACTTCAGTGAAATACTACCACCTAACGGTTGGCGCCCAGGGCCAGGAAAAGTGGGCCAAAGTGGCCTAAAAGTCCTCCACTTATGATGTCACTGACAAAAAACCCTCATCCCCCAAGCAAAAAATTTTTTTTGTGTGCAAATTAGAAGACTTGCCACGTCTTTTGACGCTTCGACCAGGTCTGTAACCCATACAGGAGCGGAGATATTCTTGCACAGAGCCACATGCGTTTAGGCGTTTTTTTTCGAAAATCCTCAAAAGCAGCCGGACGCCAAGTGTTAAATGTTACAACTATGATGAAACGATATGCTATTATCAAGTTTCACTATTTTAAAAACAAATTACATAATAAATATATTTACACATGCACCATTGATGACCACACATGTACTGCTGTACTCAAGCTTTATTTACAATATTCAGCTTAGGTAAGGTTTGTTTTTGCCATGATGGTCATCAGGACACAGAAGAATATTAGCCACAGGTGACATGCTATCAACCACGAGTTCTCTTAATTTGTGAAAAGTTTACAAACACAAGAATTGAATGTTAACTGCCAGCCAAAAGTCACTTACATCCACATCATCATCTTCACACAAATCCAGAAGAGCATTGATGGCATTTTCTGCCTCCTCAGGAAAATGTTTAAAGAATCTTGCAATGAACTGCGCAGACAAACGTTTCACAGAAGTGTTGCCTTTAGTCCCATTCATAATCGTTCTGAAAGCTTCTGGGTGCTGCAAATGAAGTAAGTATGGGTATTATTAACAACAAAGTATGTCAAATAACACCAAGGATGAATATGTGCCATGGCACTGTTGTGCATCACCACATTCAAACAAGTGTGCCTAAACACAGCTTACTTTTTTACAGCTGATGAAGGTTATGACAAAAACAAAACATTCAGTTCATGCCTACAAACTTGTCACAATCAGGCTTTAAGTAATGAAGGAAAAATGCACTGTTAGCTGCCAATATTCATGCAGCATTTCTCAACCCGGGTTAAAATTCTTTATTTCTGGGAGTAAATTTACTTCTGCTATCCTCATAGCAAAGTGCCTAAATCATTTTTGACCATTTTAAGATTTTCTACCTAAATCAGTGGTTCTCAACCTTTTTTGGTCCATGTACCATCCTATTAAAAAAATATTTGATGGACCACTTCTCATGACTAGTCAAAACTGCATTGCACATGGTGGTCTTACGCAATTTCTTGCAATTTTCAATTTACAATATTAGAAACTTCCGTTTTCGGGTACAACTTCGGGTTACAATTTTCATAAATGTTTTATCAAGGATTTATGGAACTATAGAAATTCCACATGGACCACAGGAAGTGCACCTGCAACATGTTGAGGATCAATGACGTAAATTAAACCATTCACCATTTTGTCTTTTGCAACAACTGCAAAAATGCTCAAGACCCTATGTACTCTCTGAAGTACTTTTTGCTATTCTGCCTAGGCTAGGAAAATCGTAAATTTAACAGTGGCAACCTTAGATGTTAAATTAACAGTAAGATGTCTTGGCTACACCAGATTAATGTATCTTTTTGACTTTAGACTATGGTAGTTGCAGGCTGCATAGGAAACCTGATTCTTGGTGGGGCAAGTTTTGTTTAAGTCTGATCCCCAGGAAGCTAAGCTAGAACATCTTTCAAGCACTTGGTAATTGGCAGTTTGCAGCAGTTTTTTTTTTTTTTTAGAAGCCCAACATACTGTATCTATGTATTTACAATCTTTGCATGTTTTTGTACTTTGCACTATAAGAATTTAGTTACAAAACATAGTATACTGTTGAAATGATTAAAAGAGAATGTCACAAAAGAAAAAGTGTCAGGAAAATTATTATGTTCTGTTTATAAAGTCTTTTCTAACAGTACCATGAAACCTGTTCTGCTAAAAAACATTTGAAAATTGGCACCTTAGTATGATTAGTATTAGCCAGTCTCTCTTTAGTTAAAACCGTCCTGTCCATAAAGTCAGTTGGACAGAACCACAACCTTTCAGCAGACTAACAAAACTGTAGTACATGCATCATTGCCTTGCATGTAGCAAAAGCGAAAAAAGCACACAATATTGGGGATACCCTTCTGAAACCTTCCATGTTTGAGTGTAAAGTTCATGCTTGCACATAAAGTATCATAAGCAATGAAACTCATCTCATTGTCTAATGACACAATAAAATCTAGAATCCATGAAATGTCTGGCAACATGAAGAGCAAGGTAGTGTTTGATGATTGACTCTCCTATTTTTGCTCTTCGGATGAATTAAACTACTCATGTTTCTGACCTCTCATAAATACTTGCATATAGCAGACGTGTTGCAGGTGATATCAATGAAGAATATTACTGACAAAATTCTCTTCTGCTAACCTTTAGAAACATCATAGGGGCACTCCATTATAATTCAACAAATGAGTGTAACCAATACTCTCAGATTATCATTATTTTCAGATATGTTATTCATTGGAAAAATTTAAGAAAAAAAGTTTTGAAATTGGTCCATCGGTTTCCGAGATAGGGATGTTTAAGGTTTTAGTCAATATTACGTGGTGCAGAGTGCTCCAAAAAACAAATTGCTGTTTCTTTTGATCCACTGATATTAGATATGTGATCGAAGGGTCAATTCCACCATTTCAGGGCATGCTGATTTCAAATATGATGTTATTTTTAGTAAAATAATATCAAAAAAATATTTATCACCACTTTCAAAAATTTTAATAGACATATAAACATGTCTGAAACCTGTGTTTGCAATGGCTGCAAAAAAGATTTTTTTGATGAAGTATCAATAGTCAATTATTCAAAAAACTGAAAACCAAGGATAGGTTTTTTAAACAAACTTTTTAATCTTGGGTTGAATGAAATGATGTTTTTGGCTATTGAGTATTTTACCCTCCACTAATTTGCATTTGTTCGTGATGAGATTTATTAATCACTCAGCTTGGTAATGTGATGATAATCTGTACGCAGTAGCTAATCTTCTAGTTACAAAGTTTATTTGCATATTCTTATCAGCAAAACATGATCAAACCTATTGTCTTTAATTGAAGCACATTGAAAAGGCATAGTTTGGCCATTCAAAACAAAACCTTGGTTTATAAACAAGGAAATTTTCTGATGCTGGTTGAGCAAGTCACTGGTGCATTTTAAGACAATAGCCTTTAACACAACAAAAGGTATTTTGAGCTCATTCTGTTATTGAACTAGAATAGGTTAGCTCAAATCAGTTTTAAAGTGCTGCAGCAGTATAGTAACTGCTGTTTAGAAAAGGTTAGCAAACTTAACAACAATGAAGTATAGGTCAGCAATGTTTTTTGTATTTCAAGTTTTGCTGTCAGTTGTTGCACCATAGGCTTCACATCTTTTTTTAGTTATTATATGAAAATGAAAGATTGCTTCATTGAAAGAGCTGAGAGCTGAAAACAAGTGTCATTAACAGTGGTATAGCCAAAAGCCTGGTTTGAAAGCTTTAACTAGGCTTATTGCAGAGGAGATGGAATTGGTGAAATGGAGGGCTCAGATCAATGTTGAGGATAAAGATTTATCATTCATAAATATTTGCTTTCATCATTACTGTTAATTGCTGAAAAGGAACTCCACATCTTGTGGTTGAAGCTGTAGCATCATTTTTGGCATTCATAACTCAAAGAAGGCAAACATGAAGGGAAGTGATGAAATTTCATTTGATGTTGCTGAGCATTGCAAAAAATAATTTCCATCCAATGTTCTTGCACCGAATCTGTGTTTCACTTGCTGAAAGAAACTAGGAAACGAATAAGACAAATGTGATGAAATGTTACACGATCCAGATATAACACTATGTCAGAATCAGAGTGTAGTGAGATGTGGACTGTGAGGATTCAGAGGAAAAATAAAAATGAAAAATAAAAAATAACTGTGAATTTGGCTTTGGAAATGCCAAATTCAAAGTTAGATGCTCATGCTCAACCATACTCATTTGAAACATTATTGCAAACCACACAATGCACCAAAAGGTTGTGGAGAAAAAGTTTGATGTTCTTACAAAAATGTTGGTACAGCAGAATTTGTCTAATTTGTCACCTAAAGGGGATTAGAAAAAAGTGACGATTTAAGTGAAGTGACAAATTATGGAAACAGGTGAAAAACTCTATCACAGCAGCTCATATACTTTATGATAGTAACTAGGATACATGATATTGCTTTTATTTGCAGTAAAATACAACTTTATGATGTTATGGTTGTTTACTAAATTGAACTCCTTAATTCCTCTACTCTATATAGACTCCTCCATTTAATCTAACACCTATTAAATCTTTAATAAACTTAAAAAATTTTCCACGTTCTTTCTATGGGGAGTCGGGTCACGCTTCACTCCTCATATATAAATTCAATAAACAAATTGTGAGGTGCAACAATTTTCAGATAAAGATTCTTAATTTGTTTGAATTCTCACATGTGTTGAACTGGCTGCTTAAACATCAAAAGCAAAACTGCAAATGATGTATTAGCCAAACAAAACGCTTCTCAGGGATAGAAAGAGGTGATGAATTAAGCGAATTGATGAAAAGAAATGTACACAACGGTAGGGATTCTGCTGGGACTGACAAAAAAGTACAGAATTGAGCAAATTAAATGATGACGAATTAGACAAATTCTTCTGTAGTAAGTTTTCAGTGTATTCCAGAACAGACACCATGGAAGTATCAATCAGTTCTGGTTCTGCTGCAACTGACCAAGATGGTGTGTGTGTCCATGATCTGAATGAGCCCCATTCCTGAGCATATGGTAGCTATTCAGTTTGTTTGTTCCATTCACCAAAATCTTTAGTTTATTGCAATAAAATGTGGAATGAATTACAAGGACATGATGGAGGTGATTGCATGTGATTTATCAAACAAGCAATGCATGTTCCATCACTGCTCTAAGTCCAGGGAAAGAAAATCTTAGTAAAACAGTTGCAAAACTTCACTGAAAATAATATTTTGTGTTCAAACAATGAGAACCCACAGATCGAAGCAACCTCAAGTGTCCATGAAGCACTCTTTAAGATGAGCACCTAAATTTTCTCAGCAAAAGTTTTTGCCTCATTAAATCATACTTTTAATGCAGCCATTATCTCATGCAGATAATGGTCATGAACACTGTGTTGGTCCGTTGTAGTAGATCTGGAACTGATTGATACTTCCCTGGTATCTGTTCTGGCACACACTGAAAAGTTATCAGAAAGATCTTTTGCAAGAGCATCAAACTTTTTTCCACGATCTTTTGTCACACCATGTGGTTTGCAGTAATGTTTCAAAGGAGATTGTGCATGCAATTCCAATGCCGAATTCAAGTTTTTTTCTATTTCTTTTGCATTTCCACAGCCAACATCTCACTATCTTCTGATTCTGACATTGATTGATAAATGGATTATGACAGTTCATCATCTTTGCATTTTTGGTCTTGTAGTTTCAAACATCTAATGAAATTTTATCACTTCCCTTCATCTTTGCCTTCTTCAACTAAATCATGAATGCCAAAAATGTTGCCACAGCTTCAACCACAAGTTCTGCAGTACCCTTTCAACAAGTAACAGTAGAAATGAAAGCAAATATTCATCAATGATAAATCATCATCCTTAACATAAACTTCAGCCCTCCATTTCACCAGGCCCATCTCCTCTGCAGTAAACCCAGTTAAAAAGCTTTCAAACAACGCTTCTGGTTGTACCACTTTCAATGAAACTTGTTTCCAGTTGTTTTTCCAATGAAGCAATCTTCCATTAAATATAATTATTTACTCCAGTATATAAGTCACACTTTTTGGTACTAAAAACTCACCCAAAAAGTCAGGTGCGACTTATACACGAGGTGTGACATGCACATGTACGCTGCTACTTTGTGCGTGTTATCTAGATGGTAGTGTTGCAACCTCTCCGGTGGCGTTGCGTTGAATGTGTGATTCACCACGAACAGGATGTGTGCAAAGAACAATAATATGTATACGTGGCGCAAACAAGCAATAACGTGATCGCGATGCGTGAACTCTATCGTTGCTTGCTACCACAGTGTGAAGCTTTGCACACATGCCGCTCAGGCTTTTCCGATCACAACAGGCTATTAAAATTTTTTAAAGTGCCTATAATTTTTTTCTGATAATATAACACTAAAAATCACATCATATTTGAAATCAGCATGTCCTGAAATGGTGGAATTGACCCTTTGATCACATCTCTAATATTCAGTGGATCAAAAGAAATAGCAATGTTTTTTGGAGCACTCTGCGCCATCTAGTGTTGACCAAAACTTTAAACATCCCTATCTCGGAAACTGATGGACCAAATTAAAAAAATTTTTTCTTAGATTTTTCCAGTGAATAACATACATGAAAATAGTGAAAATCTGAGAGTATGGGTTACAAAATTACAAAATATTTCTTGAATTATAATGGAATGACCCCACAAACAGTTGATGATGTTTTTCAAGCATTGGTTATTTTTTTTAACTGTACCACATTGAATTAAATAAGGGTTGTTGGGGTTTGCATTTGTGGTACTCCAGCCACGTTCAGAGCAAAATCTGGACAGGTTTCCCCTACGAAGCAAAAAAAATGCAGCAATTCATTACATGGTTCATAAAGTGGCACTCCCTCAAAAACTTGGCAAAACAGTGAAGGTGTATGCCGTTACATAAAGATGTGTGGTCTAAAGAAATGACAAATAATGAACAGAGTGATAAGTGTTTAACGAATATAGACAGCAAAATATTTTTTTTCTGAAAGTTCAATCAATGACAGTATGGCTTATAAGCAACAAAAGTGTTGTGGTTTCAACTGTCATTTAGCAACAAAGCATGCCAGACTTGGGGTAATCGTAATTGATTACAGTTTTTTGAGTAATTTTAATTGATTGAACTGACGAAAACTAAAATGTTTTAATCGTAATCGACGATTACTTCCGCGATTAAACTTGGAAATCTTCACCCTACATCACTGTGTGATGAACCACGGTTGTGGTAGCTGGGTTTCCTTTATCATCACTTGTTATGGTTATGTTTCAGGGGAGGCCATTTACCCGTCTATGTGGTTTAAATCCAGACAGTCCAGGGGCAAGCACAGGGTTTCTAGCTAATTCTCACTTTGTTCCAGCTAGCCTTCCTGTTGGCCGCCAGATGTAATGTAGTGAGTCTAGTGCGACGCAGCAACAAACATAGGAGATCTTCTTAACACTTTGAGAACCGACGTACGATGTATTCATACTTCGATTTCGGCCTAAAAAACAGCAGTTTTCGGTTGCCTTACCAACGCCCTAGATCCTCTGCCGATTGCGCTAGAGAGCTGTTCTAGGGCCCAAACGGATCGGCCAGTCTCGTAGATTGCACTCGAAAAAAAATTTTTGCTTGGGGAGTGCGGATTTTTTGTGACTGACGTCATAAGTCAAGTAGTTTTGAGCTCATTTTGGCTTATGTTGCCTGGCCTAGGGCCCAACTGCTAGATCAAAGTGTTTCACTGAAGTTTTCATTGAAATCTAGGCTCGAGCCTGAGTCTTTTCAGCATTTGATCAACTTTCTGGCGTTTCTGGTTCAAAAGTTATTATCTAAAATAAACAAATTAATTAATCATCTAATTAGTCAAATATTTTTACTAACTTACATCACAACTTTTGAACCCGAAACCCCAGCACGTCATCACCAGGCAAAGTGGGCCAAAGGTGGCCTAAAAGTCCTCCACTTATGACGTCACTCACAAAAAAACCAACAACCCCGCAACCAAAAATTTTTTTCAGGTGCAAACTACAAGACTTGTCACATCTTTTGACACTTTGACCAGGTCCGTAACCCGTATAGGAACGGAGATATTCCTGTGCAAAGCCACATGCGATCCACCTGATTATATGGCAAACCGCTTGAATTAACCCGGGTGCCAAAGTGTTAAAAATTGATAATGGATTGCTCCCATTTGATTTTTAATGAGCGGAGGTACAAAATAAGATGAACCCTCATGCTACTACAAACATGAAATATTGACTCAGGCCCACATAAACAGGAAGCTGAATCACAACAGTAGATGGTTAAATGTTGATGACTCAACGGAATGCGTTTCAGAATGAAAGAATCAGCCAAAACATCAATCCAGGATTACCTCAATCCCGGATTGCAAGCTGCATGGCATAGTGAGTCAGGATTGGCTCAATCCACCTGTCGGAAATGAAATGTTTTCTTTGCCTTAATCCAGGATCAGTTTGATCCGAGATTAATCGCTGATCCTGACCTAGCTATCTGAATGTAACATTAAACCTTAACTCTAAATCTAAATCTAAACCCATATATGGTTTTCAGAAGTTTTGAGGAAAGTACATCAAAGTCTAAAACAAGACTAAAACAATCTTATGTTAGAACATTAGAAGTATCTTCTGTTCTAGTCGATCAAAAGTACCGTATTTATTCGAATATAACACGCAAAATTTTGTACAGAATTTTAATCAAAAATTAAGGGTGCGCGTTATATACGAGTTTTTTCATCAGCACGCTTTATTTTTATTTCTTTTTTTGGACATTGATATAAACGTAACTCAAGAAGAGTTCAAACAACTGTTTGGTGAATCTGATGATGAATCCGGTTTTAAATTGTAAATTTCATTTGGGAATTATGCTTATACTGGCAGTTTGCTTTACCAGTGTACTGTATGTTATCAATAAATGTTTTGTTACAGCCACGTCTTCAACAGTTTTTTCATTCAAAAATTAAGGGTGCGCGTTATATACGAGTGCGTGTTATATTCGAATAAATACGGTAATACAACCAAGGCAAGACCCAAACCTACAATCCATTGCATAGCACTAGCAGCAATAGTCACTTCCTACTCAACCATGTTCACAGTGGTGCAAAACTTCTCAAACTCAGTTTTATATGTGGCACAAAAACAGAAACGGTTTTCAAAGTAGCATACATTTTTTTAGTCAATCAAAAGCGAAAACTGGATATGGTTTTTTAGACACTACCAGGGACCAGATAGCCTAGTACAGTGGTTGTCAACCTTTTTTGTATTGGTACACCCTTTAGAATTTGCTCAAAAAGCTGTACACCCCTGCCACGCACTAAAATCTACTACTGCAAAAGTGCAAAATTTAAGCGATTTTTACGTTGTAGACATTGCTTTGCCGATTTCAAATGGTAAACCTTGCAATGTTTAAAGTATGTGCTTGTGTCTGCCATATTTAATCTGCTATACACGAAGTTGGTTTTTCTAGATCAACAATCTTCATTGAGTTTCTCTTTTTTGATTTATTTGTGACGAGACCAGAAAATTCCTCCTCGCAAAGGTAGTTTAATGGCATGCGAACAAAAATGTAAATCGCTTTTTAACTGAGATTTCAGTAATCAGGGATGCTGAGAAGTGATACTCAAATTAGGGGAGTTTATAAAAGTTCTAAAATCTGCCTTTTGGATCAAGTCTGACGCAACTCAATAATCCTACAACTTCGAAGTTTTGTTGTAGAACATCGAAATGCTTGTGCACAATTGGTTTTACCTTTTGATCCAGGTTTGTGTCTTCAGTCTCGCAATTAATAGTTTGGAAGAAATTGTTGTAAGCATACAAAATCTGAAATAACGCCTATTGATGCTTTACTTTGCCACAACTTCAACTTTTGTTTGAACGCCTAAACTTTACTGGCAACTTCAAAAACGTCACACACATCCCTACCCTTGCAACGATAAATTCAAACGATTTGTGCTCGGAAATATTGCCGAAATGTGTGACAATTTGCAAGCCAAAGGTTGTCTTAAACTTGTGGACATTAGGAGTTCTTCTTCAGCAAGGAGAACCAGCAACTCTCGCTGCAGTTGAAGAACCTGTCTTAAAACTTTTCCTCTCGATAATCATCGTACCTCAGCATGATATAGTAACCTCATTGCCTCTGCTTCCATGTGTTTGAGCAGGTCTGAAAACATTCAATGTTTCTTTGAATGTGAGCAGATTAAATTCACAATTTTTACGACATCATCAAGAACAATTTCCAGACCTGACCGCTGATTGTTTTCTTCCATCAATCTCTTGACAATTTGAGAACCGGGGTACGATATATTCGTACTTTGATTTCAGCCTAAAACAGCAGTTTTCGGTTGCCCTACCAACACCCTAGCTCCTCCGTTGATTGCGCTAGAGAGCTGTTCAAGGGCTCAACCGGATCGGCTAGCCTAGTAGATTACACTTGAAAAAAAAATTTTGGGGTTGGGGGGTGCGGATTTTTTGTGACTGACGTCATAAGTGAAGTAGTTTTTGGGTCATTTTGGCACATGTTGCCCGGCCTAGGGCCCAACTACTAGGCCAAAGTGTT
>Ga0210059_1016721_pt1 | contig 10554 bp, 2 predicted proteins | sample Ectturendosymbi2_FD_188042 | JGI IMG/M metagenome (GOLD analysis project Ga0210059, IMG submission 188042) | Ecteinascidia turbinata endosymbiont from Florida, USA - Sample 2 (SPAdes) (version 2) | ecosystem: Host-associated > Tunicates > Ascidians > Unclassified | place: Key West, Florida... | reverse complement strand
CTCTCAGCAAACTCTTCGCCCCGCCTAGTGTCATAAGCTGGTTACAAGACTGTTTGCACTCCATCGGTATATCGTTTTTTTGCGTACCGAGCGGTAGCGTGGTACACTGCGGCGATGGAACTGCTTACAAGTTGAATATGAACCGATGTTAGTAAGTTCAATCAATTCAAGTTGATCTATCTATGTCAGTGTTTCTTAATCGGGTGAATGGTTCACCCCAGGGTGAATAAAATTTTTGCAGGGGTGAACCAACCAAAAGGGGTGAATAAGGGTGATCCGTCAGGTGATCAAACAGAAGTGATGCAATAGCGCAAAACCATAGTGTTCAGTGTGTCATAGTTTTATCATATCATGGGACAACGGTGAATGAAATCTGGAGATGGATGCTAGGGGTGAACAAAACCAAAAAAGTTTAAGAAGCACTGATCTATGTGAACGCAGTGATAGTTAGCATCTTGAGTGCAACGTTTTCAAGAAAACAAATTCATTGTGTGACGTCATAAAGGGACGATCGTTTTCAACTCGTGTCCTACGGGAACTTTCAATAAGCTTCCAGGGAAATTTACATTTTTTCAAGCCCTGGTCAGAACCCATAACTAATTGCGCAGTAAACACTGCACGTGCTGGTAGAGGGCACGGTAATGAAGTTTCAGAGGCTTGAAAAACGTCCGTATGCTTCATCGCTTTCAGTCATAAAGTTCCATTGGTTGATCGGGAATTTCCAGGTATGTCTACGGGACACTTTATAGAAAATGGGATGTCCCATCCCATGCACAGGCGGTTCCAGCTAGTAAGTTTGGAGGAACGATTTTAGTAACATTTGGCAGTCAACTCTTATTACTAGTTCGCTACTGTGAGAGAGATGAACTACACTTCACAATACTGCTATGACAAAACAATGGAAGAAAAAATACCCTTATATCGTTAATGTTGTTTTCCGAATTGTACGAAGTTGTGGTGAATAAAGTTCCTTTCTTAGGATTTACGGGGGTGAAATCGACCCCTTCTTGGATTCGCCCATGATCCCATGGCTGCTTGTGACTGTTCCATACCATGGTATTACCACGAACTAGTACCACGGAGTACATCATATCATCTGCAGGTTCAATGCTGACCTTAAATTCTACAGAGCTCTGGCTAAAACACTCCGAAACTTCCAACTAAGGCGTCAATGAAAATTGGAGGACCAGCTTACAGTTTTCACCCGAAAAATACCTAACAATCTTATTTTCGGGAGACTTGCATCGCTACGCCAAGGTGCTGAGCATGTACGTGTAATACGTACTGTGCTGTGACCAGGGCTTGAAATAATGTAAATTTCCCTGGAAGCTTATTGAAAGTTCCCGCAGGACACGAGTTGAAGACGATCGTCCCTTTATGACGTCACAAAATGAATTTGTTTTCTTGATAACGTTGCACTCAAGAGGCTAACTATCACTGCGTTCGCTTAGATAGATCAACTTGAATTGATTGAACCTACTAACATCGGTTCATATTCAACTTGTAAGCAGTTCCATCGCCGCAGTGTACCACGCTACCGCGGTACGCAAAAAACGATATACCGATGGAGTGCAAACAGTCTTGTAACCAGCTTATGACACTAGGCGGGGCGAAGAGTTTGCTGAGAGAGGCCCAAATTTTTTTAACTATGTCCAACACATTTTTTCAGCCCCACCCCCCGCTAGCATAACGGATATGAGTGCAAAACCGATGGAAGTGGCAAATCTTCGCTGCGAAGTGTAAAATTCTCGCGCCTAATCTTTGTTTAACTCGGGTCTAAAATTTGTGTTTTGTAGGAACTGTTCAGCTTACAAGGAGTTTTTTACTGCTGTAGAGTTTTGGATAATTCATTTAAGTGATATATGGACTGCTTATATGAAGCTTCGCAACAATCGCAGGCATTCAGAAAACCTTAACGTGCGGGATCTAACGACAACGAAATCGCAGTTAGTAGAGCACTGAAAGACTTCCAGCCACCAAACTAAAGATATCCTTTGGATAATAATTTCTAATAATCTCTAACGCAAGTGTTACGGCAAGATTGTAGTTTCGTAATGCTTTGCTGACTGCCTAACTCACACCGCAATGACCAGCAATTCCTACTCTCAAGGCGCGTAATCAGGGCATGCCTACTGCTCCTGCACAGCATAAACCAGTGATTCTCAACCTTTTCGCTGAAGGGCGCTAAATCCAGACTCACAACTTTGTTAGGGAGCTGCACTGAAAATATCTTAACGCAATTTAACGCAAATATTGACACGTTTTGTTTCGTTACAGAACGAAGTCTGTTGCACAAAATATTAGGGGTTTTATTGAAAGACTGCTGAGAGCCGCACATGAGGTGCTTGGGAGCCGCATGCAGCTCTCAGAACAGTGGTTGAGAACCACAGGTACAAACGGTGTGGTATTTGCTGATAGTGCAGCATCTGAAGTGATTGTGGCGTCGTGTTTCAAACGTTGATTGTTGCAGCCAGTTCGATCGTGGCAAAACCGGTATTTAACCGATCCAAACTGCAGAACAATATTCAGACCATGTTGAAAGTTTCTGTTGCGTGAACGTTCTACACATGCATTGCTTGGGCGCGAGTGCGCAGTTGCCGGGGTGAGCTCGTCAATGGACGCTGGGTTGCGCACGAGTTGAGTATATTTACTGTAAACTTGATCGCATTAAAGCCTTTTTGCATATTGTGTTAATTTTTACAACAGATCTGCAGCATTGTCTTTAGCAAATAAATATTGCAGCCCTAATTATTGAGATTTTTGTGCTGCCCACTGAGAATTATACTTATTGCTTCATCATATACAAGTCAAAGATGTAAAAGTCGGCTTCAAGTATTAGCATCGACTGTCTGTAATTACAGTATACCCTTTGGTCGCAATGAATAATTAAACATTTTCTGGAACAAACGCAAAAAATCCCGGTTGAAAAGTGCTAGTTTTTGGTAGCGGCATTCTGCAATGTACTCTGCAGCAATTTTGTGCCTGTTCAAAAAAGTTGTGCTCTAGATATAAGTGGAATGCCATTCCAGAATGGCGTCGTGTTTCGAACGTTGATTGTTGCGGCCAATTTGTTGGTGGCAAAACCGGTTTTTAACCGATCTGAACTGTAGAACGACCCGGTCTGCAGAACGATATTCAGACGGTGTTAAAAGTTTCTGTTGAGCGAGCCTCCTACACATGCATTTTCAGGCGCGATTGCGCAGTTACCACAGTGAGCTTGTTGTGAGTGGACGCTGGTTTGGGAACGAGTTGAGCATTTTTGAATGGCATTACATTTGATTTTCAAAAAACCAGGTGCGTTGAACAAGCCAGAATTTCAAAATCTGGCGACAAAAATGCCAATTGACAACCCTGCACGAGACCACTATTATTGTTATGCAGGCGTAACTGTTGCCGTTGCGACACAAGGCCAGGTATTGGGCCACCGTGACTCAGTGAGGAAATTCTCACAGGCCGTTTTGTGGCTTGCTTGCAATTCGTAGCATATTATTTGATTTTACTTGACTTGCAGCTGATTAATTTCCGGCGAGCATGTACGATTTCCCGGGAAGCTCCTTCCCGATTTCCACACTTTCCGCAGCCCTTGCTGTGACCGCAGAGCAGGACTTACATCAAGCCTACAAAGGAGCACGACACGTACAGCTTCGGGATGATGTTGTACGCGATTCTCTCAGGATCTCCTCCATACCAGCATTCCTATCACGAAAGTGCCTTCAGAGAGTCTATCATCGGTGGAGAACGACCTGATGAAGAATCCATCGACGAACTGAGAGCTATTCTTCCTGAACATCAACAACAAATCCTTGATGTTCTTCGATCAATGATGAGGAGGTGCTGGGCACAAGATCCATCAGATCGACCCATTATGCTGGAAGTTCGAGATGAGTTGAAATCACTTCTCGAGCAGCAGAGCGAGGAAGCAATTGTTGCTGAAGTGTCAGAAATTATCAAGATTGTTAAAGTTAGCTTTCCTAACAAGGACGAAAATCAGTTCCAGCCATTGCATGAATTTTCACCGAAAACTGGAAGATTTGAGAAAGGTAAGTTTTCAAATGTTTTTTAGCGATGCAGCTCTTCTCTGCGTTTGTTGAGTAGCAAACGGATAAGTCGGACTTAGCACTCCAGGAATGAAATTGTACAAAAAGTTGAAATGGTAAGTACTGTCTGAAGGTTGCGTAACGGTCTCACACATCTACCCGTGGTTTGTTGAAAGTCAATGTGGATCTGTTCCAGTGTGACCACCTTTTGTCGTTGCTTCACTGCTTTAACTTAATTAACACGCTTTGATTGTTCAACTGAACTTAAAACACGTGAATAATGGCTTCGTTGTATTTGCACCAACGTGTGGAGTTGACATGTGGATGTGGCAAAAAAAATTGTTACCAGAATCTTTTAGACCCGAGAAACAAATTTTCTGAACCGAACTCTGTTCTTTCCTGGAGCTAAAATAGCGGTCCCTGAACTTAAACGCTTTAGAACCTGTTGACGGATTCTTAGCTGTTGGTAATAAAGTTGCGGGATTTGTCGGGTAGTGCCCAAAGGTTCATGTCAAGTCGATTATGTTGCGTTTCCCACGATGAGATAAAATAATTATGTTTTCTTTTGATTTCTGAAGCAAGTGGGACATTCAACATTCACCCTGTTCCAAAAATAATTCTGCAAAAAAATATGGAAAGTCATTTACGAAAGGATGTTTTTCCCCAACGTATTTTTCCTAAGAATACTTTCCTAAGTGTTTTCCAGACTTCGAGAAAAATGTGACGCAATTCAGTTTGAAATGTCCTTGATAAAACAAACATATTCCTTCAACAAGTGTCAGCCCGTTTGTTCACATTTTCCCAGGTATTGCTTCTTATAATGAATAGTGATGATAACGAAGGATAGACAAACAGTTTCGAACTAAAAGATGCAGCATATCTTGCAATGAAACTTGAATCATGCACATGCCACACGAAAAGTCAATTTGATCCGAAAGCGCTGTCAGCAACAACAGAAAATGACTATTCGATAAGCTTGCGATTGCAAGTTCTATTTTCGTCTTCATCACTATTGTTTGAATCAATATATTATTGTGAGCAAGGAATTCATATTTTTTCGACCAAATTATTTTTAAAAGTCTTTCCCGTGTTGATGAGAATTGCAAAAAGACAATCGCATTGTTTCGAATTATTGGTTTCTTTTTTTAAACACTTGGTTTTTCCGTGGTTGCATTCCTAATATTTAATCGCTCTTGCAGAGCTTCATTTAAATAAAGGTCATAAAACTTTTCTTATTTGTTACAAGTGGCACCCAAAAATCATGTAGTCAGATTTGAAGTTACGTCCAAACATCAAAATCTACAAATATGAGTCACTGACTTTGGAGCTTGAGTGGCGTCAAACAAGTCATCATTTGAAAGGAGTATCAATTTCGAGTTGAGAGTCTGTTAGCTTAATTAAGACCAATGCACTTTGTTTACTGCAATTCATTCCAACACGTTTTTCATTAGAAAAAAATCACCTAATTCTGTTCAGAGCTTATTGGTGAGTCAATTAGAAGTAATAGAGCAATTATTGGCGATTTCAATCAGGTTCTTTCATCCGTAATATCTAAGATTAATCGTGGTGAGACGTATTGTTATGGAAGATGTAATACTCGACTAAGTGTAAGTTCGAACGAAGAGGGGCAAACAGAAACTCAACTATCAAGTGATGGTTTTCAGGAAATTCCCAGACATACTTCGGTAGTTAGCAAATCTTCACCTGCGAAGTATCATCCCTCTGAACGTCCAGCTGGTGAGCATATAGTGGATCAAACAACGCTAAGAACACTTTTATAAATTTTTGGAACACGCATTATTATTAATGCTGTAAACTGCAACTCGCAGCCATCTTCCACCAAATTTTGATGTTGCTCAATGACCAAGGATTCATCGACAACTTTTCATCCAAACTTGCAATCTTGAAAAGCGGTCCGAAGGAGTCTTTTTCAGATCGTTTGTTTCAGGCCGCGTTTATACTGAGGCGTAGCCAGACGTAGTTGGGCGAAATTCCTTGTTTGTTTCAATGCTTCCATTTTTACGCCATGCTAAACCTGCCCTTGACCACGCCTCACCAAGCGAGAACAGAGTTACGCGTAAAATCGAACAGTTCCACCTATTTGCAGTGCTCAGCACATCAGCGACGGTATTTCAGTGTTTGATACAGTAGTGCATTAGTTTGTCACCAAAGTGAATTTTTATGCGTTTCAAGACATATTACAGTGACGGCAACTTCGAGTTTTCTTGCACCTAGGCTCTCGGTCCACAGCGCAACGTTAACTTAAGCAAGGTTGTATGTGCGTAACTCTTAATAAAGTATGCTGGACCTGAAAAACAAACAACTGTTAACTCATTCTTAATAGTACCTGAGGAAAAAAGTTAAAATCTGCGATAACGATCAACCATTACAGATTTGCTTGGGATTGCTCAACAGTAGATATTGCATTGGTTTTGGGATTTCTCACAGCGGGTGTTGTGTTGATGTGAGGTTGCTGAGGATTCACGTTCTGTGGTACCAAAAAGGCACCGGTAAACGTTTCTGTTTGGGATTGCTGAACAGTGAGAGTTGTATAAAGAGCTTGCTTCATTTGGACCAATTCTACCAACAAGTTCCATAAAATATTATTTCGTCATAGCAACGCAACATTTTTGAGCTTTGAGAGTTATCTTAATCACTGTTTGCAGGTTCGGTTTGATGTAGGTCTCCACAAACAATTTTTATGGTCAACGTCCATAAATTATAATAAAGATTTATGTTTAGATCGCAATTCACAGCAATCACCTTCTTCAACAACTGTTTCAGAAAACACAAAAAAATTGAAATTCTCTCTCCAAGAAATATTCTTTCCGTCAGGTTGGTTGGTTGTAGGTTTACTTTTTTATCAATTTGCTGTATATTGCTTGCATATCTACAGCCAAGAGTTCCTCATGCAATCAAAGGATTCAAACTTTTCATTATGTTATAAAAATTTTTTTCCTCCGTTTTTCTTCAAAATGGCAAAGTGGTACAGTTGGTTAAGCACGCGCCACCCAAGCTGGTAAGTTAGTTTCGATTGCCGGTCATACCGAAGACTTGAAAAACGGTACCTGCGGCCTGTCGTACTCGGCGTTGATGGATACAATGGAAAGCTTCACGTACGATGCCGCCATTAACTCGCCATCAATGCTGCATTCGCTACGAAAGTAGCCGCATGGCCCACGGCGTAAGCAAGCAGAATGGGCGCTGCAGGCCACTGGTGCCACACCTCAAGGAGTACAAACTGTGTATGACAAAACTGAACTGATTTACTTCTAATTTTCGGCATTGCTTAGTGATTTTAACCCTGGGTTGATACTGGCTGTTGTTGGTTTCAATACGTTCAGTTGAACTGTATAACCAGGTTTTTTAAGGTGTTTTAAGGACCCGATTCGGGTCCCTAGAATTGAAAATCCGGTCCCTAGAATCAGAGAAAATCGGGTCCCTGCAGGTCTATACCGGGTACCTAACATCTTCATTAAAAAAACTGGTACAACTGTGGCACAAATGGGCGTGAAGTTCAAAACGTTTGCAAAAAACGCTTGTGATACGTTTATCACGTCCGGAGCCTTGGTGGGTTTTGGAGGTCTAAGGCAGCTTGAAGAGGGAAGCCTCAAATCTTGTTTTATATGTGTAGGAAGTATTGATTGCTTTCTTTAGTGCCAAGATTTGGTGCAATGTAAAATATTGCGACTTAGTGAAAACGGTTTCATAAACAAACACTTTTTTGCTTTGAGGCTCCTCATCGTTGACAACCGAGGTCAGTGTTGCACAAGATCTTTTTAAGAACCACACGCTTGCCTTGAAAAGCAAAAAATACCAGGAAGCAACAGAAATTAAAACGGAACTAACTCAACTGATCAAAAATCACGTCAACACAACAGCAGAGGACATCAGATCTTTTGGAGTAAAACTTCGAGAAGACAAACGTTTCTTGGAATCAATCCTGATTTTTGATGCAGCTTCAACTTTAAGCGAAAAAATTAAAAACCCTGAAAAGAAATTGGAGATGATGAAGTTTGTTGTTGACGAAATAAAAGAAACAAACAGAGAGATCATCAAATATGATGCTGGCATGAAGTTGTTCGTGAAGGATTACGTGATTCCACTCATGCGTGACAAACTGCATTACATGGAGAGCGTGTCATCAGTGAGCGAACAATACAAGTGTCTTCAAGTGAGTTGGGTTCTTCGTCATATTGAGTGGAGCCAGTATTTGGTCGATCAGTTGAAGGAAGCAGAGCAAACAGTACGTGAAGGTTTGAAGCGAATGGATGAAGTTTTCGGTGAGAACAAATTCAAATATCGGGTTTATGGCGTTTTGCTCAATAATCTCGGGGTTGGGTGCCGCAGGACGTCACGTTACGAGGAAGCAATTTCCGTTTTTAAAGAATCTATAGTTGCTTTCAAAGCAGCAACTGACTATGCTGAGGAAGAGGAGAGGAAAAGACACGTTAAACTGAGTGAAATGGGATTAAAACGGGCTCGTCACGAAAACAAATGTTTTTTTATGTAACAATACATAAGGTGTACACGCTTTGCGCTGCTATTTCAAGTTGCAAGTAGAGTGCAAAATGTATGTTCTAGCGAAGTTCAAAAGAGTTATTTCACGTTTCGATCATATGAGCGTTTATAAGTTTCCACAATCGCATTCATCGATTTTAGCCATGAAATCGAACTTCAAGCTCGATTTCAAATCCCTCCAATCAATTTCAGAAGTGAAACCATAAAAATCTCAATTGTTGTTTATTTGAACGATTGCAAATTTGCAATACATAAATGTATAATTTTATTTCGTTCAAGGGCCTATCCAGGGGGGGATTGAGGCGATCGCCCCCCTAAAACCTGCGGGAGTAACTCGTTTCACCATAATTTCGTACAATTCAGAAAACAACATTCGCGATATAAGGCCATTTTTTCGTCCATTGTTTTGCCACAGAAGTGTTGTGAAGTATACCTCATCTTTCTTACAATAGCGAAGCTGTTATGAGAATTGACCACCAAATATTACTGAAATCGCCCCCCCAACCCCACTGGTTGGATCCGACCCTGGTTTCATTCGCTGTCAAAATCGGCGGCACTATATCACGGCTTACGCAATACCACGACTCACATATTATCACGGCTTATTACTGATTTCAACAAACATAAAACTACTACAATCAAGTATGCAAACTGCAGCAGAAATCAAAGGTGTTGTAAACCATACAAATAAATTGCGTTGAGGGTTTCTGCCCAAGACCGCCGCCACGTGTTAGAGACAGACTGGTTGATTTTATTAATCTATTCGTGATTTTATCATTTTGTGCTGAGGGTCTGTCGTCTTGAACAAGTTGTCCTGTTTGTATTTAAACTAAAAGCCTTTAGCATCTCTCTAGAAATGGGATGACGAACCTATTTGCTATCGCGGGCCACTTTGTCAGTTACCGCTGAGTAAGCGGGTCGCACAACTTTTTAGTCATACTATGAAACCTGTTAAAACCGAAAAAAGTTGTTCATCAACAGAAACAAACAACAAACGAAAGTAATAACTGCTGGTCTCGCCTGAATGCTTCGCGGGCCGCAGGTTCGTCACCCCTGCTCTAGAAGTATTTTTTATTTCTTCAACCTCGTTTGCTGAACAGATATAACTTCCTGTTTTCAAATAGTATAAAATTCCATGTTGTTTGATAAAACCGAGAACTAGCGCCTATTTCAAATTGTTTTAGCGTTTTTGCGTGCTGTTCTAATCACCTTTTATATTATTATTGTGCTTCTGATCTGAAAATTTCTTTATTAAAGGTTGGCACAGAAACATTTCCTGTAACAGCACTTCTAATCAAAAGCACCGGTGCCATAACAATTCGAATAGCTATACTACTCACTGTTAGTGATAAATAAAGCTAACGTTAAAGTTACTGTGCCAGCCAAACGCTTGTTCCATATCTTATTTGCAAAATCGCTTCATTTTATTTTACTTGCAAAGTTGAATGATTCGTTGCGCCTGTAGTTTAGTTCCTGTGCGTCACACGCGTCCGACTTTCCATGTTAATTGGTTGACATTCCCACTGCGTAATTTTGTAGTTGACTTTTTTCTTGAGCGTGGCGCTGTGAGCGAGTCGTGTCGAGGAAACGTCATTTTTGCGTTTGACACGAGCCGTGACTGTCATAAATCTGACTGCCCCAGTAACTTAACTATCCGACTAACTATCTAACTGTCCGACCGACGACCTTGTGAAATACTTGCTGAGCTACAGCGGTGTGGCCTGCATGATCTGGATTGTTGCTGTTGAGAGAAGCTTTCGCTGTGTGAAGAAACGTGTGTGAAAAACGCGATATCAATTTATTTCAATAGCGACCTTTGTGTGTCGGAACGGGTAGGCAGTATCTCCGGGTCGCCAGGATCAGACAGTCAGAAACAGTAAATGAGTCGAACATGGACGTAACAGTTACAATTGTTAAACTACACTTAAAAGCACTAGTGTTTCTGTATGCTTTCGAGGAATCAGTCGACTGCCATCTGCTTTCGTCTTTTTGCGAT